>WPCI01266205.1_pt1 | contig 10435 bp, 6 predicted proteins | sample 5399871 | NCBI WGS metagenome assembly WPCI01 (sample SAMN12869469, study PRJNA574797) | sludge metagenome | isolation source: wastewater treatment of pH7 | place: China:Beijing | collected 2019-05-20
ACCGCCGGGTCGCCGGTTTCGGCGAGGGCGTCGAGGATCGCCGGGAAATCGGCCGAGCGCGCCGTGTGGGTGGCCAGGCCGAGCGCGCGCGCATCGCCGGCGCCGATGCGTTCGCCGGTGAGCCCCAGCCACAGGCCGGTCTGGCCCTTCAGGCGCGGCAGCAGGAACGAGCCGCCGACATCGGGAAAGAAGCCGATGCCGCATTCCGGCATGGCAAAGCGCGCCTTCTCGCCCATCACCCGGTGCGAGCCGTGGAACGACACGCCAACGCCGCCGCCCATGACGATGCCGTCGATCAGCGCCACATAGGGCTTGGCGAACCGCCGGATGCGGGCATTGAGGCGATACTCGTCGGCAAAGAACGAAAACAGCGGCTCGCCCCGCCGCCCGGCCTCGTGGATGTGCTGGATGTCGCCGCCGGCCGAGAATGCCCGCCCTTCCGCTTTGATTGCCACCAGCGCCACCGCCGGATCGGCCTCCCAGGCGTCGAGCGCGCGCGACAGTTCGTTGACCATCGCATGGGTGACGGCGTTGAGCGCGTGCGGGCGGGTGAGCGTCACCACCCCGGCCCTGCCCCGCGTCTCGAAACGGATTTCGCCGTCCGCGCCGAATGTGCCCGTCACCGTCATGCCCCGGCTTTCGCGCAACCGGCGCGCCGCGTCAATCGCCGCCGTTCCGCTGGCGCCGCATCGATGCTATTCACGCCGTCAAACAGGATGCCCGCCATGAACCGCCATGCCCGCCCCATGCCCCGCTCGGTCGACGAGATCACCGGCAGCCGCCGGCTGCGCCGCATGCGCAAGGCGGACTGGTCGCGGCGGCTGGTGCGCGAGAACGCGCTCACCGTCGACGACCTCATCTGGCCGATCTTCCTTATCGAGGGCGACAATGTGCGCGAGCCGATCGCCGCCATGCCGGGCGTCTTCCGCCTCTCCGTCGATCTCGCGGTGAAGGAGGCCGAGCGCGCCGCGAAGCTCGGCATTCCGGCGCTTGCCACCTTCCCCAACGTGCCGCTTTCCCGCCGCGACACCACCGGCTCGCACATCCTCGACCCGGACAATGTCGTCAATCGCGCCACCCGCGCCATCAGGCACGCCGTGCCGGAGATCGGCATCATCACCGACGTGGCGCTCGACCCGTTCACGTCCCACGGCCATGACGGTATCCTGCGCGACGGCATCATCGTCAACGACGAGACGGTGGCACAGCTCGCGCTCGCCGCCATCGGCCAGGCGGAGGCCGGCGCCGACATCATCGCCCCCTCCGACATGATGGACGGGCGCATCGGCGCCATCCGCGACGCGCTCGACGGCGCGGGCTTCGCCGACGTGGCCATCATGTCCTACGCGACCAAGTTCGCCTCCGCCTTCTACGGCCCCTACCGCGAGGCTGTCGGCACCGCCGGGCTGCTCAAGGGCGACAAGAAGACCTACTACATCGACCCGGCCAATTCCGACGAGGCGGTGCGCGAGGCCGAACAGGACCTCGCCGAAGGCGCCGACATGCTGATGGTCAAGCCCGGCCTGCCCTATCTCGACATCGTGCGCCGGCTGAAGGACGAGTTCGCCATGCCGACCTTCGCCTACCAGGTATCGGGCGAATACACGATGGTGAAGACGGCGGCCGAGCGCGGCTTCATCGACGGCGAGCGGGTGATGATGGAATCGCTGCTCGCCTTCAAGCGCGCCGGCTGCGACGGCATCCTGACCTATTTCGCACCAGAGGTCGCGGAAGTGCTGAGGGGGTGACCCCTCCCCTTCACCTCCCCCTTGAGGGGAGGTCGGGCTCGAGCGCACCGAGGGACCGGGTGGGGGCTTTTTTCCTCCTCTCCCCGCCGGGGAGAGGGGGACGAAGGCCCGGCGAGCGGAACGCGAGCCGTTGGCCGCAGTCGGGTGAGGGGGAAGACCGTTGCGCCAAGGCCCCCTCACCCCCTCGGCTTCGCCTCGGGACCTCTCCCCGCCGGGGAGAGGTTAAAGAGGAGGCGCCCGCTTTATCCACGTCCCTTTGCACCCCGCCTATCCTTGCCCCACGTCCTTCACGGGGAGCCCGGTGCGCACCGGCCATCGCGGGAAGGATGCGGTGCCGGGTTGGGCGTGGCAAGGAGAGCGCATGGCCGCGTCCAAATCCGCCATTGACCTTGCGCCCGCCGCCGCCGCAATGTGGCGCACACGTTCGACCGACCGCGCCATGAGCCATATCCCCAACACCTCGCAGCAATTCTTCCTCACCGCGCCCTCGCCCTGCCCCTATGTGGAGGGCCAGTTCGAGCGCAAGGTGTTCACGCACCTCGTCGGCGAGAAGGCGCGCGAGCTCAACGACATCCTCACCCAGGGCGGCTTCCGCCGCTCGCAGAACATCGCCTACCGCCCGGCCTGCGAGAATTGCCGCGCCTGCGTGTCGGTGCGCATCCTGGCCGGCGAGTTCGAGCCGGGCCGCACGATGAAGCGCATCGCGCGGGCGAACGCCGACCTCGTCGTCTCGGCCGAGCCGGCGGAGCCGACCAGCGAGCACTACCAGCTGTTCCGCGCCTATCTCGACGACCGCCACCGCAATGGCGGCATGAGCGACATGTCCTCGCTCGACTTCGCCATGATGGTGGCGGACACGCATGTCGACACGACTGTGGTCGAGTACCGGCTGCCCGACAGCGGCGAGCTTGTCGGCGTGGCGCTCACCGACCGCATGGGCGACGGGCTGTCGATGGTCTATTCCTTCTACCGGGCGGGCGATGACGGCCGCTCGCTCGGCACCTTCATGATCCTCGAGCACATTGCCCGGGCGCGCGCGGCGGGCCTGCCGCACGTCTATCTCGGCTACTGGGTCGCCGGCTCGCGCAAGATGGAGTACAAGGCGCGCTTCACGCCGCAGGAGCATCTCGGCCCGTCCGGCTGGGCCCGCCCGTCCGCCCCCCAGGAGCCCTGATTGCCCTATCGCTCGATCGACCATCGCACCGGGCTGCTGCTCACCGCGTTCGGCGGACTGGTGCTGACCTTCGACATCCCGCTCCTGCGGCTCGCCCATGGCGAAGCCTGGTCGGTGATGCTGGTGCGTTCCGGCGTCACGGTCGCCGCCGTGCTCATCCTGCACCGGGTGCTGCGTGCCTTCCGGCCGGACACGCCACCGCTCATCCCCGGGCGCGCCGGGTTCATCGTCTTCCTGCTCTACGGGCTGACCTCGCTCACCTTCATGCTCGCCGTGCACATGACGACGAGCGCCAACGTCGCCTTCATCCTGGCCTTCAACACCTTCTTTGCCGCCGTGTTCGCGGCGTTGTTCCTGAAAGAACGGCCGCACCTCTACACCGTCGCCGCCATGGGCCTGATGGTGTTCGCCGTGCTGCTCATCGTCGAGGACGGGATTTCGGCGGGGCATCTGGCCGGCGACCTCCTGGCGCTCGCCACCGCCTTCTTCGCCGCCGCCATCACCGTGTCGCGCGCCTCGGGCAAGGACATGGGGTTCGCCGCGCTGCTGTCGGCGGCGGTGCCGGCGAGTGCTGCCGCGTTCGTCACCGCCTCGGCCGGCTTCTCGGTCGACAATCCGTGGTGGCTCGTCTTCAACGGCGCGGTGGTGATGCCGCTTTCCTTCGCGCTGCTCGGCAATGCGCCGAAATGGATCCCGGCGCCGGAGGTGGCGATGTTCTACCTGCTGGAAACGGTGCTGGCGCCGGTGTGGATCTACCTGCTGTTTGCCGAGCGCCCGTCCGACCAGAGCCTCGTCGGCGGCCTGATCCTGATCGCGGTGCTGGCGGTGCATTCGGCCTGGCAGTGGCGGCGCGGCCGCCACTGACCGTCAGCCGCCGAACCTGCCTGTGCGCGGGAAACCCTTCGGCACCAGGCGGCCGGCGGAGGCGCGCGGCCCCTTCCATTCGGCCAGCTCGGCGTCCGGCTTGGTGAAGGTGCGGCCGGCCGAATCGATCCAGGTGAGGCCATCGGCCCGCGTGAAGGTCTTCACGTCGAGCACGCCGCCATCCTTGTATTTCTGCAGGCGCACGCCCTTGCCGCGCGCCATTTCCGGCAGTTCGGCGAGCGCGAACACCAGCATCTTGCGGTTCTCGCCGATGACGGCGACGGCATCGCCCGACACCGGCAGGCAGAGCTTGGCCTCGTCGGGCGCCTTGACCGTCATGACCTGCTTGCCCTTGCGGGTGTTGGCCGCCACCTCGGCTTCCGGCACGATGAAGCCGTTGCCCTCGTGGCTGACCAGCAGCAGGCGGCGTTCCGGGTCGTGTACGAACACGGCGACGATGTCCTGGTCGGCTTCCATGTCCACCATCAGGCGCACCGGCTCGCCATGGCCGCGCCCGCCCGGCAGCTTGTCGGCGCCGATGGTGTAGAACTTGCCACCGGTGGTGAAGATGACCAGCTTGTCGGTCGTCTGCGCGGGGAACGCGGTCTTCAGCCGGTCGCCGTCCTTGAAGGCCAGCGTCGACAGGTCGAGGCCGTGGCCCTTCATGGCGCGCAGCCAGCCCTTGTCGGAGACGATGACAGTCACCGGCTCCTTCTCGATCATCGCCTCAAGGATATCCTCGTGGGCGTGGTCGGGCGCCTCGGCGAAATCGGACCGGCGGCGGCCGAGCGGCGTCTCCTTGGAGAAGCGCTCGCGCACCTTGGCGATTTCCCAGCTGATCGTCTTCCATTGCGCCTTGTCGGAGGCCAGCAGCGCCTCGATCTGCGCCTGTTCGGCCGACAGCGCGTCGTGTTCCTTGCGGATCTCGAACTCCTCGAGCCGGCGCAGGGCGCGCAGACGCATGTTGAGGATCGCCTCGGCCTGCACATCCGTCAGGTCCCAGCGCGCCATCATCACCGGTTTCGGCTCATCCTCCTCGCGGATGATGCGGATCACCTCGTCGATGTTGAGATAGGCGATCAAATAGCCGCCGAGGATTTCGAGCCGGCGCGCGATCTCGTCGAGCCGGTGCCGCGAGCGGCGCAGGAGCACGTCGCGGCGATGGTCGAGCCATTCGGCGAGCACGCCCTTCAGCGACAGCACGTTCGGCACCTTGCCGCGCGACAGCACGTTCATGTTGAGCGAAATGCGGCTTTCGAGCTCGGTCAGCTTGAACAGCGATTCCATCAGCAATTGCGGGTCGACCGTGCGGCTCTTCGGCGCCAGAACGATGCGGATGTCCTCGGCGCTCTCGTCGCGGATGTCGTCGAGCAGCGGCAGCTTGCGCGCCAGCAGCAGTTCGGCCGCCTTCTCGATCAGCCGGCTCTTCTGCACGGTCCACGGGATTTCGGTGACCACGATCACCCAGGTTCCGCGGCCCTGGTCTTCCTGGTGCCAGCGCGCGCGCAGCCGGAAGCCGCCGCGTCCGGTCTCGTAGGCGTCGCGGATGGAATCGCGGCTTTCCACGATGATGCCGCCGGTGGGGAAATCCGGTCCTGGAACGAAGCGCATCAGATCGGCCACGGAGGCGTCGCGATGGTCGATGAGATGCAGCGCCGCGTCGCACAATTCGGCGGCATTGTGCGGCGGGATCGAGGTGGCCATGCCGACGGCGATGCCGGAGGACCCGTTGGCGAGCAGATTGGGAAACGCGCCGGGGAGCACCGACGGTTCCTCGTCCTCCTCGTTGTAGGTCGGGCGGAAGTCGACGGCGTTTTCGGTAATGCCCTCGAGGATGAGGCTCGCGACATCCGTCATGCGCGCCTCTGTGTAGCGCATGGCGGCGGCATTATCGCCGTCGATATTGCCGAAATTGCCCTGCCCGTCGACGAGCGGATACCGGACCGCGAAATCCTGGGCGAGACGCACCAGCGCGTCGTAGATCGCCTGGTCGCCATGGGGATGGAACTTGCCCATCACGTCGCCGACGATGCGCGCGCATTTGGCGAAGCCGGCTTCCGGGTTCAGCCGCAACAGCCGCATCGCATGCAGGATGCGCCGGTGCACCGGCTTCAGCCCGTCGCGCACGTCGGGAAGCGCGCGGTGCATGATGGTCGACAGCGCATAGGCCAGGTAGCGCTCCTCGAGCGCCGCCTTCAGGTCGACCGGTTCGATGTTGTCGCCGCCCGAATCGGGCGGCGGCGCGTTCTTGCCCATGCCGCCGGGTTACAAAGCCCCTTCCGGTGGCGCAAGGCGTGATTCGGTTTGCTTTGACCATGACGAAAAAGTCCGGCCCGCCATCTTGCGGTCGCGTTGTGAAACGACACAATGCAACCGGGGCAGCGCTAGAGACAAAAGGAATGACGCCAATGGCCAGACGCCATGCCGGACTCGCGGCACTCTCGCTTTCCCTCGGGCTTTCGGCCGCCCCGGCCCTGGCCTGGGACCAGGACGATCTGCAGGCGCGTTTGAAGGCCTACCTGGCCGAACAGACCGTGGCGGCCGAATGGCAGGCGGTCTCCGGATCGGGCAACGATCTCGTGCTTGAGGGCGTGAGCGTCGGCATGGCCGGGGCTACCGAGCGCATCGCGATCGGCAATGTCAGCCTGTCCGGCATCGAAGATGGCGACGACGACACGGTCGTGATCGAGTCGATGGCGATCCCGTCCTACGAGCTGGCAAGCCCCGAAGGCGGGCTCCTGGTGCTGCAGAACTTCGAGATCGCCGGGCTGGCGCTTCCGGGACCGGCGACCGCCGACGAACTGACCAAGCTCGGGCTCTATGACAGCGCCACTGTCGGCAGCCTCGAAATTTCCAACAAGGGCGCCAAGATCCTCTCGGCCAGCGACCTGGCCGTCGACCTGACCCGTGAAGAGAATGGCGCGCTCCGGTCCGAAGGCGGGCTGGATGCCTTCCAGATCGATTTCTCCACGTTCCCGGACGAGCAGACGAAGGCCACCCTCGCCGCCTTCGGCTACACCATCATGTCGGGCGGCATGAGCTTCGAGTCGAGCTGGAATCCGGCCGACGGCAAGCTCTTGCTCGATCACATGGCGTTCACGGTCGATGACGCGGCGACCTTGTCGTTCGCGGCCGATCTGTCGGGCTACACCACCGCGCTCGCCAAGCAGCTTCGCGGCCTCAACCTCAATTCCGGCAAGGCGCAGACGGAAGAGGAGAAGATGGCGCAGGGCATGATGCTGATCGGCATGTTGCAATCGCTCGTGCTGACCGGAGCGTCGATCCGGATCGATGACGACGGCCTGACGGAAAAGGCGCTCGCCTTCTTCGGCCAGACCCAGGGCGTCTCGCCAACCGATGCGGCCAATCAGGTCAAGGGCATGGTGCCGTTCATGATGGCGCAGCTCAACAATGCCGAGCTCACGCAGATGGTCTCGACCGCAGTCAACACCTACATCGACAATCCGCAGTCGCTGACCCTGTCGGCAACGCCGGCGACACCGACGCCGTTTGCCCAGTTGATGGCCGCGGGCATGGGCGGCGACCCGATGGCGATCATTGCGGCGCTCGGGCTGAAGCTCGTCGCCAACGAGTAGGCGCGCGGTTCCTCAGGCCTTCGCCGGCGGCAGCACGCGCAACGACAGTTCGCGCAGCTGCGCCGGCGTTGCGTCGCCCGGTCCGCCCATCAGCAGGTCAACGGCCTGCTGGTTCATCGGGAACAGGGCGATATCGCGCAGGTTCTTCGCGCCGCAGATCAGCATGACCATGCGGTCGATGCCGGCGGCCATGCCGCCATGCGGCGGCGCGCCGTACTGGAAGGCGCGGTAGAGCCCGCCGAAGCGCTCCTCGACATCGCTTGCTGACAGGCCGACCTTCTCGAACGCCTTGACCATCAGTTCCGGCCGGTGGTTGCGCAGGCCGCCCGACACGATCTCGAAGCCGTTGCAGACCAGATCGTACTGGAACGCCTTGATGGCGAGCGGATCGCCGCCTTCCAGCGCCTCCATGCCGCCCTGCGGCATCGAAAACGGATTGTGTGCGAAGTCGATCTTCTTCTCGTCCTCGTTCCATTCGTAGAACGGGAAGTCGATGATCCAGGCCAGTTCGAACCGGTCGCGGTCGACGAGGTTCATTTCCTCGCCGGCCCGCGTGCGGGCATCGCCGGCGAACTTGTAGAATTTCTTCGGGTTTCCGGCGACGAAGAAGCAGGCATCGCCATCGTCGAGGCCGAGTTGCGCGCGGATCGCCTCGGTGCGCTCCTCGCCGATGTTCTTGGCGACCGGACCGGCGCCCTCGAGGCGATCGCCTTCCTTGCGCCAGAAGATGTAGCCGAGGCCCGGCTGGCCTTCGCCCTGTGCCCAGGCGTTCATGCGGTCGCAGAAGGCGCGCGAGCCGCCGCCCTTGACCGGAGTGCCCCAGACTTCGGCCGCCGGATCGTTGGCGAGGATGCCGGCGAACACCTTGAAGCCGGAACCGCGGAAGGCGTCCGACACATTGTCCATGACGATCGGGTTGCGCAAATCCGGCTTGTCGGAGCCGTATTTTCGGATGGCCTCGTCATAGGGGATGCGGGCGAACGACGGCGTCACCGGCTTGCCGGCGGAAAATTCCTCGAACACGCCGCGCAACACCGGCTCCATCGTGCCGAGCAGATCGTCCTGGGTGACGAAGCTCATCTCGAGGTCGAGCTGGTAGAACTCGCCGTAGAAGCGGTCGGCGCGCGGGTCCTCGTCGCGGAAGCAGGGGGCGATCTGGAAGTAGCGGTCAAAGCCGGAGACCATCAAGAGCTGCTTGTAGATCTGCGGCGCCTGCGGCAGCGCATAGAACTTGCCCGGATGCAGACGCGACGGCACGAGGAAGTCGCGCGCGCCCTCCGGCGACGAGGCCGTCAGGATCGGCGTCTGGAACTCGTTGAACCCGGCCTCGTTCATGCGTCGGCGCATCGCGGCGATGACCCGCTGCCTTGTCATGATGTTGGAGTGCATGCCGTCGCGCCGCAGGTCGAGAAAGCGGTACTTCAGCCGGATGTCCTCGGGATAGTCGGGCTCGCCGAACACCGGCAGCGGCAGTTCCTTCGCCGCCGACAGCACTTCCATGTCGCGGGCGAACACCTCGATCTCGCCGGTGTCGAGGTTGGGGTTCACCGCCGCGGCGTCTCGCGCCTTCACCTCGCCGTCGACGCGGATGACCCATTCGCCGCGCACCGTCTCGGCCGTCTTGAAGCAGGGCGAGTCCGGATCGGCGACGATCTGGGTGATGCCGTAATGATCGCGCAGGTCGATGAACAGGAGGCCGCCATGGTCGCGGACACGGTGGACCCAGCCCGACAGGCGCACGGTCGAACCGGTGTCGGATTTTCTCAGGGCGGCGCAGGTGTGGCTGCGATAACGATGCATTGCGAGGGTTTCCGGAATGGCGCCTTGCGCGCGAAAATTCGGGCGGACCTAGGCCATGCGCGGGACCGGTTTGTCAAGGCGATGCCCTCCAGCCCCGGAAATACGCCGTCGCCATGCCGCATTCGCCGCCGAGGCGGGCCGCCGACCCGGCTATCTCTGCGATGAAACCGCATTTGATGCCATGATCGCGCTTCGCCCGCTCCTGCCCCTGCTCCTGGCCGCCGCCATCCTGCTCGGTGGCAACGGCATCCAGTCGATGCTGATTCCGATGCGCGCCGGTGTCGAGGCGTTCGGCCCGACCCGCATCGGCCTGTTGGGCACGGCCTATTTCGCCGGGTTTCTCGTCGGCTGCCTCACCATCCAGCGCATGATGCGCGCGGTCGGGCATGTGCGCACCTTCGCCTCTCTCGCAGCCATCGCCTCGGCCAGCGCGCTGACCCTGGTCATCTGGATCGATCCCATCGTCTGGATGGTCTTGCGCTTCATCACGGGGGTGGCGTTCGCCGGCCTGTTCACGGTCATGGAAGCCTGGCTCAACGCCGGCGTCACCAACGAGCACCGCGCCCGGCTACTTGCGGTCTACCGGGTGGTCGACATCTCGGTGCAATCGGCCGCGCCCTACCTGATCCCGGTCTTCGGTGCGGCATCGTTCGCCATCTTCGCCCTCGCCTCGATGATGATCACGCTGTCGATGGTGCCGGTCGCGCTTGGCGACCGCTCCAATCCCGAGCCGCCGCAGGATGTTCGCATCGACATCGCCCGCGCCTGGGCGATCTCGCCGGTCGGCGTGTTCGGGGCGCTCGCGGCGGGCCTCGCCAATGGCGCGGTCCGTTCGATGGGGCCGGTCTATGCCGGCGACATCGGCCTCGGCGAGGCCGCGACCGTCACCTTCCTGTCGCTCGGGATCGTCGGCGGCGGCATCGTGCAGTTCCCGCTCGGCTGGCTGTCCGACCGGTGGGACCGGCGCGGCGCCATCCTGCTGGTCGGCGCGCTCGCCGCGGTGTTCGCGCTGGCGCTCGCCTTCTGGCATGGCACCGAATACTGGTTGTTCCTGCTCGTCTTCCTCTATGGCTGCGCGGCAATGCCGATCTATCCACTCGCCTCGGCCCATGCCAATGACCGGGCGCAGGCGGGGGAATTCGTGTTGCTGTCGGCCGCGCTGATGCTGTTCTGGGCGATCGGGGCCGTCGGCGGACCGCTGTTCGCCGCCGCCGTCATGCAGTCCTTCGGTGCGCCGAGCCTGTTCGTCTATG
>WPCI01169482.1_pt1 | contig 10427 bp, 7 predicted proteins | sample 5399871 | NCBI WGS metagenome assembly WPCI01 (sample SAMN12869469, study PRJNA574797) | sludge metagenome | isolation source: wastewater treatment of pH7 | place: China:Beijing | collected 2019-05-20
TGTAGAAAAGATTAGGCTACGCCTTACCCCTCATTCGCGGGTCGAGCACGTCGCGCATGGCATCCCCAATCAAGTTCCAACCCAACACATATAGCACCAGGGTCAAACCGGGGAAAACCACAATGTACCAATAAGTTCCCAAACTACTGATCCAGTTGCGCGCGAAACTGAGCAATTGCCCCCAGTCGGCATACCCAGTTTCGGTGCCAATACCAAGGAAGGAAAGCGCGGCAAACGAGAGTACCACATCCCCAATACCCATCGAAGCTAAAACGAGTGTTGGGAAAATCGCGTTCGGGATGATGTGCTTGAACAGAATTCGGCTGTTCTTGACGCCGCTTACCTTTGCAGCCATGATATAGTCACGTTCTTTGATGGACAAAATATCGCCGCGAATAATACGCGCATATCCCATCCACCCAAACGCAATCAGTGCGAACATCACCGGCAGCACGCTTTTGCCAATCTTGGGGGTTAAAACGGCGGCAAAAATCAATGCCGCCAACGTGCTTGGTAAGATCATCAACACATCCAAAATGCGCATCATGATGTTATCGACAAACCCACCATAGTACGCCGCAATTGAACCATAGATAACGCCGATTAAAAAGGTTGCAAGGGTGACAACGAGGCCGGTGGTAAAAGCTGTTCGGGTGCCCCATATAACCCCGTAAAAAATATCGTAGGAACCTTCAGAAGTACCCATCAGATGTACCCATTCGTCCTTGCCGGTCAGGGTCTTATACCAGAACGGCATTTCAGGAACCTGGCGTTTCCACGGGGAACCGGGGGGTTGTGGGTCGTTCTTGTAGCCATCGCGCGGGATTTTATAGGCATCATTCGGTGGAACCGGTGCAATAATCAGTGGGGCGAACACCGCAACCAAGGCAAATATGAACACAAGAGCAAAACCGATCCGGGAGGCAGGGGTCTTAACTAGCCCCTTAAGAATTCGGTAGTTGTCCGGACCAAGGAAGCGTTCAAGTTTCCCGATCTCGCGCATTTTTACATCTTCCCCGAGCAGACGATTATCGCCGGAGGGAATGTTTTCAGTGGGTTCAGCAATTGTCATTGGTTTTCTCCTTATGAAAGCCGGACACGCGGATCGATGAAAGCGTAAACGATATCCACAACAAGGTTAGCGACGATCAAGATCAGACCATTGAAAACTGCGAAACCGAGCATGGTGACGATATCCAGGCTCACTGCGGCACGTGCTGCCGCTGATCCGATCCCAGGATAGTTGAAGACACTCTCCGTTATGACAACCCCACCCAATAAACCCACGATGGAAAAACCCGCCATAGTAATGACCGGCAGCAAAGCGTTCGGTCTCGCGTGATTAAAAATTACATCGTGTTCGGACAAACCTTTTGCACGGGCTGTCACAACGTAATCCTGACGCAGGGTCTCGAGCATCGAACTACGGGTCACGCGTAAAAAGCTCGCCCAGTTGATGTAAGAGAGGGTAATAATAGGCAGTAACATATGCCGTAGCGCGTCCCAGAAGATATCTAACCGACCGTTTAAGAGGGAATCGATAGTTAGGAGATTAATGTATGTTTTCCATTGCCCGGAATCCACCACCGCCGAAGCCCATGTGCTGAGGCGACCTGGCGGCAACCACTGCAGCTTTGCATAAAACACCATCAGGACCAGCAAGCCGAACACGAATGTTGGGAATGACGTTCCGACAATACTAAACATCCGCAAGCCCTGGTCTATCGCGGTATTTTGGTGTACAGCCGCCTGCACGCCAAGCCAGATGCCGACGCTAATCATTGGTACCATTGCCCAGAGAGCCAGGTCAACTGTGTTTGGGAATCTTCTTGAAATCAATTCGCTAACTGGCATGGAGGAAGAACGTGAATAACCGAAATCCCCATGTAAGATACCACCCTCACGAATGCCTGTTGTGGGATTCTTAACACCCATCAACCAGTTCCAATACTGGACATAGACAGGTTGGTCGAACCCATAACGCTTAATCAAGCCTTCAATCGCCTTATCGTTCTTTGGGAAGTCTTTCAGGTAGAGTGCGGTACGTTCCACAGGGGAAAGCATCTGCATCATACCAAAGATCAGGACCGTCACCCCGATCAAGAGGACTGGTACCAGGAGTAAGCGTCGGATTATGTATGTCGTCATAAATCAACCTCTTCCATTGCCGTTGTGAGTTAGAAGATGAAGTGAAACTGACGCTACACCTCATCCCACAGCTCATAACTTTTGGGATGGGGGCTCATTTCTGAGCCCCCACGCCCATTAAGTTAACTATTTATCCCTAATTTTTGTACCAGGTGTAGTAAACGCCACCGGAGAAAATTGGGTTCAGAACCTGACCATGCACCCAACGCTGGGTGTAGGTGTGGGTTGTCGTGGTTTCCAGAGGAATAGCTACCGCGAGTTCGTAATATTTCATGCTAATAGCTCTGTAAAGCTCAGCACGAGTAGCCTCATCTGGCTCGGTCACAGCTGCAACCAGGTCTGCCTGGAATTCTTGCTTAAGATCGGTGGGCAGACCCTGGCGACCGCCATAGGTACCGTAGGTGTAGGGCTGGAACCAGTTATAAGGATCATGGATATCTTCCAGCCAGCCGCCGGTCAACAGAGGAAGCTGCTTGGCGCGCTGAATGCGCAGATAGGTTGCCCAAGGGAGACCCAGGATTTCGACGCTGAACTTATCATTGACAGCTGCAAGGTTGCTTGAGAGGATTTCAGCGATGGTCTGGCGGGTATTGTTGCCCTGGTTGTAAGCCATCTGCACACGGAAACCCAAGTTCCAAACATCGGTGCCATCGGTCTCATCGCCAGCTGCGATGCCATCTTTGTCGATGTCAGCAAGTTTGAATTCTTCCTCGCATTTGGCAAGGTCAAATTCGTACTGGGGCAGGTCGGGATCATAGCCAACCATGCCTGGTAGGGGCAGTTGGAAGGATTTCACAGCTTCGCCAGCGAACACATCGTCGATGAAGGTTTCCCAGTCAAAGCAGTAAGCCAATGCCTTACGGACATGGATGTCGCTGAAGAAATCAGCAGGAATACCGTTACCATCCAATTGACCGGAGCCAATATAGGGGTTCGGGCTTTCTGCGGATGTCGCAATGTTCCAGTTGGGGAGCAGAACGTCCATTGAAAGCACCGGGCGACCGATACGAAGAACAAACGGATTCTCGGAAGAAGCGCCTTCTGCACAGGTAACAAATTTCTCGGCACCTAATTTGGAGCCGTCATATTCGCAGACACCAACCAGGTCGCCATAGACGCCAGTTTCGGCGCTGTAGAGACCCATTTCACCGACGAGTGCGTCCATCTGAGAGCGGTTCGCGGCGGGAACGGTGGCAACGTCAGCATCACCGGTCTGCATCATAGCAAAACGGGTGCCCCATTCAGGGACCTGACGGAAGACAACTTTTGCAAGTTTCGCGGGTTCGCGCCAATAGGCGTCGTTGCGAACGAGGACAATTTCGTCCTGGTTGACAAACTTGTCAAGTTTGAAGGCACCGGTACCGTTGGCGATAGTGCTGATCGGGTCATCCGCAGAAGCCATACCGTAATAGTTCTGCCAGGTATCGCATGAACCATCCCATCCGCCATTCTCGCCGACCCATTTCTTGTCCAGAATTGCGCCCCAGTTATTGGCGATGGTGGAGATGAAAGGACCCCAAGGTTGCGCGAGGGTCATGGTGACGGTGCCAGCGGCATCATCAGCCACAATCGCAGCCTGAACAGTTTCGCAGGCAGCTTTTACTACCGCAGGATCGGCGGCGATAATGCCAGCCCGATCGTCATAGAGATTGCCTTCAGGATCGACAAGCAGTGAAACGTCGTCCATCCCAACACCCAGGAAAGGCTCTGAAAGCAGCAGTTGAGGAGAGGAAGTTCCACCCTGCAGCAGACCGCGCTGGAAGCTGTATGCGACATCAGTGGGGGTCAAAACGTCGCCATTGTGGAATTGGACGTTTTCACGGATCTTGAATGTGTAGACCAAACCATCTGCTGAAACGGTCGGCATCTCGGATGCCAGCTGGGGAACATATTGGCTCAGGCTCTCGCCATCATAGAAGACCAAGGTTTCGTAGATGTTCTGCAGAATTTCGCCAGACATCGTATCATACGCCAGAGCCGGGTCGAGTGTGTCGACGCTGAGGTCTGCGTAGACAATATTCAAGGTTGTGGGGTCCTTGGAGGCAAATTCAACAGCCGGTTCTTCCGTCACTGGAGGTTCCGTAGCTCCGGGTTCTGAAGTTTGGGGAACTTCAGGTGCAGTTGGAGCTTCAGTTGGCGTAACCGCGGGTTGGCAAGCAGTGAAAATCATACCTGCCGCCAAGAGAACAGCTAATACTACATATAATTTTCGCATTTTTTCTCCTCCTTGAGAGAAATGTTTTTTTGTTTCCGAACAATTAGTAACACTGATCCATTCCGTTTCTTAACAGGCTACCTCCTTTGATTATCCGGATGATCCCACTTGAAACATTCCACAAAATGTCCCGGTGCAATCTCCTTGAATTCAGGTCTCGATTGTCCGCAGAAATATTCGGCTATAGGACAACGTGTTCTAAATCGACAACCGGATGGCGGGTTAGCTGGTGAAGGCACATCGCCTTCCATTACGATACGTTTGCGGGTCTCATAATAAGCCGGATCCGCAACGGGAATTGCTGATAGAAGCGCTTTCGTGTATGGGTGCACGGGATTGGCGTAGATCTCGTTCCGATCCGCCAGTTCAACGATAATGCCCAGGTACATTACAGCGACGCGATCACTAATATGCCTGACCATGGAAAGGTCGTGGGCAATAAACAGATACGTCAGGTCCAGCTCTTTTTGCAGGTCCTCAAACAAGTTGATCACCTGCGCCTGAATCGAAACATCTAATGCCGAAATCGGCTCATCACAAACCACGAATGTTGGGTTATTTGCCATCGCGCGGGCGATACCAATACGCTGGCGCTGACCGCCAGAAAACTCGTGAGGGTAGCGAAGCATAAAGTCCGGGTCTAATTTGACCAGCTTCATCAATTCGCGAACCCGTTCATCAATCGCCCTCCCTGTGGCAGAACCAAAAGCCACCAACGGCTCGGCGATAATGTCACGAATGGTCATGCGTGGGTTCAAACTCGCATACGGATCCTGAAAAATCATCTGGATGTTCTTGCGCATTTGGCGCATTTTTTCAGGACGCAGCGTGGTAAGCTCAGTATCTTCATAAAAGATTTTTCCCGCTGTCGGCTTATAGAGCTGAAGAATAGTGCGTCCGGTTGTGGACTTGCCGCAGCCAGACTCACCCACCAAACCCAGAGTCTCACCTTTATGGATTTCGAAACTAACACCGTCCACAGCACGCACCGCTCCAACCTGGCGCTGGATGACACCCCGATAGATTGGGAAGTGCATCTTGAGATCTTCAACTTTTACTAAAACGTGGTTGTCTTCAGTCATTAGCGCTCTCTCCCAGTGGTGGTGTCTACCCAGCAAGCAGCCCGATGGTTATCGCCTACCGGCATAAGCGGGGGATTTTCTAAACGGCAGTGCTCCACAACCCAACGGCAGCGTGGAGAGAATGGGCAGCTGTGCGGCTTCTGATAAAGCATTGGCGGCATTCCCTCAATCGAATACAACCGCTGCCGGCGTTGTTCGTGAATCTGGGGAAGGCTGCCAAGCAGACCGATCGTATAGGGGTGGGAAGGATGAGCGTAGAGGTCACGTATTGGGGATTCCTCGATAATAAAACCGCCATACATGACATTCACCCGGTGGGCAATGCTGGCGACAACACCCAGGTCATGGGTGATCCAGACAATCGCCATGCCCACTTCTTCGCGAAGGCGAATGACAAGCTCTACAATCTGCGCCTGGATAGTGACGTCCAGTGCCGTGGTCGGCTCATCCGCAATCAGGATCTGCGGAGCACAGCTAAGCGCCATGGCGATCATCACGCGTTGACGCATGCCTCCGGAATATTGATGCGGATAGTCCTTAAGTCGATCAGCCGCGTGCGGGATGCCAACTTGCTCAAGCAACTCGATGGAGCGATCGCGCGCCTGCTCCTTATTCAAGCCCAGGTGCAGCATCAGCGGCTCTGCGAGTTGTTTACCGATGGACATAACCGGGTTCAGAGAAGTCATAGGGTCCTGGAAGACCATCGAAATCTGACCGCCTCTGACATGGCGGATTTCTTCTTTGGTCATCTTGAGCAAATCCTGCCCGCGGAACATGGCTTCGCCGGCGACGATCTTGCCGGGAGGTTGTTGGATCAAGCGCAGGATGGAAAGCATCGACACGCTTTTACCGCATCCGCTCTCGCCAACGACTCCCAAAGTTTCTCCTTCTTTGAGCGTGAAATCAACACCATTAACGGCATGGACCACCCCTTCCGGAGTTTTGAACTGAGTTTCCAATCCTTGTACGTTCAGTAGTTCACTTGTCATCAAAATATCCTTAACGAAACTTTATTAGGCACCAGCCTGTGGATGTGTGACAATCATTAATTAAGTTGTTAGTAGTGCCGGAAAAACGTTAAAGCCGATTATATCATCAATCTTAAAAACAACGACAAGTCACTTTTGCTGGCAAAGCGCAGGTTCTGTGTGCCTTGTGAGCTCACGTCAATCAGCTTGCAGAATGTCGGCTTTGACTGCACAGCCTGACAAAGGGCTGCCTTGCCATCAAATTCGATCAAGATTTTTGTCAATGTAAGGTACTGGTCCGTCTCAACCAGTGTAAGCTTATAAGGTAGAAGCACAAGGTCCCCCAAAACATCGGCAGTTCCCAGCCGTAACTCGCTCTTGGTCTGTTTATCCACTTCCTGACCGTAATAAATCGCCGCGTTTTTCAGAAGGTTGTCATATTCCACAATCGGTTTGCGAAAATCTCTGATCAGTATCAAGTCGCCAAATAAGCCAGAAAGAAGCATGATCAAGGCGCAAATCACAGCTGGCATTTGTGAACCAAGAATGCTCGAAGATGCAAGTCCCTGATCAAGCAGAACATTCTCCAGAAAGCCGCAAAGCAGACAGGTGATCCCGATAGCAAACAGGCAGTAAAACCAGTAGCCTCCTGTGCCAATCAACTCCTCAAAATGAACTAAAGAATTGATTTCCGGATGGAAATTATTCAGATACCAGGGGGAGAATTTCAGCGGTAGGTTGATCACCAAAAAGGAATACAAAACCGCCAGACCGCCCCAAAATACCATACCCAACATTCCGCTCTCAAATTTCGCTGTCAGGTATCCAGCCAACATAGCCGTTGGCACACAAATCAGGAATGCAGGAATTAGCTTCATCAAAGGTAGTGAGGCATGGTGATAGGCTAACACTAAGGCGTCCAACCCCCATGAAGCCATAGTGAAAGCCACCCCAGCAACAATGCCATAACGAATGCCGAGGTTACTTCGCTTGTGCGAAAACTCGCCAACCATAAAAAGAGTATATCCCAAATTTTGGATCTGGTAAACAATTACTGTTTGATTGTTACTTTTTGATGGATGTGTGCTTCAAAGGTCGTGAGTTAAGGTAAAAAAGGAGGCTGGCGCAATCAATTCAGTCATCGCGAGCCTCTTTTTTGTAGCGATCTGTCTTTGTTCTTTTCCGAGTGCATCAATTATGGCAGAGTCCGCTTCTTTTGCGGACTCTGCCATGCGAATAATGACCTGCAAGTTGCTATGTCACATTGACAGGCTCCTCGCAGGTTGACGCAGGCGTCAATCCCACGCACCCAATCACCCGTTATGTGCAGACATCTGGTCAGTAACCGGTGCTGATGGTTATTTTTCCAACAGCCAGACCCCTTCTCCCAGCCAGGCAGAATGAAAGCCCTTCAACCTCAACCTCTCAAACAGGGCTACCGCGTAACTGATGGTAAAAATACATCAAAACTCAAGTAAGAGCCGTACTCGTAAGCGCCTATATCGCACCTTGCAATGCCGTCATTATTACCATCGATCGGACGGTGGTAGCCACGCTGGTCGGTCGATGGACAAATGTCCTGAGAGCCTGTATCGATGGCTGAACTTCCTTCCAGAAGGGCGTGAGTCAGCGAAAACCCACCGTTATCCTGCAGCAATCCCAACTTTGGGTCTGTATTGAGATTGCCTTCTCCCGGATAAAGGGAATCGCCCTGCACAACGCTGTATGTTATCGTCACTGATGTATCCATGGTATTAATCTGGTCAGGTGAGTTTCCCCAGAAAATGGAATTGATCGCCACATAAGTGCTGCGATCTGCAAATATTCCGCCTCCGAAAAATTGTGCCATATTGTTGCTGAAGGTCACATTGTTAAGTGTTAGATTCGACTCGTTAGGAAACAACCCGGCTCCAATATTCGCGATATTGGAACTAAATGTCACATTCGTCAGGACAAGATTGCCAAAACTAGAACTCATCCCTCCCCCTCGATCGGCATCATTATCATAGAACAGAACATTGGTAAGAATTGGATTGCCATTATCGTTATGCAACCCACCACCAATTTCCGCCGTATTGGAGCGGAAAACCACATCTTTCAACACAGAGTTACTGCCATAGTAGTTGGAAAGCCCTCCGCCCGAAAACCCCGCAGAATTACTCTCAAAAATGACTCGATTCAACTTTGGGTTGCTGTTGGTTATGTTATGCATACCACCACCCACCTGGAGGCTTGTGTTTCTATAGAAGGTAACATCGGTCAGGATTGGACTGCTCTGAGTGTCATTAGCCATCCCTCCGCCATATAAGGATGAGCTATTCTCACTGAAAGTGACATCCAACAGACTTGGACTGCTTTCTACGTTGAACATCCCGCCGCCCTCCTCGGTGCTTGAATTTTTGCTGAAGGTAACCTCGGTTAGGATTGGGCTACTTTGTGCGTTGAACATCCCTGCGCCTCTTTCCGATGCCGTGTTCTCACTGAAGGTCACGTTGACCAAACTGGGATTGCTTTCCTGGTTGTGGATTCCACCGCCATCGCCATTACTGAGGTTTTTATTGAAGGTTACATTAGTCATCCTGGGGTGGCTCTGGCTGTTGCACATCCCACCGCCAGAATCCATGCCTACGTTGTTATTAAAACTGACCGTGTTCAGGGCTGGATCACTGCCGCTGTTGTACATGCCCCCACCTTCATGCCCCACGTTAACTCTGATGGTAACATCCGATAGAGTAGCGGTGCTATCGATGTTAGCCATCCCTCCACCTTTGTTTGCCCCGTTACTCTCTAAGACCACGTGATTCAAATTAAGATTGCTGTTTTTGTTTAATATTCCACCACCATTCGAGCCAAGCGGACTCCCATACGCATACCCGCCACTGATGGTGAATCCGTCCAAAACAGTGACATCATCAAGGTCGATCGCGGTGACGACATGATAGCTGTTGTCAGACACCGTGCCGATTACGCCGATTTCTCCACTCAACGTTGTAACGTTGGTCAGCCAGTTTCTCTCGCCGTCACCAGTTGCTGGAAAGCCTCCGTACATTTTCACTCCAGCACTAAGCTGAAAGCTGGCTTCGCGGTCATTTGTTGTGGTAGGTTTGTATGTTCCCGCCGCAACCCAGATTGTATCCTCTGATGTCAGCGTCAGAGAAAGCGCATCCTGGAGATCGCAGGCGGACTCCCAGGAAGAACAGTCTCCAGAACCGCCAACTTTTACATAGAAAAGCCTCGCCGGCGGTATTAATTGATCCGATGCATGTGCCGATGTGTCACCCCATGTTAGCATGCTAACAAGTAAGGAGATGACAATCAGTATGGACAAATACATACTTTTCATTTTCATGGTTTCTCCTTTATTTAGTTGTAGGTGGACGTGATTATTAAAAGTATACAACTTTTTATTGTAAATTAGTGGATTTTTATAATTTTCACAAGACCAGAATAATAATCTCCAGATGCGGCACACGGAAACAGCCTGAACAATTATGGGGGTTGTGAGATGGAAAAAAAACAGGATGCCAGTTGGCATCCTGTTTTGAGAACCATGCGAAGCTTAGTTTCTGCGGTCCCGGCGGTCACCGCCAGAACTTCGTCGATCTCCGCTTCGGTCAGACCGGCGGTTGCCACCCGAACGCTGCCCACCGCTGCTCTTGCCGCGGTTGGGATTATCGTGTTCACGGGCTTCCTCGGGGGTCCATCCCTCAAGCAGAGCCTGGCGAGAAAGGCGGATTTTCCCTTCGGGGGTTACGTCGGTGACCATAACCGTCAGTTCGTCGCCCAAATTGACCACGTCCTCAACTTTTTCAACGCGTTCGCTGGAAAGCTGGGAAATATGAACCATGCCGTCAATTCCGGGCAAAATTTCGCTGAACGCGCCAAAGTCAGTGACACGCACGCATTTTCCCGTGTAAATCTTTCCGATTTCAGCCGTTTCAGTAACCGCAAGGATGCGGTCACGGGCTTCTTCGAAGCCTACGCCATCCACGGAGGCAATATAAACCGTGCCGT
>WPCI01016470.1_pt1 | contig 10400 bp, 10 predicted proteins | sample 5399871 | NCBI WGS metagenome assembly WPCI01 (sample SAMN12869469, study PRJNA574797) | sludge metagenome | isolation source: wastewater treatment of pH7 | place: China:Beijing | collected 2019-05-20
TGTTAGAGGATTAGAGAAGGTCAGAAAACAATCAGGAATCCTGATTACAGCGATTAACATGATGAAACTAGCCAAACTATCCACCTAAACGCTCTATATCCAGAAAAAAACAAGAATCTCTTGGAAAACACTACGGTTTTCCAAGAGATTCTTGTTTTTGTGGAGCGTAACAGAATTCACTTATGTCACAGCCCCTTTTACCATTCATAATAAATGAAGTCGATCTGACAACAGTCGCTTCATTTCATCAATTTCCGCAACAAGTAAGAAAGTCCGAACCATAGTAGCAAGCTGACTGCAATCGTAATGATCCAACCGGAAGCATTGTGTTCCAACGGCAGTGGCATATTCATTCCGAAAAAGCCTGTCACGATGGTAGGGATCGTTAATAAAACAGACAATACAGTTAAGACGCGCATGGTATCATTCAAATTATTATTCAAAACATTGTTATAGGTCCCAGACAGTTGCTGCAGGATTTGAGAGGATAATTGTGTCATCTCGACTAGCTGCTGTGCTTCAATCATGACATCATCTAGCCTTTCTTTTTCCTGATCACTCAGCAGACGATAAATACCATGACTTTTGATTTGCTGCACTAGTAATACATTTTGGCGTGAAGCTGTCACGAAATAAACGATCCCCGTTTCCAAGTCAGATAACAATAAGAGATTCTGCTTTGTAGTTTTTTCCTTCAACAAATTACTGATCCGTTTACGATCGCGGTCCATCCCTTCAACAAATGGAAAATACTGATCTGAGATAATAAAGAGACTGCCGAATAACAGTTCAAACAAACTGCTGTCTGGGTTTTTCTCTAGATAATTTTTGATTTCAAAATATAAATACTTATTCTGCGGATTGGTCACGGTAATCAAGGTGCGCTTGACCACAATAAAGGGCATCGGTACGGTCTCATAATGATTGTCGATCTTACGACGATTGGGTGCATTAAAAATCAGTAGTAGCACATCTGTTACTTTGTCATAGTCTAAATGAGCTCGTTCATTCCGGTCCAATGAATAATCGATAAATTCACTATCGATCCCATAATCACGATAAAGATTCTTCAGCTCGTCCACATTTTCTGCGTCAATGTTGATCCAGCTGTTCATTTTATGATTGAATACTTCTTTTGTGTACATAATCCTATCTCCTGTCGTTCAGTCCGTCTGCATTTTATCATAGAATTGGTTCACAAAACCACGCCTGGCCTAAAAAAACTGTGCCAGCAGCGCCGACACAGTTTCATTCATTAAAAGATTGGTGTTTCGATCGTTTCGACAAACTTTGCGCTAGTAGCTTTCGTATATAATTGCGCTCCGTCTTTTTCAAAAAGTGCCAAGTCGGACATTCTTTCTAGCTGTTCTTGAATCTCCAAGCTGCTCAGTTCTTTATTCGGTTCGCTGAAGGTCCAGCGATGAGTCTTGCCGAGACTATTCTCAAATGCTGCAGATAATTTTAACATGGTAATTCCTCCTTTTATTTAGTGATCCGAGATTGCTGCGTTAATACGATGCCGTCCAATTGCGTATCTTTCGCTAGATTTACTAAAATATCCCCTAATGCAATGATTTTCTCTTCTGCTGGCGCATCGATCACATTGCTGAAATTGACATTTCGTTTTTCACCTGCACTCTGTTCTAATTGAACTTGCAACTTAGTACCCATCTTTTGAATCATTTAAGACTCCCCCTTATTGGTAGTTTGTAAGGTCGCGACTGCTTACATCCTTATTAACGTGACTTTCCACTTAAATGCACAGAAATTTTTTATTCAAAACGTTTCGCTAATTTTCGTTTCCAATTCAATACCGTTGAGCGGCTGACTTGATAAGTTGCTACGATCTGATTCATCGGCAAGCCTAGATACAGACGCGCGTACAAATAGCGGCGTTCTCCAATCGTTAGTTTTGGCCATAAACGTTCTAAAAAATCTTCCCACAAAATAGACTCTTCCAGCGTCACCGTCTGGTTTAATTCATAGCCGGAAATTTTTTCGATCAAGGCCTGCTGATAGTATTGTTTGCGCTGATAATCCCGGACTCGCCAACACAAAAAACGATACATCAAAGTCAATTGTTCATCCACAGATCCAGCCATTTCCCGACTCTTTTCAAAAAAGCTTAGACGGATCGTCTGTAAATAATCTTCATAATCAGGATTGCTACGAAAAATATGGCACGAGCTTAAAACTTTATGGAATAGCGGCTCATATCTTTGCAACAAGTCCTCTGGGGTCTCTTTTTTCATCATCGCTGCTCCTTCACTTTTATTTCCGGCCGGTGCCTTAAAAATGAAGGAAAAAAGCTTTTTTGGCGAAGCCCAATTTTGCACACAAACGGCCAATTTTACCCGTTCCATTTTCGAAAACGTGATTAAATCAGCTTTTCTGATTTTTTTCCGTGCAAAATTGAGCCAAAATGGTAAAATTGCTCTTTTACTTTTGGGGAGCTTCCCCTCAGAATGAGGGCACATGATCATGTAAAACAAGAGAAAGAAGGAATCCAAATGACTCGACCAATGATTATCGACATCAGCGAATGGCAATCGCCTGCTCAAATCAACTACGCCCTATTAGCCCAACAAATCGATCACGTTATTATCCGTGTCCAATATGGCTCGGCTCATTGCGATAAATTTTACCAGACCCATTTGCAACACTTTCAAAAAATAGGGATCCCTACCGCCGTCTATGCCTGGGTTCGCGGGATCAATCACGAAGATATGGCTCAGGAAGCACGGGTCTTTTTTGAACGAGCAAAAACGTTCCAACCAACTTTTTACTGGCTAGATGTTGAGGAACAAAGCATGAAGGATCTACGTGGCGGCGTAGAAATTTTTCGGCAAACCTTAAAACAACTTTCCGGACAAAAAGTCGGCCTTTATGTCGCTCACCATCTGTACGCTCAATTCAATCTAGCGGTTGAGAATTTCGATGCCCTTTGGCTGCCTAGTTATGGAACAAATAGTGGCAGTTATCAAGGGATTCAACCGACCGTCAACAAAAACTATGATCTCCATCAGTACACGTCAAAAGGACGTCTACCTGGTTACGGTGACGCCTTAGATCTCAATCGCTTGTCTGGCAGAAAACCATTGAATTTTTTTACTGCTAATAGTCAACAGACAGCCGCTTGGGGGATTGCCGAAAAAGGAACCTTTACTCTAAACACAGCGATTCATCTACGCACAGCACCGAATCCGCAAGCTCAAAGCATCGCAGTATTACAAGCCGGACAAACGATCCACTACGAGGCCTTTGCCCACGAACAAGGCTATGTCTGGCTTCGACAAAAACGAGCAAACGGAACGTATGGATACCTCGCTACCGGTCGCTCCGATGGGCAGCAACGAATCGAAGCAAGTTGGGGAACTTTTAAATAGTAAACAAAAAATAAGCGATGGAAGGCTGCTCTTCCATCGCTTATTTATGATTATCTACCTGCATAAAGCCCCAATTCGTCGCCATGTAATAACCGTCTACATTCATGTCTTTCAAATCGCTAGCAACTAATTGACCTTTAATATGGTATATCCGTTTCGCTTTACGTTCTGCTTCGCCAAGTTTTTCCAGTAAACCAGTCAGATCATATTCTGGCATCAAATAATAATGAAAATGATAGCCCTTCAAGCGCTCATGGGTGATTGCTCCTTCGAAGGTCAATAATTTTTGTAATTCTTTATCATTAAACGCTAAATCCGTTGTTGTTATGGTCAAGCCTTTGTATTCAAATGAATCTGTCATTGCGCCACCCCTTTGACTCATTTTACCACAAGCGAAAGGAGCGACACTACTCTTTCAGCCATTCACGAGCACTTTGGACTTCCTCTAGCGTGACTTGATGGCCCTGACTTGTTTTAACTACGGTGACTTCTGCCTCGCGATCACGAAAAGCCGTGACTAATTCTGCAAAGGAGGCCTCACTGACAATCGGATCTACCACACCGCCATAAGAAACCCAGATCTTCTTATCCGCTAAATCAAAGGTTTGGGTGTGGACCTCCAGCGACATCGGGTGGAAAAAGATTCCTTTATTCAACGTTGTCTCACGTTCCAATAATAAATGAGCCGCGATATTTGCTCCATTGGAATAACCAACTAAGATCCAATCTTCTAACGCGATGTTCTTTTCCTCACTAACATCTTGGATAACTGCCAACAAATGGTCGGTTTCTTTTTCCAAACTTTCAAAATCAAACTTATTCAGACCATTACGTTTAAAGAAGCGGTTCATCCCATCTTCTTTGATTTTTCCTCGCAAAGATAAAATCGTGCTGTCTGCATCTAGAACCTTCGCCAGATCCACTAATGAAGTCTCATCGCCACCTGTTCCATGCAGTAAAATAAACTTCTTGCCATTCGGTTTTCCTGTCTGATAAAGATATTCCATTTTCACACACCCCACTTACTAATTGTAAGTTACCACGAACCACCGCTAGAAACAAATTTTTTGTTTGCGCTAAGAGTCCCCCACAACTTTCTAAACAAATAGATTCACTCGCCTTTTTAGCAAGCTGAAAATAGAATAGCCGATTAGACAACCTGTCAAATTAGTAATAATATCCCAAATATCAAAAGTACCGATATAAAAGACATACTGAATCGTCTCGATCCCTAAGATCGTTGTCACCGCGATCACTGCTGCTTCCACTTTATTAGCTCGCATCCCATACAAAACTCCTAACGGGATAAAGTAACCAATATTCAACAGCAACTCACAGATTTGTCGCCAATTGTTCAAATACAATTCGAAAGGGTTCAAATTAAACGAATGATATGATTGAGCTTTGGTAAAAAGCATAATGAACAATAATAATAGATAACAGCTATAAAAAAGATACAAATAGACCGGCCATAGCTTTCGCTGCTCCCACTGCCAGTAAATCAACCATAAACTCAAGGAAATAAATAACCACAAAGCTTCATCCGTATATTCAAACCGCTGCATCATTCCATCTAACCGCGGATAATTTTGCAAAGTTGGCAGGACCAAATAATAGACCATGCCAAAACTTATTACGAAAGAGATTGCTCCAGCAATAAATTTTTTCAGCAAATTGATCCCTCCTTTTCCTTATTCTTTTATTATATAAGAAAAATTTTTTCAATCCAAATTTCTATTAGATCTCAATAAAGATTAAGAAGATAACTTAATAAAAAAACACCAAACAGATGATCTGTTTGGTGAGTAATTCTTTAGCGATTTTTATTACAGATCTTGGACAATTTAGAAAATCTCCCAATTGTTCGAGACGGTATAATTATTTTTGCTTTCTTCACTTCTATCCGATTTTTTCTTTTCCACTTACACTAACTAAAATAGCCAGACCGATCAAAATGATGCCCAAAACGACAGAAATGAGTAGTCCTCCTGCTCCAGACGAAGGTAATTTATATTTTCTTATATTAGGCAAATGATAAATACCCTCTTTTTCATAAAAAGCCGGGGGTAATGGATCACCTCGTGCTTGGATCAGAATTCGCTGATCTGGGTCCGTATTCAACGGATCGATCGTTAAGATCCATTGTCCTGCAGGTAGTTGATAGCCCACGACTGTTTTAGTTTCCACTAATAGGTATTCGCCAGCGGTCAGGTCAAAACTCACCTTGCCTTTATTGGCTCCTGCTGCACTACTAATCGCCGTTTTAAAAGGCTTGGTCATATCCCAATAAGTATTCGCCGCGCTCGGATCGTCATTTACGCCAATTTCCAATTCCCCATCGTCTTTTCCCGCATAAAGTTCAAACTCCACTTCACCTAAAGGTTCAGCTTGTTCATTTTCCTTAATGAAAGAGAACTCCTGCCTGATTTCATTATTTAGTAAAACAGTCGAGCCAACTGGATTATCCTCCGCTCCTGGCTGCAGCGCTCCTGGGTTATCGTTTGACCCTTGAGCATATTCAACTTCATGATTGATGATACCTTCTGAAACTATATCGGTCCATAAAATCCAATAACCTGTGGGCACTACAAAACTTGGGTACGATTGGACTTCTTTTAAGGCGTAAGTATTCCTTGCTGTCAAATCATAGTCAAGCAGTTTCCCTTCATTATCCGTTTGAACAGTTCCTAATGGTTTCCAGAGAGTAGCATCATCTAGACTTCCATCCCGAGGTGTTCGGCCTGATCCCCAGTTATTCTCATTGATAAATTCATAAAATTCAAATTTAACTTGCTTCTTAGCATCAGATGGCATCATTTTTTTCTCTTGATCGGCTTTATAAACTTTCATATGCCCTTTGGTCGCTTTATTTCTTAAAGAAACTGCTACGCTGCCATCTGCCTGCCTATCATTTTCACACCCTGGATTAGCCGCCCCCATGTTATTACACCAAGAAAACGTCCCTTTAGGCGAACTGTTACTTTCTCCTGTTCCCGTCCAAATAAACCACCAGGATGTTTCTACACTGGGCGCTTCATAATTAGGATAGGTATTTGTCGCTTCCACGATCGCAAAAGTCTTGGCATCACCTATTACACCATTAGTTGTCAAATCGATTTTGGCTCGCAATCGGCCTTGCGAGTCTGTTTTGATCGGCTGTTCCAAAAGGTTACCCTGATTATCCGTTTCGACCAGCTTCCAATAGTCATTTGACTCGCCTTTAACAGGTTCCGCTCCTTGATCATTCGGCCCTTTTCCGTGGCCCCAGTCAAATTCATAAATATAAAAAGAAACTTCCTTATCTAACGGATTGCCTTGTGCATCATAGGAGGGCATCGGATTATCAGCCCCATCCAGCTTAGTGATGGTAAAGGGCACCGAATCGTCATCTGGTACATAATAAAAGCGCAAAACTAATTGCCCATTTTCTTTATAACTGAGATTAGGGTCCATAATCGCGGTAATCGTTCCGCTGGCTAGTTCAAGTGAGTCAATTTTTTTGTAGGAATAGCCTAACAGATTACTACGAGGCGTACCGGTAAACGTCGAACCGACAGGTTTGCGGATCTCACCTGTTTCATTTTCTACGAAATTCAGCTCGTAGTCTGCTTGATCGGTACTATCCGGTGACCGTCCATCTTTCAAAAAATAATGTTCGATCGCATATGGAGCGGAAGCTTGCGGAATGTTCTCGACTATGACTGGTGTATTCGTCGTTTCACCGTCCACCTCTAGTTCTTCAGAGACTATTCGATTTTCCGAAGCCTGCCAGTTACTTGATTCAGTCTGGTCATAACCTTCTGGATACACATTGTTTTCTCCCGCTTTTTCCACAAAACGATATTTTCCATTAGATAAACCAGAAACCTGGATCACGCCTTGAATCTTTTCACCATCAGCCGTTGTGAATTCAGCTGTTTCATGAGTCGATATTTTCGTCCAAGCCCTATCAGACCCTTGTTTCTGAAGCTCAAATTCCACCCCGTTCATCTCCGTGAGCGTCGTTCCATCATACTTCACTAAAGCAATCGTATCTGGGTTAATAACGATCCTCCCATAAGGACTCGTCATTGTACCTTCTCCGGTCAACTCACCTGGTTGCTCAAAGTTAGGATCTTGTTTCTGTTTAGCATTCTCATAATGCGCCAAAGCAGTATTGGACTTGGTTTCACTTAACGTCGTATCGATTGGATAATTGAGCGTCATTGAAATATTAAAAGCAGAAGTTTGACCATCGATCACATTCCCATCGCCATAAGCCAATGTATAATAATCTTCTAGTAACTCGCGATCAGACTCTGGATACAAGCCATGCTTGATCGTATTATTGGCTGCTTCCACCGCAAACTGCGTAATTTTGACTGATGTACGTTCTTCCGAATCATCCCCATTTTTTCGTATAATCGTCCGCTCCGGACTTGCGTATTTTTGATCCGTCAAATCGCTGTACTTTTTCTGGATACCATCTTCTTTATGAATGTCGCCAATATTGATACAGAGCGTTCGTTGTGCTGTTTTTCCACTACCGGCTGTAAAGATTCCGTATTGGTGAGGTTGGGCTTTCACTCGAGCTCGGAAATTTGCTAGTGTTTCACCGTTTTCTTGGACGAGCAGCCGGTATGAATTTTCTTGTTTGGGAAATTCGATTTCCTGATTTGAGCCTGCTGTACGGTAGACTGGACCATTACCATAATCTGCGAATAGATAGGATTCAAACGCTGCTACATCACGATTGATCAATCCGCCTGTTTGTGACTCACGATTCTCTTCGGACAATCCGATTGGGGCCTGTACCAACGCAGAAAGACTGAGACTGGAAACCACGACACCAGGATCTAAAGTATCTTCGATGTAGATGTCATCTAATTCCGTCAGGTTTTCACCCCAACGATATCCATGATAATCACCATCGAGATACAGTCCCTTTTCACTATTTGCCGCATAATCGATCACATCTCCCGATAATTCATTCAACGTCAGTCGACCGATCCCTACATCGAAAGTTATTGTATTGCTGCCAGCTTTAGAAGAATATTTGTAATCATCTCCTTCTGAGATATTTCCTTCGGCCTGTTCAAACTTGATCCGTTTCTTTACATTACCAAAGACAACTTCTTGGATACCGCCCTTTAATGTCATATTTTTTAACGACTTTTGAGGAACATCAAATTGGACACCATCAATCTTATTGGCATTTGCCTCTAATACCCCTTCATTGAAGACCACCTTGATGTAATATTTGCCAAGTGGCGACCCATCATCACGCCAATCGATCCACCATTCGCCAATCGTATACACCGTACCATTAATGGTAGCCTCCAACGGTGTTTTATTGGTTTCAGTCGTGCTGATTACCCAAAAACCCCATCCTTCTGTGTTCTCAGAGACGATGCCAACATTTTCAGGTATATCAATACAAAAAAATTCCCCTGGATTTACCATTTGTCCATCTTCTTTTTTTAAGGACCAGACAAAGCGAAAATTGTAATCCACCTGCACGGAGGCCGCAGTCGTAGCGGAAAGCGGATCACCGACCGAGTTCTCAAAGATCCACCAATCGCTGACCGTCACCTTATCGGAGAGATCATTTGGCTCTGGTGTGTTCGCTTGTGCCTCCAACTTTGCTGGCTTTGCGGTCTCTAAACTATTTTCACTAGTTTCCGCGGACTCTTTCTTCTGACTTTCCGATGTAGTCGACTCAGTCTCCACAGATGTACTTTCTATCAACTCTTTTGACTTATCAAGCGACTCTAGAGTTTGGACTTCTTTCTGCCCACTTATTACCTTCGTAGAGTCAGTAGTTTGCTGTTCAGCCACTACCACAGGTGAGATAATTTGAAGGATCAACAAAACGATCGAAATAACTGCCACTAGTTTTACAGACTTGAACCCCTTCATTATTTATCTCCTCCTTTCCAATCTGCATCCTGAAGGTCCGCATCAAGTGTCTCTCATCAATTTCTTCTTCGATAAATCGTTACCCCAATAATCACGAGTAACATTATCCCGGACGTAATCACTGCCGCAAGAATCAGTAGTTTTTGTTCTTTAGTCAAACCCGTCTTTTCAATTTTTTTCTGTTCTTTCGCATCATATTTTGTCCTGACACCGCGAACCAGCAACCGATGACTGTTGACACCATAGGGCGTACAAGTCAGAAGAGTCACATAGTCCTTACCTGTCACCGTTTTTAACGGTTCTGTATGTTCTGGCTCGATCACTTGAATTTGATCGATCTTATAGGCTAGCGTTTTATCTAAAACTCTGATATAAAACTTATCGCCTTTCTTTAGTTCTACTAAATCAGTAAAAATCTTAGCGTTAGCCAATCCGGTATGACCAGTAATGACTGCATGACGACCTTTACCACCAATCGGCAGTGTTGAACCCTCTAAGTGCCCGACAGCTTTTTTCAAGACAGCCTCACTGGTTCCATGATAGATTGGCAACTTAACATTGATTTTAGGGATTTCCACACTGGCCATCACACCGTTGACATTTAATACCTGGTAATAATTTTTAGGCATTACGATTCCCGAGCCTGGGACAAAGGGGTCATGCACGGGTGAGCCCGTCAGATTTTCATTGTATTCTTCTGCTTCCTGCCATAATTTCTTCAATCGTTCTGCGTCCATCGCTTGAACCTTTTTATCGTAAGCATCTGTTGTATAGGAACTATTTCTATCCGAAAAATATTTACTGATGGAGGGATATCCTAAAGTCAATAATCCTGCAATCAATAGCAGGATACTCAAGATTTTTTTTGCCATATCTCTTCCTCCCGACTTCATTTCAGAGGAAAACAACTTCCTGTAAAAAGCAAGCTGCTTTGCTATGGAATGAAATGTATGCTGCATCATCTCTAAAAAAGAGCGGGGCTGTGACATAAGTGAATTCTGTTACGCTCCACTAAAACAAGAATCTCTTAGAAAACCGTAGTGTTTTCCAAGAGATTCTTGTTTTTTTCTGGATATAGAGCGTTTAGGTGGATAGTTTGGCTAGTTTCATCATGTT
>WPCI01074792.1_pt1 | contig 10399 bp, 11 predicted proteins | sample 5399871 | NCBI WGS metagenome assembly WPCI01 (sample SAMN12869469, study PRJNA574797) | sludge metagenome | isolation source: wastewater treatment of pH7 | place: China:Beijing | collected 2019-05-20
CCCGAGGCGCCGCCGTGACCGACCTCTTCATAGTTGCTGATGTAAATATAGGTGGTTTGGGCGGGCTTTAAGCCGGCTGAGTGCAGTGCACGCGCCGCCTCCAGCAGACAGGCAACCCCGGCCTTGTTATCCAGGTGGCGTGAGCGGATAAAACCATTGCTGATTTCCACGCGCGGGTCAAAAGCCACAAAATCACCCACCTCGATACCCAGCGCTCTTACTTCATCTATAGAGGCTGCTTTATCATCCAGCCGTACTTCCATTGTAGTTTCGTCTCGTTTGGTTTCACCGGTCTTAGCCCCGTAAACATGCCCCGAGGCGGCCGTCACCAGCAGGCTGCCGCGGATGCGTTTTCCCTCGCGGGTGAAAACTGTGCAGCCCTCACCCTCTACTGTGTTCCAGGCAAACCCGCCCACGCTGCTGAGCGTCAACCTGCCGCTGGGTTTAATCGTCTTCACCATTGCACCCAGGGTATCGGCGTGGGCAGCCAATGCCCGCGGAGCTTCCGCGTGTTCACCCTTGAGAGTCACCAGCAAAGCGCCTTTAGGAGTGCGCTGTACCTCAGCACCTGGAATTGCACAGAACATACGCTCAGTAAACGAAACGGCTTCTTCGGTATACCCGGTGGGGCTTGGCTTTTTTAAAAGGTCAACTAAAAATTTCACCAACAGGGCTTCATCAATCGGAGGGATTTCCACGGTCTGCTCCTTATTAAAAAGTTATCCCCTCGCGTTCAGAGAACAACGCCCGCAGTTCATCTGAAACGGGTACGGAAGTTTTTGTTTTGTAATCATACGCAACCATGATCGACTCTGCCGTGGCAAAGAGCGGTTCGCTGCCCTCTCCGGTAATTTCATATTCGATAGTCACGGTTTTTCCGCTGATGCGTGTAACCCCCAGCGACACAATTACTTTGTCGCTTAACTCGATGGGTTTGTGATAGCGCACATGAATATCGCCAACGATGAGCGGCAGGTTCCACAGCGTTTTACCGTCCACCAGACCCATATCCATCATATAGCGGCTGCGGGCGTGCTCAAGATACACCAAAAAGCGCGCATTGTTCACGTGCCAGAAGGCATCGAGATCGCCCATTCTTACTTCAATTGGGTAATGGTATTTGAATTTATTCATGAGCAAATTATACCCTTAAGCCCAATCAGCACTTAATTCTGGATTTTTTGCACGTTAAGAAAGTGATTTTTAAACTTGATTTATGAAAATTGCGTAGTAAAATAAGTTAAGAGGACTATTTTTACCTAAATTACCATTAGAGGTGGATATCCATGCAAATAACCCGACAGGCAGATTACGCATTACGAGCAATGGTTTTTTTAGCCCGGCTTGAACCCAACAAAAGAGCTGCAACGAAGACGATTGCCGAAAAACAGAAGATTCCACCCTCCTTCCTGGCGAAGATTATTTCGCAGCTATCGATCGCTGGGCTTGTACAAACCTCTCGCGGCGCTCGCGGAGGTGTTTTCCTTTCGCGCCCGCCGGGTGAAATCTCACTGCTCGAGGTGGTGGAAGCGATTGACGGACCAGTGGCGCTCAATGATTGTACTGTGGCTCCGGGTAACTGTGAAAACCAGGAAGACTGCCCGCTGCACATCATCTGGCAGGAGACGCAGGACGAGCTGGTTGCCAGGCTGCGCAGCACCACCTTTGACCGCTTCACCATGAAAGCCTGACCCGCTCCGAAGACTCTTTTAATTCAACTCTCCAATAACAGTAAACTGAACGCCTCCCGCGTTTGCGGGAGGTTTTTCATTAATCGTGGATAATTAAACAAAATGACAAGTGCCGCTCGCGCTTCCATACCCTATCGGTATGCTTTAAAAACCAGGCAGGCAGCCCACTACACTTGCGGGTATACTTCAGGTAGAAAAGAGTCTCGAGCCCATGATTATTCATTCAACTTCACAAGTGGTCACCCTCGCCGGAGGCGTGCGCCGTGGACCGCATCCAGTCGACCCGCAGATCATCGCAGATGGCGCCGTTCTGATTCGTGATGGCATCATCGCCGCCGTGGGTACCACCACAGACTTGCTGCCACGTTACCCTGATGAGAAAAAGTTTGACGCCCGCGGCAAAGCCCTGCTGCCAGGGTTGGTCGATGCCCATACCCACCTGGTTTGGGCTGGCGACCGCGCGGCGGAGTTTGAACTGCGGCTGCAGGGCAAAACCTACATGGAGATTATGGCAGCCGGCGGTGGCATCAACGCCACCGTACGCGCCACGCGCCATGCAACAGCCGCCGAGATTTACGATCAGACGCGCGCGCGCGCGCTTTCCATGTTCCGCCACGGCACCACCACCGCTGAAGCCAAAACAGGCTACGGTTTGGCGCTGGATGCCGAATTGAAGCAACTCGAAACCTTGCTGCGCCTGGATGAAGCCGGTCCGCTCGAAATTGTGCCTACATTTATGCCGGCACATGCCATCCCGCCTGAGTTCGCTGGGCGCGCGCAGGAGTATACCTGCCAGATCTGCGATACATTGCTGCCCGCTGCACGCGAGTGGTGGCAGCAGCGCTGCCCTGCAAAGCCACTGCCATTTGTGGATGTGTTTTGCGAAACAGGCGCTTTTACGCTGGAGCAGTCACGCAAGATTCTGACTTGTGCGCGTGAGCTGGGTTTCCGTCTCAAAGCGCATGTTGATGAATTTGAGAACCTTGGCGGTGCGGCACTGGCAGTTGAGCTGGGGGCGGTTTCCATCGAGCACGCTGTTAAAACCTCGCCCGCTGAAATTGTGAGGTTGGGCAACTCTGAGACCGTGGTAGTCTCTCTACCCTGCACTCCCTTCGGGTTGGCCGATGCCCACTACACCCCAGCACGCGAGATGCTTGCGGCGGGTGCCATATTGGCGCTTGCCACCGACCTCAACCCCGGCACCGCCTGGTGTGAGAGCATGCAATTTGTGATTGCGCTCGCCTGTCGCTATCTTAAACTCACCCCGGCGGGAGCACTCGCGGCAGCCACAATCAACGCTGCCCGCGCCATTGGCATGGACGAGCGCATTGGTTCAATTGAAGTTGGCAAACAAGCCGACCTCATCCTCCTCTCCGTGCCCGATTACCGCCAACTGGCATACCGATTTGGCAGCAATCTGGTGGAAACTGTGGTCAAGCAGGGAAAGATGACCCATTTTGAATAAAATTTTCTCGAAATAATTAACAGGAACCCATGTTAACCCTTGAACAAGCCCGCAATTGGTACAGCAATACAGATCCCGTGCATGATTTCTCTCACATTGAACGCGTTTTCCACATGGCGCAGCGGCTGGCTCTGGTTGAAGGCGCCGACCTCGAGATCGTTAGCGCCGCTGCCCTGCTGCATGATGCCGAAGGCACCACCCCCGGCAGCGACTCACGCCGCGATCACCACCTGCGTTCCGCAGAATTCGCCGCGATGATCCTTAAACAAGAAGGCTGGGAGCAGGATCGGATTGAGGCCGTGCAGCATTGCATCCGCGCGCACCGCTACCGCGATGATCGCGAGCCGCCTGAAACCATCGAAGCCAAAGTGATCTTTGACGCCGACAAACTGGATGTGTTAGGCGCAATCGGTGCAGTGCGGGTAGTGGTTTACGCCGCGCTGGCTGGCACCCCTTTCTATCAAAAGCCATCACTGCAGTTCATGGAGAGTGGAAAAGAAGCGCCGGGTGAACAACACAGCGCTTATCATGAGTACCTTTTCAAGCTGCGCAATGTGGAAAAACGCCTTTATACCCTCGCAGCCCGCGAACTTGCGCGGCAGCGTGGACGCTATTTGGAAGAATTTTTTAATCAACTCATCGCAGAATACGCAGGAGAAAAATAGTGACAATCAACAAACAACCGCAACTCGAACAGATTATCCAATGGGCGAAAGAAGCCGGCGCTATCGCGCTTGACGGAATCAACGCTGCGCACAATGTGGCGCTGAAAGGTAAAACTGACCTGGTAACCGAGATTGATTACAAGATCGAGAAACATCTCATCAACGCCATTCAGTCCAATTTTCCCAGCCACGCCATCCTGGCGGAGGAATCGGGAGCTGTGAATGGAAAAGACGGCGACCGCTGGTACATTGACCCACTTGACGGTACGATCAATTACGCCCACCGCATTCCGCTTTACGGCGTCTCAATTGCCTGGGAAAGCGCCGGTGTATTGCAGATGGGAGTGGTCTATGACCCTTCTCACGATGAATGCTTTTATGCCCAGCGCGGAGTTGGCGCCTGGTTGAACGGCGAGCCGCTGCACGTTAGCCATACAAGCAACATGGAGCAAAGCCTGCATACCACCGCCTTTGTGCGACAGGATGGGATTTTTGAGCGCAATGTGCGCATCTTTGCTCACCTTTCGCGCCATACCTTCGGCGTCCGGCGCATGGGCTGTGCCTCCCTCGAGCTGTGTTATGTCTCTTGTGGGCGGGTAGATTCTTATTGGGAGCAGGGAATTAACGCCTGGGATATCGCCGCAGCCGCCTTGATTGTGGAGGAGGCTGGCGGCATCATTACCACTCCCACTGGCAGCCCTGATTACTTCAAACCGCCATATGCCATACTGGCAGCCGCACCAGGCATTCACGCTCAAATGATCAGCCTGTTCAAAGAAATCGAATAGGGCTCTGCCTGGCTGCGCAGGTTACTTGCGGGCTGGGCGGTTATAATACCGTTGCACTACTGAAGCCAATAAATTACTAGAAAAAGAGGAATTCAATGTCACCGACTTATTCACAAAAATCCTGGAGCCTCAACGCGCTTTATCCTTCACACAATGGCAGTGAGATTAATGCCGCATTTGCTGAGCTTGAAGCCCAAACCGCAGAATTTGAAAAGAAACGCTCTCTGCTGACCAACAAAATCAGCCAGAGTGAACTGCTCACAATTGCTGCAGCATTGGAAAGCCTCCATCGAATCGCCTACCGCTTGGCTGGCTATGCCGGGCTGTGGTTCGCTGCCGATACCCAAAACCAGGAAGCTTTAGGAATGGTCATGCGCACCGAACAACTGGTCTCTGAAATCAGCAACCGCACCCTGTTCTTCAGCCTGTGGTGGAAAGATCTGCCCGATGAGACAGCGCTGCCGCTGATTGAAGGCGCTGGCGACTTGCGCTATTGGCTCGAAGAGATGCGCCATTTCAAACCGCATACTTTGAGCGAACCCGAAGAAAAGATAATCAACACCAAAAACGTTACCGGTGTCAATGCCCTCAGCACGTTATACGATTCCATCACCAACCGCTATGTCTTCAAGGTTGAGGTGGAAGGCGAAACAAAAGAGATGACCCGCGGCGAGTTGATGAGCCTGGTACGCGGTTCTGACCCCGACCTGCGCGCTCGTGCCTATCAGGAGCTTTATCGAGTCTATGGCGAAGACGCCTCCATCCTCGGGCAGATTTATCAAACCGTGGTGCGCGATTGGCGCAACGAAGAAGTTACACTGCGCAAGCATAAAAGTCCGATATCCGCCCGCAACCTGGCAAATGATCTGCCGGATGAGGTGATTGAGACCCTGCTCGAGACCTGCCGCCAGAATACAGCAGTATTTGAGCGATTCTTCAAGCTTAAAGCCCGACTGATCGGTATGGACAAACTCCGACGCTACGATATTTATGCGCCCGTTGCCAAAGCTGAAAAACCCTACGCCTACGATTCTGCAGCTGACAAAGTGTTGGAATCTTTCCGCAAATTTGACCCGCGCTTTGCCCAATTGGCTGAACGGGTGTTCGCCGAAGATCACCTTGACAGCGAAGTGCGCAAAGGGAAGAGCAGCGGTGCTTTCTGCTCCACCATCAACCCCGACCTGACGCCGTGGGTGCTGCTCAACTATCAGGGTAAAGCCGATGACGTTGCCACGATGGCGCACGAACTCGGTCACGCCATCCACTCCATGCTTGCGGAGCACCACTCGCAGTTCACCCAGCACGCCAACCTGCCACTGGCAGAGACCGCCTCCACTTTTGGTGAGATGATGCTGGTGGACCAGCTTTTAGCTGAGGAAAGCGATGCTGCTGTACGCCGTGATTTGCTCTTCCGTCAGGTGGATGATGCCTACGCCACCATCCAGCGCCAGGCGTTCTTCGCCCTGTTTGAAAAACAGGCGCACCAAATGGTCATCGATGGCGCCTCTGTCGATCAGATTTCTGAAGCCTACCTCGATAACCTCAAAGCTCAGTTTGGCGATGCGGTTGAGGTTGCCGATGAGTTCAAATACGAGTGGGTATCCATCCCGCACATCTTCCAGGTGCCTTTCTATGTATACGCGTACGCCTTCGGGCAGCTGCTGGTGTTGGCGCTCTACAAGCAGTTCAAAGCCGAAGGAGAATCCTTCAAGCCGAAATACATCCGCTTACTTTCGGCGGGCGGCTCCGAAGCCCCCATGACACTGTTGGACGAAACCGGTGTGGATGTTAGAAAGTCAGCTTTTTGGCAAGGCGGATTCGATGTGCTCAAAGAAATGGTGGACGCGCTCGAAAAGTTGTCATAATCTACGCTTTGTCAGAAGCCTCCTCTTTTGAAGGCCAAATCCCGCTGCCAGTAAAACAGCGGGATTCGTTTTTTTATCGATAATCATTTAGATTATGGTAAAATCAATTCGATATACGTCTAATTAAAAGGAGTCAACAATGACAGACCAGGAACAAGCTGCCGCGCTGCTCAATTTTTTTAAGACATTGGCAGACGCCAACCGGCTGAAGATTATCGGGCTGCTGGCGCATGACCCTATGTCTGTAGGTGAATTAGCCGCAACCTTGGGCTTAAGCGAAGCGACCACCTCTCACCACCTTGCGCGCCTCTCAACGAGCAGCTTGGTCTCTGCGCGCGCTGAAGGGCATTTTTCTATTTACTCGCTGGATACTGACCAACTGAGCAAGATGTCGCAGCTGTTTTTACGCAGAGAAACCATTGCCAGTTTGGCTCAAGATACGCCAGAAGAAGCGTTTGAGCGTAAAGTAATGAAAGCCTTCGTTGACAGCGACGGACGGATTACCTCGTTCCCGTCGCAGGAGAAGAAACAGCTGGTGTTGCTGCGCTATACCCTCAGCGCATTTGAACATGGGCGCCGCTATACCGAAAAAGAAGTGAACGATCTACTCTCACAATTCAACTCAGATACCGCTACTCTGCGGCGCGACCTGGTGGGGTTCAAAATGATGGTGCGAGAGGGTGGCGGCGGCGAATATTGGCGCTTGTGATGTCGGTCAAGGGGCTCCCTCGCCCCCGCGTAAGTAATGTATGGTATATTTTAATTTCAACACCATCACATCCCGCCGCAGAGCGGAGAACTGGATTAGAAGCGATTCATGTATTTTGCGATTGAAGGCGTCATTGGGGTTGGTAAAACAACGCTCGCCAGGCAGCTGCAAACGCTGTTTGAGGCGGAGCTGGTTCTTGAAGTCTTTGAAGAAAACCCTTTTCTGAGTAATTTTTACGCTGACCGCACGCGTTACGCCTTTCAGACGCAAATCTTCTTCCTCCTAAGCCGTTACCACCAACAGCGCCGAAACATCGGCGACCGACTGGCGCAGGTGAATCAGCTCATTAGTGATTACACATTTGAGAAAGACTCTCTCTTTGCGCGCATCAACCTGGTGGGCGACGAACTGGATATGTATTACAGTGTTCAAGAGGCGCTGGCTGAAAAAATTGTGCCGCCTGATCTGGTGGTTTACTTGCGCGCCAGCACCGATACGCTGATGAAGCGCATTGCTCAGCGTGACCGACCCTATGAAAGACAGATGGAACGCGCCTATATTGATCTGGTCAACCGTACCTACGATGATTTTTACCTCAACTCACCTCAATCCTCACATGTGCTCACGGTTGAAACTGACCACCTCAATATCATTGAAAGACCCGCCGACCTGGAGTTTATCGAAAGCCGCATTCGCGAATCGCTGCTCCTGGCACCTTATCAACCTGAGCTACCTATTCAATAAGAGAGGCTTCTATGCGTATCACCCGTGAACTCATGCTCAATCACGCCCGCGAGAACGCTGCCAAACTGACGGCAAAAGATCGCGGCATAATCTGCATTTATGTCACTGGGTCTTTGCTGCAAGAAGATGTTTTTATCGGGGGTATCACTGATATTGATCTCATTTGCGTTCACAACCGCCCACCCGAATGCCGTCGTGAGATCATTCGCTTGAGTCATGAGATAAACCTTGATATAGCCCATTACGAGCAGGAGGAGTTTGAGCCAGCGCGTAAACTTCGCCAGAATGCCTGGATCGGCGGCTGGATGGAAAATGTTCCCATCGTGTTGTACGATTCCTTGCGCTGGTACGATTTCACTCGCGCTGCTGCCACCGCCCAGTTTTGGCTGCCTGAAAACGTGCATGCACGCGTGAACAGCTTCCTTGAACCTGCCCGCCAGATTTGGAACGACCTGCAAGAGGAGACCATCCCACAGGGAATCAAACGCGTCACAGCATACCTCAAAGCGCTGCAATACCTGGCCAATGGGGTGGCGGTTTTCAGTGGCGCACCGATTGCCGAACGCCGCCTGCTGGTGGAACTGCCCGCCCGCGCCTCGGCTGCCAGGATAAGCGGTTTTTTTTCTGACTTCGTCAACCTCTACACCAGCGGCGATGTTACGGATGATAATTTTGCCGAATGGCTGCAGTCTTATGGGTCCATTTTCACCACACTCAACGGCGCCAAGAATCCGCCGGTGAGCCTCTCCACTTTCCGCCGCGCGTATTATGAAAATGCGATCAAAGCGCTCTATGCCACCCACCCCGCCGCGGCAATCTGGCTGCTGGTTTCCACCTGGACACGTGCCGCAGCAGCTCTGCAGCGAACCGATGAGGAGTATAAAGCCTGGCAGTCCTTATGCCGCCAGCTGCAATTGGACAGCGCCTCTCTTGCCGCACGCTATGAAGCGCTCGACCAGCTAATTGACACTGCGGAAGAAGCCCTCGACCGAATATCGGCATAACCAATTCACTTTTTATAAACAATTACTCTTTATTCTGTGGATAACCCTTTGATTTCTGTGGAGAAATCTGTTCTCTATTCATTATTTCTTTGCCTCAGTACTGGATAAACCTGTTGATAAAACAGTTGGTTTATACCGCTTCTCCACGGGTTTATTAGGATTTTGTGGTTTTTCGTAAAAATACGGTTTATCCACAAAGAATTCACATTTGCTTATGGAGATGAATTCGACGTACTTGCACCATATGTGAGTGTTCCGCGTTCGTTATCCCCTCTATTTAGGGAATATTTCTCTTTTCCAGCTTTTGTCCACATTTCCACACCCCCTACGACTACTGCTACATACATACACCTAATAAGAATATGGTTAACTACCGGCGTAAACTACTGATTGAATTCAGTATTCGAATTGTGTACAATAAAACTGACTTTTTGGTTTTCTTTCAATTTTGCTCGTTGAACACCATAGTTCCGGAAGAGGTAGAAAATGGTAGATATCATCAAAGTCAAAGCGAATTCCCGCACAGCAGCGGTAGCCGGAGCCATTGCCGGAGTAATGCGAGAACACAAACACGTGGATATTCAAGCCATTGGTGCAGGAGCTGTCAACCAAGCGGTCAAGGCAATAGTACTTGCCAAGAGCTACCTTGAAGAAGACGGCATATTGATAATGTGTGTGCCTGAATTTGTGGAAGTTGAAATTGAAGAAAAGGTGCGCACCGCGATTAAATTCGTTATCGACCCCAAGCCCTGAGTCGAGTTAGATTAAGCGGGACTAATACCTAACACAGTTAATCGGCTGCGTCGGCTTCTTCACGGGTGAAGATAACTTCTTCTTTACCGGTGAGTTTTTCTTTAACTTTGGTAATGATTAATTCCAAATGCCGGGAGTGAGCAACATAATCCAGGTCATCTGAAGGTACAGTCAATACAGGGCACAGGGTAAAGTGTGTGATCCAGTTCTCGTATAAAGAATTCAACTGGGCAAGATAATCTGGCTCAATACTGAGTTCATAATCACGGTTACGCTGTTCAATTCTCTTTAATAGGGTAGGAACAGAAGCCCTCAGGTAAATTACCAGGTCAGGAGGAGCAAGATACTCGGCCAGCGTGCGATAGAGTGAACGATAGGTGGCATAATCGCGCTCGCTGATGTGCTTCTGCAGGAAGAGATTTTGGGCAAAGACTTCCGCATCTTCGTAGATACTGCGGTCTTGAATGACCGAACCGGACGATCGCAGCAAATCCTGATGAATCCTTAGTCGATGGGTGAGAAAGAAAATCTGAGAATGAAAACTCCACGAGGGCATGTCTTTGTAGAAATCAGAAAGATAGGGGTTTTCGGCCACCGGTTCATAAAAGGGAGTACATTCCAACCGCTCGCTGATCAATTCCACCAGGGTGGACTTTCCTACACCGATGTTGCCCGCAACTGCAATGTACTTTTTCATATCCGCCTCATGGGAAAT
>WPCI01071922.1_pt1 | contig 10384 bp, 25 predicted proteins | sample 5399871 | NCBI WGS metagenome assembly WPCI01 (sample SAMN12869469, study PRJNA574797) | sludge metagenome | isolation source: wastewater treatment of pH7 | place: China:Beijing | collected 2019-05-20
TTTCTACGAGCTGAGAAAAGCGAATATCACTATTCTCGTAATCCCCATTTGCTAAATCATTTGTTACTCTTGCCACTTCTTCTTGAGCAGCTTTCTTTGTTTTAAAGCCACCTTTAGTGATTTGTTTCCGTTTACCTGTGATAGGGTCTTTGCCGACATCCATGGTAAAAGACCACTTCTCACCACGTTTACGAAAGTATGCCATGATTTTTCACCTCGTCATAATCGTTTTCTAGATACAAGCTGTGATATGTGGTAGTGGTATAAGAAATGATAGCATGTAAGCCTAATTTCTGTAAAAGGAAATTTACAGATATAAAAGAAGTGAGCTACAATATTTGTATATTAAATAAAGGAGGGGAAAATATGGAGGAATTCACAAAGGACCCTGGTGGTCACAGAGTAGCTGATCCTGGTGTAGGTTGGCATAACGAACCAGGCGGTGGCGGTTGGAAATATGACGAAGATCCAGGAACAGGGTGGAAACCAATTTATGGTCCGGGGACAGGTGTATAAAAGAAAGGGGAGAGTGAGATTATGAAAAGCTACATAAAAGACCCAGGAGGTTCAAAGGTAATTTCTGATCCAGGAGGAGCAGCTGGAAGTCCATTAGTACTTGATCCAGGTAATGGGGGCGCAGGATTAAAAATAGAACCAGGTGGACATAGAATGAATGAGCCAGGTGGTGGAGGTTTAAAAAATAATACTGATCCAGGAGGATGGTAATTATGTTATTACACTCTAAAGAATCACAGAAACCTGGTACAGGATGGAAGTTATACGATCCGGGGACAGGAGTGGGTATTTTCGATCCAGGACCAGGCGGGGGATATACAACTGATCCAGGTGGTGGATGGCGAAAAGAACCGGGAGGTTTAAGAAAATGAAAATAGATAACTTTGATCCAGGTGGCGGAATGGGTATGTATGATCCTGGGGCAGGTGGAGGATACATAAAAGATCCAGGCACAGGAATATAAAAAAAGAGAGCTAAGTGCTCTCTTTTTTTGTTGATAAAAATTTGTTAATTTTTACCGTTGCGATTGGAAATGTTTTCTACTACAATCGACTCATAACAGCTCGTTATGAGTTTTAAGGAACTTTGCATATAAAACGAGTTGTTTACAGAATTGCTCTCGTTGAGATTCATCTAGGCCTGCGAAAACCGTTTGAATTTCATCGAGGGCATTTGCTATGTTCTTTTCATGTGGTGTGCTCGTTCTACCCATTAACGCATCAACAGAAACACCTAAATATGTTGCAATGCGATCGAGAGTGTCGAGGTCAGGTTGATTATAGTTAATTTCTAAATTGCCAACTTGACTACGACTTAACTGCACTTTTTCACCGAACTCTGATTGAGTAAGGGAACGACTTGATCTAAACTTTTTTAAATTTTCTCCAAATGTATTCATAGTTTTAGTATAAATACATGAGAATTTTTAGACTATACATGTCACGAAATTTGTCCTTATAATAGAAAATATCACGTAAATTGACATTCGAACAAAAAACATATAGAACAAATGTTCTTTTGGTGGTAAAATATTCTTAATGAAAAATAGAATTTTTGAAAAAAACTTTCTCAACATGATTTAACCATAATCAGAACGAACATTCTAAATCTTATGATAAACTGAATTTAGCGAAAGAAGGAATAAAAAAAGACCCACGGTGTTATAGATGTGAGGCCACACAGCTATAACATTTAACCCTAGCCTAGATAGGGAAAGTTTCCATGAGTCAGTACATAGTATAGCATACTTCATAAGTGTAAAGAAAATTATGATTCATTTTCCTATTGAGAAAAAAGGGATATGTTTTGGGTTCTGATTTGGGAGGGAATTTTAGAATGAAGAGCTTTATCAAGAACTTACAGGAGCATATCAATTATCTTAAATTGGATATTGGTACATTAGCTAAAAAAGCAGAGATTGATAGAACTAATCTTAATAGGATTTTAAATGGGAAAATTAAAGAAATGAAGTTGGAGTCATTCTTATTAATTGCTTCCGACTTGTATCCAAATTGGAAGGAACGTAGAAAGAAAATTAGAGAATTTATATTGCTTTGCCAGAGTGATCTAAACATAAAAAAGGCACTGTCTTACTGCCAAACAGTCGGTGAGTATCAATTAATGAAAAAATTAATTAAAAAACATATTAGCAGCGATAAAAAAGGGAAAATAAACAAATATCTACATTTGTATGATTTATATAATCAAAGAAATTTGAACAAATTAGAAGGAGAAGAATTGCAAAGGAAATTAGATGAATTACCATACTCTAAAAATGTAGACTATCAAATAATAGTAGACATGTTACATGGGTTTGCGTTGTATGATAGTAGTAATTTCATGGCTATGGTCCCGTATTCTAAAAAGATCGATCAAAACTTACCATTAGTAGAGAATGCATTTATAAAAAAACATTTGGATTTGCAACATGATGATCGTAAGTCTCATATTAATTTGTTTAGTAATAAAACAAAAGAATGCAGGGACATTTGTAATAGTATAATAAAATCCGCTCCGGAAGATTCAGTTATAAAGGCTAAAGCGTTGAGTTGCTTAGGGGAGTCTTTTATACTTGAAAATCCTTTTCAAGCGGAAACGTACTTTTTGGAAAGCCTAAAATTAATAAAAAGCTTAGGTATTACTACTTATAGTAAAATGTATCGTGCAGTTCATAGCACATTAGCTTTTTTGCGAATTGAGTATGGAATAAATTTAGATAAAATAGATTGGGATTTTGTAGGAGAAGCGGAAAAAGCTTTCTTTGATGCTAAATTTGGTTCAGGAGTTAAAGCTAGAGCTTATTTTGAAGACTTAAAAAAACAAGGAAAAACTTTGTCCGCATTTAAATTATATTATTTATTTTTTGTAGATAGAAATGATATAATGGTTCTCAAAGAGGCTTTAGAAAAATTCGCTAATAATGGGAATGTATTCTATTCAAATTTGGTAACACGTCTTTTAATTAAAGAGGGAGTGAAGTAGGTTGAAAAAAGTTATTCTTACAATGATATGTGTTTTAGGACTACTAGGAGTAGTTGAACAAAACAAAGATACTTCACAAGCACATTCAAGTAAAGTAGAAACTACATATCTAATGGTTGATCCAGGAACTCATTAGAAATTTATAAATTATTTTTCAAGACGCTACTACTAAGTAGCGTCTTGAGTGCTTTTTAAGGGGTATGCATTTTTGAAAAACGTTACAAAAATGCACAGTTTGTTAAAAGAATCACATAATTATTGGGATGGAGGAGTTCGTATTGTTAATAAGTGGCGAAGAAAAAATAAAATCCATGATTAAATATTTATTAGGGGATAAAGTCTCAGAAAATGACACTCTTCATGCTTTGAAAGAAATACATAAACAAGGATTCATTACTGATAATGAATTAAGTGAAGTCATGCAGCAAATGGAACCAAAAAAAGGACTAGCCTCATGCTAATCCTTTTTTTCTTGTTTTAACATTCTTTGGATAGCTACTTCTAAAAGCGCTTTGACGCTTTCGATTTCCTCAGGAGACAGCTTTCTTCCATCCCAATGTAATTCATCACTTTCAAATATTTCTTTTATATTATTGCTACTTTTAATGGAATTATCGCTTTTCCCGAATAAGTAATCAATGGGAACATTGAAGAAATTAGCTAATTTTTCAATGTTCTCGCGTGAGGGGATTTTTGTCCCTTTTTCATATTTGGAAATAGTTTGCTTGCTCACACCAATATTTTCGCCTATTTTTTCTTGGGTTAGTTTTCGTTCTTTTCTTAACTCGAATATTCTCTCCCCTATGATATTCATCTATAACATCCTTTCGCGCTACTTGTAAAAAAGTATCTAGTTTAAATGTAACAATGAGTAGCCCTAATGGCAACGTAAAAATAAAAAATAAATTTTTGAAAATAAAAAGTTGCCTTTAGGGCTACTTTTGGTTATACTAAGTTTAGAAGTTGAAGGTGGTGACTTAAAATGCTAAATACACAACGAATTAAATCTCTAAGACAAAAAAATGGTTATTCTTTAGAATACGTTTCAAAGGCTTTAGGTCTGAAATTCAAACGTTCTTATCATAACGTTGAAAAAGGAGAATCAGGATTATCAGTAGAGAAACTAAAAAAACTTTCGGAACTTTATGGTGTATCAATCAGTGATCTAATAAAGTGAGAGAGATTTTTTTTACAACCCAAGTCGCCCTTAGGACTACAATTAAGGGCGACGTTATAAGATAGTGTATCCATATTTAAACTTAAAAAAATGATTGGAGTGAAAAAAACATGTACCAAATTAAACAACTACCATTTTCACTGAAAGCGGAGGATGTACAGGAATTCTTAAATATTTCTCGATCAGCCGCATACGCACTTATGAAGAGAAAGGACTTCCCAACAATTGTAATTGGAAAAAGCAAACGCGTTAAAGCGGAGGACTTTCTTAAATGGGTAGAAGCACAAAAGGTGGGAACAAATGCTAGTTAAAATAGAATTTCAGTTTTTTAACAAAATTACCGTTTGATAAATAAGGAGGTGATTTAGTGGAAGATACAACATCATTAGTTATATTCGCAATGTTAATCGCATGTGGTTCATGGTTGCTTTACATCACTTATGAGCCAATAAAACAATGGGCTTGGAGTGATGTGAAACAAGATAAAAAGACCCATGGCAGTGGGTCCTTTAAGAAAAAACACTTGTTATAAGTATATCACGGAAAGTAGGGAAATAGTACATGCGTTTAATTGAATACCAAGTGCTATTACCTAATAAATTTTGGGATCTAGCAAAAAGCAAAGAAGAATTAAAACAAATGGTTGAAAAGTATTTCAGCGTTGGTTATCCGCATTATGAAATTCAACGAATAATCAAAAGTGGACAAGCGTATATAGCGGTTTGCGTAAGGAGGTAAGGAATATGTCTGAAGTAAAAGTGAAGTGGATTAAACTTTCAACAACAATGTTTGAGGATGAAAAAATACGTTTAATAGAGAGCATGCCTGAAGCTGATACATTGTTAATAATTTGGATTAAGTTGTTGGCTCAAGCTGGCAAGACAAATGCAAGTGGGTATATCTTTCTGAACGAGAATATCCCATATACGGAGGATATGCTAGCAACACTTTTTAATCGACCTTTAAATACAGTTCGAATGGCATTAAGTGTATTTAAGAAATTCGGAATGATTGATATTGATGATAATCATTACATCAATGTTGTTAATTGGGGAAACCATCAGAATTTAGACCGTTTAGAAAAGATTAAGGAAGACACTAGAAAACGCGTAGCGGCACATCGAGAAAGAAAAAAACAAAAAACACTTGGTTGTAACGTTACATGTAACGAAGAAGTAACGGACATAGATAAAGATTTAGATAAAGATTTAGATAAAGATTTAAAAGAAAAACATAGTCCTGAAATCATTCAGGACAACACTCAACCTATTCCATATCAAGAAATTGTTGATTATCTCAACATAAAAGCAAAAACCAATTATAAACATACATCTAAAAAAACACAGGATCTAATCAAAGCAAGGTGGAAAGAAGGGTTCGAATTATCTCATTTCCAACAAGTAATTGATACTAAAACTTCACAATGGATCGGCAACACAGAAATGTGTGGATACTTGAGACCAATCACATTATTTGGAACTAAATTTGAAAGTTATTTAAATGAAAAACCAAGTAAGGAATCTCAACAACAATACGGTAATCACATAGATATCCCAGGTTTCAAGGGGAATATGCCATTTTAACGAGGTGAACAGAAGTGCAAAAAATGCAGAAATCATTTGAAAAGATAGCAGCATTAGAATTTGCAAATGAATATTGCGAAAATCATACATTCAGCAAAGGCGGACAAGTAACTGTAAAGCCCGTAAGAATGATGATTAATAAAAATGATGGCTCGATTTATTGCCCAAGATGCAAAGTGGAACAGCAGGATTCAATCCTATTCCAGCAAGCAAACAATTACTACAAGAAGATCAATAGAGAACGACAGAAGAATCTTCTTTTTAAACATAGTGTTATCGAAAATCAGTCAATTACAGAATCAAGGCTAGAATCATATGAAACGGATTGCCCAGAAACTACAGCAAATAAGAAAAAAGCTATAGCGATTTTGGAGCGTATCAAAAAAGGTGAAACCCTAAATGTTTATATTGCAGGGATTCAAGGTGTAGGAAAAAGCCATTTAGCTTATGCGATGTTATATGAACTAGTAAGACATTATTGGACAATCTCTGATGGTGAAGCTCTTAATGATGAATACGCATTTAAGGAAATGAAAAGTTGTTTATTTGTAGAGATAGAAAAATTAATTCGTTTAATACAAGACTCATTTCGGAATAAAGAGTCGAAGTACACGATGGATTACTGTATTAGCTTGATGGTTGAAGCCGATTTTCTAGTAATTGATGATTTAGGGGCTGAAAGTGGTTCTATGAATAGAAACGGAGAAGCAAGCGATTTTGTCCATAAAATACTTTATGGTGTTGCTAATGGCCGCCAAGGAGCAAATAAAACAACGATTACTACATCAAATTTATCAAGTAAGCAACTATTTCAAAAGTATGATCCGAAATTAGCGAGTAGGTTGTTAAATGGAGTATCAAAAGATGAAACAATCGTGTTTAAAACAACAACAGATAAAAGAATTTTAAATTTAGATATTGGTTTCTAAGGAGGAATAAGCATGTGTGTATTATGTCATGATACAGGAATTATTCGTAAAGAAACTTATCCAGGTGTGATTGAAACAAAAGGTTGTAATTGTGAAGTGGCAATACAGCAGCAAGAAGAAAACGATAAGCGTTGGCAAGCATGGTTAATCAAATTTGAATCCATGAAACAAGAGTTGCAACGGAATCAACAACAAAAAGTAAGTTAACAAGGGGGAGCAAGGAATGAAAAACACAGGTGTTACAAGAAAAGTGGACGAGCTAGGTCGAGTAGTAATTCCAGTTGAGTTACGTAGAACTCTTGGTATTGCTGAAGGGACAGCATTAGACTTTCATGTTGATGGGGAAAATGTCGTTTTAAGAAAACAAGAAAAATCATGTTTTGTAACAGGTGAAGTTTCTGAATCAAACATTGAATTGCTGGACGGACGGATGTTTTTGAGCGAGAAAGGAGCAACTGAATTGCTGGACATTCTTGAAAAGAGTGTGAAGGTACATGCCTAAACAATTAAATATTTTCGATGTAGAGCCAGCGATTTGCGAGTTTGATGTAATGAAAGCAAATGTAAAAAAAGGAACTGGACGCGTTACATATGCAGATGTACGTGTCCAAGTTCCGAGAAATGCAAAGGGTACGGATGAATTACCACGCACAACTAAACAAGATGATCGCTATGACATCTTTGAACAATATGTAATGGCAATTTGGAGATTTCAAAGAGCTGTAGATAAGTTCTTTAGTTGGGAAACAGCGGAAGAGTTATGTAAGGCAGCAAGGGATAAAAAAGAAATTATCCCAGTAAGGGTTTATTTAGGAAGTGGTTTTAAACCGGATGTTGTTGAGTACATGCATTAGTAAAAGGGAGAGGGATATATGAAAAAAATTGAAATTGATGTTAGCAGCAACAAGCTTTTAATAGTGAAGGACGGAAATGTTACAGCAGTAAATCCACCAATGAGCGGATTTGGTGAGCAAGTCGCGGTTTGGGTAAACGGTAAAGTTGATCGTGTGGATACTAAGTTTACTGAAAAGATAAAATAATCATTTTTAGAAAGTAGGTTCGCTTATGAGTGTAGCAAGAAATCATGAAGCGATGAAGGAATCACGCTTGAAGGTATACATCGCTTTAGAAGAGGCTAACTTCATTTGGGATGAAAGAGATGTAGTTCGTTTTCGAGAAATGTGGAGTCAAGGTATGAGCTTACCAAAGATGGCAAAAGCGTTAAGGAGACACCAAGCGGAAGTTGCGCTTCTTGTAATAGATCAAGCTGATAAGTATTTAATTGAAAATCGTCCGATAGGATTAGGAATTTGCTAAATAGGAAGGGGAAATCAAAATGAAAGAAATGAAAAACGGTGTTTTGGAAGTAACTAAATTAATTAGTAAATCAAAGGAAGGACAATCCTTAATGAACAACAATCAAATTTGTGAATTAGATCAATATCAAGAAGCGGCATTACGTACATGGAATACAAATCAGGATTTTGGTGGACGTGTTTTAAATGCAGCATTAGGACTTTCAGGGGAATCTGGTGAGGTTGCTGATATTGTAAAAAAAGCTATTTTCCATGGCCATGGATTTGATCCGGCTCATTGTTTAGGAGAGGAGAACGGGAATACCCATAAATTAGCTTTAGAGTTGGGGGACATCTTGTACTATCTCTCCATTATGGCCCACGAAATGGGGTATACCTTAGAAGATATTGCTCAAATGAATATCGCAAAATTAGCTAAAAGGTATCCGGATGGTTTTAGTCGAGAAGCAAGTCAAGCACGTGTAGATGTAAAGTAAGACCAAATTTGAATTTTGTAGAGGAGTAGGTGTTGAAGTTGCCTAAAATGCTAGAGATTCGCCCTTATAGTTTGTATAAAGTTGTGCATGAATGTGATGATAACGGGATTTGTAATTATTGTGGTGGTGAATATGACAGAAAGCTTGAAGATTGGGATTTGGTGGACTATAGAGGTGTTGAGGTTCTTTGGTGGACTTGTGAGCAATATGAGAACAAAGCATTTTAAACAAAAGCGTTATTTTAATAGAAAGCGAGGTGGTGATATGAGTCTTACTTTTATAGACTTATTCGCCGGGATTGGCGGATTTAGATTAGGAATGGAACGAGCGGGTCATAAATGTATAGGTTATGTAGAGTGGGACAAATTCGCTAGAAAATCGTACGAGGCAATCCATAACACTGAAGGAGAGTGGACAGTAAATGACATTAACGATGTTAACCCAGGAGAAATCCCAGCAGCTGACGTTTGGTGTTTTGGATTTCCTTGCACCGATATATCAATCGCAGGACCACAAAAAGGATTGTCCGGAGCAAGATCAGGATTATTTTATAAAACGATTGAGCTCCTCAAAAGCCAAAAAGAAAAAGATAAACCTAAATACCTTTTCATTGAAAACGTTAAAAACTTGTTTTCAGTTAATGGAGGATGGGACTTTGCCAGAATTCTCATTAGCCTGGACGAAGCAGGGTACGATGCAGAATGGCAATTGCTCAATTCTAAAGACTTCGGAGTCCCACAAAACAGAGAAAGAGTCTTTATTATTGGACATTCTCGAAACAAATGTGGACGAGAAGTATTTCCTATCGGAGGAAACAACAAAGAGATTGATAATGTACCCGGACAACAAATTTACGCCAATACACTCACAGCAAGATACGGATCAGCATTGGGGTCAGGAGCGTATATTCTTGAACGTGAACAGCATTAAGAAACCGAAAGTATTGGTGAAGGAAGCTACAAAGCAAGGATATGCAGTGGCAGAAGTAGGAGATAGCATTAATTTTTCGGTCCCAAATTCAAAAACGAGAAGGGGAAGAGTCGGAAAGCAAATCGCACAAACATTAGATACGGCATGTAATCAGGCAACGTTGCTAACTGATTATCGAATCAGAAAATTAACGCCAAGAGAATGTTGGAGACTCCAGGGCTTTCCGGATTGGGCTTTTGATAAGGCACAGGAAGTAAACTCAGATTCTCAGCTTTATAAACAATCCGGAAACTCAGTGACTGAGACAGTCATCCATGAGATAGCAAAGAGATTAGTATAAAAATTTCATTTTGTAGAAAAGGGGAATGGATATGGAGAAGTGGCCAGAGAAAAGAATTGAAGCGTACAAGCATTATGTAAAAACGGATTTAGAAGTACTCAAGGGGTGCGAAAGTAGAATGAAGGCTTTGCGAAAAGAATTACAAGATCTTGAAAAGCAAAGAGAAAGAAAAATAGCTGAAGTCGAGAGGCAAGTTACCCAATTATATTACCAAGGATGGGAAATGAGACGTAGTGAATGGGTACGTGTTACGAATACACAATAAAAGAGCAGCTAGCAAAAGCTAACTGCTCCTTTTGACAAAAGATTCCGGGCTGCCAACACTGTTAAGAAAGCAGCTTATAGATAGTATGCACAAAGTTGTGCTAATTATTCCAATTAATAAAGGACAGCTAGTGAAAGCTAACTGTCCAGCCTTTAGAGAAAGGGAGGAATAAAAATGGGTATATAAAAATTCCTCCATCTACAGTATTGACGGAATATTGAGTTTTATTCGGGGGGAGAGAAATGAGTAAATTCAACGGTCAAAAATTAACGGAACTTCGGCATTTATTCGGAATGACTCAAGGGCAAGCTGCTGAATTGTTGGAGGTTGATACCCAGAGGTTGATTGAGATAGAGCGGTCAAGAATCATT
>WPCI01329821.1_pt1 | contig 10376 bp, 12 predicted proteins | sample 5399871 | NCBI WGS metagenome assembly WPCI01 (sample SAMN12869469, study PRJNA574797) | sludge metagenome | isolation source: wastewater treatment of pH7 | place: China:Beijing | collected 2019-05-20
CCCGGGGCGGTGACGGGCTGGCCGCGGTCGGGCCGATGTTGCGGGAGTACCTGATCGCCGAAGCCATGCACGCCCTCGGCATCCCGACCACCCGGGCGCTGGCCGTGGTGGCCACCGGCGGCAAGGTCGCCCGGGAGACCATGGAGCCCGGCGCCGTGCTGGTCCGGGTCGCCGCCAGCCACCTGCGGGTCGGGACCTTCGAGTACGCCCGAAGCCAGGGCGGCCCCGACCTCGTCCGGCGCCTGGCCGACCATGCCATCGCCCGCCACCAGCCCGAGGCCGTCGGTGCGCCGAACCCCTACCTGGCGTTCTTCGACGGCGTCGTCGAGCGGCAGGCCGCGTTGATCGCCCAGTGGATGCTCGTGGGCTTCATCCACGGCGTGATGAACACCGACAACACGACGATCTCCGGGGAGACGATCGACTACGGCCCGTGTGCGTTCATGGACGCCTACGACCCGGCGACGGTGTTCAGTTCCATCGACCACGCCGGCCGCTACGCCTACGGGAACCAGCCCGCGATCGCCCAGTGGAACCTGGCCCGCTTCGCCGAGACCCTCCTCCCGCTGCTGGCCGACACCGAGGACGACGCGGTGGCCGTCGCCACCGAGGTGCTCCACTCGTTCCCCGACCGCTACGCCCGCCACCGGGCCGACGGCTACCGAGCCAAGCTCGGCCTGGTCGGCGCCGCCGACAGCGACGAGGCCCTGATCGAGGACCTCCTCGAGATGCTCCACGCCCAGCAGGTCGACTACACGTCCTTCTTCCGGGCCCTTTCCTCGGAGCCGGTCGGTGAGCAGGCCCGGCGGCTCTTCGCCGAGCCCGACGCGTTCGACGCGTGGTCGACCCGGTGGCAGGCCCGCGTGGCGGGCGACGACCCGGCCCCCGAAGCGGTGGCCGAGGCGATGCAGCAGGTGAACCCCGTCTACATCCCCCGCAACCACCTCGTCGAGGAGGCCTTGACCGCGGCCTACGCCGACGACCTCGAGCCCTTCCGTCGCCTGCTTGATGTCCTCGCCCACCCGTTCGACGATCGCCCGGGCCTCGAGCGCTACGCCGAGCCCGCCCCCGAGGGCTTCGGCCGCTACCGCACCTTCTGCGGCACCTGACCCTGATCTGGCACCGGATCTTCCGGTAAGGACCGGGGCACATCCGGTGCCAGTGTGCGATTTGCGCCCTCGGCAGGATTCGAACCTGCGACACACGGTTTAGGAAACCGATGCTCTATCCCCTGAGCTACGAGGGCCGAGGCCGGACCATGAACGAGGCTAGTGAGCTGTTGCTTGCGTCCAAGGTCTCGCTGATTGAGATCCAGTAGACCGCTATCAGCAGCTTGTCTGTAGAGCTCGCGCGTTGGCTGCGAGGTCCCTGTCGAACGGACTCCCCCGACCCCCCATCCGGGTGGACGACTAGCTGCGGCGGGTGTCGATGTTGCTCATCACCTGGGCGGTCACGCGCCTTTGCCGTTCTGGCAAACGCGTGCGCCCGTCCTCGGCACGGCCCCCAGACTCGTCCCGTGACCCACGCCTTCGACAAGGACTACTGGGACGCCCACTGGCGGGAGACCGGGCAGGGCGCGGGCCGGGAGGTCGGGCCGAACCCGTACCTCGCCCGGGAGACGGCCGACCTGACGCCGGGGACGGCATTGGATGCCGGGTGTGGGCAAGGCGCGGAAGCGATCGCTCTCGCGGACCAGGGCTGGAGGGTGACTGCCGTGGACATCGCCGCTGCAGTCCTCGCCCGAGCCTCGGCGCGAGCCCAGGACCTGGGCCTTCCTCCTGAGCGGGTGCAGTGGGTCGAGGCCGATCTGAGCACCTGGCATCCAGCCGAGCGGTTCGACCTGGTCACCACCCACTACGCGCACCCCGCGATGCCGCAACTGGCGTTCTACGAGCGCATCGCCGACTGGGTGGCTCCGGGCGGCACCCTGCTGATCGTCGGCCACCACCACGCGCCGCAGGGCGACCGCCACGGCCCGGAGCATCCGCCGGGGGACGCGTCGGCCACGACGACCGGCATCACGGCGACCCTCGATCGCGCTCGCTGGGACGTCGTCACCTCCGAGGAGCACACCCGCACCGTTGCCGGCCGCAGCGTCCCGTTGTTCGACGTCGTGGTCCGGGCGAAACGCCACCCCTGACCGCCGGCGGGATCCCTGTCGCTGGTCGCTCGTGAAGCCGCCCATCTGCGACGGTCGCTCAGGGGATGGCGGAGCGGGTCTCGCAGGCGGTGGCGGTCGAGGCCGACCTCGGTCTCCCAGTGACGACGGCCCGTTCGCTATCTTCACGGGCTCGGCGCCGCTTCCTACCCGCAGAGGTTCCGGATGTCCACCACCTATGAGGTCCAGGTCGAGGAGAACGAGGACGGCCCGCCGCCCGAACTGGTCGAGCGGTTCGCCGTCGTTGCCGCCCACCGCCTGGCCCGCCTGAACGAGCAGGACGGCCACCACCCCGAGGTCGGCGGCACGTTCGACATGCTCGACCACTTCGAGGGCCTGTACTTCTGGGAGCGCAGCGACGCCGACCTCGAGGCCGACCCGCCCTCGAGCGTCACCTTCGAGGTCCTTGCCGTCGACCCCGTCGACGCACCGGCTGACGGCGGCTCCGTCCGGGTCCGGGTCGCCGTCGTCTTCTGAGGGCCGCGCTCGGGCCGTCAGGTTGGCCGCGCGGGTGTGGGGCCCGAAACCGCATCTCGGTGAGGCTCGAGCTCGACGAGAACCTCCCCGTCGCTCCCGGGCCCGCCGATCGAGGCCGAGGTCCGGTTCTGCGTGGAGGAGCTCCTCACCGGCTCGTCCTGAGCGCAGGCCGAGTTCCTGTCACTGGTCGTTCGTACGAGGTGGTGCTCCACGGACGGCGGCCTGGTCAGGTCAGCACGACCTCACAGTTGAGGGTCCTGTCCCAGCCGGGGGCCAGGTCACAGGTGTCTTCGCCGAGGCCGCCGTCTACGCGGTCGTTGTCGCGGCCACCGGTGAGGTCGTCGTCGTCGGCCCCGCCGCGGAGGGCGTCCTTGCCGCTGCCGCCGATCAGGATGTCGTCGCCGGCGTTACCGCCCAAGAGGCCCCCATGGCGCCCCGCAACGAGGTGGTCGGCGTCGGCGCCGCCGCTGATGCGGTCCTTGCCCCGGCCGCCCCGCAGGTCGTCCTCGCCGCTCCGGCCGCAGATGAGGTCGGCCCCGCCGAGGCCGAACACGACATCGGACTCCGAGGTTCCGAAGATGACATCGTCGCCGGCGGTCGGGGCCTCGCCGTAGCGGAGGTCGACGGTGACGTCCTCGCCGAAGCAGGTGGCGGGCACGATCGTGTAGTCGTGGGTGACCGTGGTGGTGTTGCCCGCCTCATCGGTGGCGGTGACCGAGAACGTGTGGGTCCCCAACGTCGCGGTGTCGATGGGGCTGCCGTCGGCGACGTCGCCGACACAGGTGTCCAGGCCGGAACCGCCCGGCTCGTCCCCACAGTCGAAGTCCGCGTTCACGACCTGACCCTGCGCATAGGTCGCCCCATCCGGCGGCGTGGTGATCGTCACTGAAGGATCCGTCCCGTCGACGACCGTGTAGTCATGGCTCACCGTCCTGGAGTTGCCCGCCTCGTCGGTCGCGGTCACCGAGAACGTGTGGGCCCCCAACGTCGCGGTGTCGATGGGGCTGCCGTCGGCGTCGTCGCCGACACACGTGTCGATCCCCGAACCGCCCGTCTCGTCCGCACACGAGTAGCTGGCGTTGACGACCTGACCCCGCGCGTAGGTCGCCCCATCCGGCGGCGTGGTGATCGTCACGGTGGGGTCACCCAGCTCGACCGGGGGGAGCGCGTCGCCCATCTCGCCGAGGCCGTCGCCCCGAGGGGAGGTGTCGCCGAGGCCGAGTGCGCCGGATTGGTTGTTGCCCCAGCACCTGAGGGTGTCGTCGTCGAGGCGGGCGCAGGCATGGGAGTTCCCCGCGGCGACGGCGATCGCCGTCCGGCCCGTCCCCAGGTCGACGACCGGCAGCGCGTCGCCCATCTCCCCGGGCTCGTCGCCCCTGGTGGCGGTGTCGCCGAGACCCAGCTGACCATGGTCGCTCTTGCCCCAGCACTTCACCTGAGCGTTGTCCAGCAGGGCGCAGGCGAAGGAGTCCCCGGCGCTGATGGCCACGGCCGTCCGGCCCGTGCCCAGGTCGACCGCCGGCAGGCTGTCGCCCATCTCCCCCACACCGTCGCCGACGGTGTCGGCGTTGCCTTGCGCGGGGATGGCGAAGCCGCCGAACCCCCAGCACTTCACGGAACCGTCGTCCAGCAGCGCACAGGTGTTGACGAAGCCGGCGCTGAGGGCTACCGCGGTCCGGCCCGTGCCCAGGTCGACGGCCGGCAGCGCGTCGCCCATCTCCCCGGCGCCGTCGCCGACGTTGTCGATGTGCCCGAGCCCGAGCTGGCCGTACTGGTTCCAACCCCAGCACTTCACCGAGCCGTCGTCCAGGAGGGCGCAGGTGTGTGAGCGTCCGGCGACCAGCGCGGTGGCCGTATGGCCCGTGCCCAGGTCGACGGGTGGGAGGTCGTCACCCATCTCCCCGGGGTCGTCGCCGCGGCGGGTGGTGTCGCCCTGACCCTCCTGGCCGAGCAGGTTGTCACCCCAGCACTTGACGGTGCCGTCGTCGAGCAGCGCACAGGTGTGGGTGCCGCCGACGGAGACCATGGTCGCGGTCCGGCCCGTGCCGAGGTCGACCGCGGGTAGGGCGTCACCCATCTCCCCCGGCCCGTCGCCCCGGGTGTCCTGGACGCCCAGGCCGATCTGGCCCCCCACGGTGACGCCCCAGCACTTGAGCGAGGCGTCGTCGAGGATCGCGCAGCTGTGGCTCTGGCCGACGGCCAACGACACCGCCCGCCGGCCCGTGCCGAGGTCGACCGCGGGCAGCGCGTCGCCCATCTCCCCGGGGCCGTCGCCCCGCCCGAGGTTGTCACCCAGGCCGAGGGCGCCGGTGGCGTTGTTCTGCCCCCAGCACTTCAACGCGCCCGCCCTCGTGAGGGCGCAGTTGTAGAAGTTGCCCACGGCCAGGCCGGCCTGTGCCGGCGAGGCGGGCGCCTCGTTCTCCTCGGCGGTCGTGGGTGCCGCCGGACCCACGGTGAGCGCACCCACCAGTCCGGCCAGGACGATCAGGCGCCACACCGTCATCCCCTTCCTGTGCTGCATGGTGCGGATTTTGCCCGCACCGTCACCGCCGGTACCAAACGAGGATGGTCGGTGGAGATCAGCGCTCGACCGCGTCGTGGGCGTGGACGGCGCCGCTGACGAACTCCGGGTGTCGAGGAACGTCCGGCCGGGCCCACGTTCGGGTGGTGTGGGTGCCCGAAACTCGTCGGCGGGCGATTCGGGGTCGAATGGAGGGCGCGGCGGTCGTCGTTGACGGCCTGAAGTTCTCCGAGGGCGTTCCTCGAAGACGAGACTCTTGGTGACCTCAGCGCGGATGCATCGTCGTGGTCCGGGGAGACTCTGTGCGAGTTCGTCGACCCGAGTAGGTCGCCCGTAGCCGTTCCCGATCCGGCGGAATCCGTTCCGAACACCCGCCGCGGTCCAGTCCCGCCGGGTTGTCGACCAGCCCACGAGGGCCGAGGGCGTCGACCCAGTCAACCGGCGATCAGCGGTGAAGGTGCAGATCCACTCCTGGTAGGTCCTCGAATCCTGACGGATCTGCGCTGACCACTGCTCGGCCGGCGGACTTGGCGGTGGCGGCGATGATGAGGTCGTGGGCGCCTCGCGGTCGCCCCGTTCGTCGGGTGTCGGCGAGGAGCTCGGCGTGGACGAGAGCCGTATCGATTCCGTAGGGGAGGACGGGGACGACCTCGATGATGGCTTGGACGAAGTTGGCCCGGCGTTCTCGGTGCTGGCGGGAGGCCAGCTCGACGCCGACCTGGAGCTCAGCGACGGTGACGGCGGCCATGGCGACGTCGTCGTCGTCGCCGATCAAAGAATCGAGCTCGTGGTCGTCTCGTTCGATGTCGATGAGGAACGTGGTGTCGAGCAGAAGTGCGGTCATCCTCGGTCGTCCAGCGTGAGCAGAGCACGGACCTCGGTGAGATCATCCGCCCAATCCGTGTCGGGCTCGTGCCGGCGCAGGAGAGCTTTGAGGTCCACGCCCCGCCCACGGCTGACCGGCTCGAGTTGAGCGACCGCCCGCCCGCGTCGCATGATCGTGTAACGCTCGTGGCGGTGCTCGATGGCATCCAACAGGTCGGCGAAGTTGCGGGCCGCCTCGGTGGCCGTCACGTCGGGCATAGAATCAGATTATCCGATTAAGCGGGGAGGCGCCAGCGGCAAGCTGAGTCTCGCCTCGACAGTCGGCACCGCGTTCCAGAATCGACCACTACGCGTTCCACGCCCCACCCGCGATCCCAGGCCTGAAGGGTTCTCTACCGGCCCCACGAGGGCCGAGGGCCGCAGCCTTCGTTCTGGGCGCTGGATCCTGTCGTGGTCGCTCTGGCTGGAGCTCCTTCCTGCCATCGAGGACCATCTCGACGCCATCGAGGCGGCGGAACGACTCGCGGAAGCCGGCGATCGCCGGTTGAGCTTCGACGAGGTCGCCCGGGTCCTCGGGCGGGATCCCGCTCGCTTCGGCTGAGCGGTCGTGCCATCCACATCATCGCAGCGAGCGAAGCCGAAGTCCCTTGACCTTGTCGAAATCGGATCGGTTCCGGGTGACGAGGGACAGGCGATGCTCGAGAGCCGTCGCCGCGATCAGCGCATCCGGTAACCGGATGCCGCAGTCTCGCCGGACCCGCCCTCCCCGCTCGGCGATCGTCCTGTCGATGGCGACTTCGCGGAACGGGCCCAGGAGGGTCGACACGAGATCGGTCGCTGAAGATCCAGCGAAGAGCTCTGCCCTGGTGATGACGGAGTAGTGGACGCGATGGCTGCCGACGTCGAGTTCGCTCGCTCCTCGAAGGTGATCGATGAAGATGTCGGTGTCGATGAGGAGATCAGCCACGGTCCCACTCGTCTCGGGACGGGACGGAGATCGCAGGGTCCGCTCCGAACGTCGCGGCGAGGGCCGCGACCGGGTCGGTGACGTTGCGACCGAGGTAGTCGTCGAGAGCGCGACGGATGACCTCGGCCAGCGTCACCCCCTCGGCTTCGACGATCTCATCGATGCGGTCACGCTGTTCCTCGGTCAGGTAGATCTGCGTCCTCGTCGCTGACATACAGCGCAATATACAGCACGAGGTGCTGGCTGTCACTGGACGTTCGTAGGGTCTTCCTGAACCCGGACCTGACGGCCAACTCATCGGTCGTCGACGTTCCAGGATCCGGACCTTCGCGTTCCAAGCCCGCCCGCGATTCCAGCCCCAGATAGTTGTGTACCGGCACCACGAGGGCCGAGGGCCGGAGGGCCGAGGCCGGACCAGGAACGAGGCTAATGAGCTGTGCCTGGGTCCAGGGTCTCGTTGGGTGAGCGGTCGATAGCTCCAGTTATCCGCTCTGTGGGCGAGCGGCCGTGAGCTGAGGACAGTGGGCGATCGCGTAGCCGTCTCTGCGCATGTTGCTGACTTGTTGCGGGAGACGATTGCGGCAAGCGCAGCCTCAGCTGAGGTGCCCTTCGAGGAAGGTCAGGGTGCGACCCCAGGCGTCCTTGGCCGAAGCCTCGTGGTAGGAGTCGCGGGCGTCGCAGTGGAACCCGTGGTTCGCCTCGGGGTAGCGCACGACCTCGGTCTCGGGTGCGACGTTCGCGAGCGCCGACTCGAGATGGTTGTCTACCGGCCCCACGAGGGCCGAGGGCGAGGGCCGAGCGCCGAGGCCGGACCACAACCGAGGCTAGTGAGCGCTGCCTGGGTCCAGGGTCTCGACCTGCACGTTCGAATAGCTGGCGGCAAGCCGCCGAATGTCCGTCGGGTCGGTCGTGAGGACTACGCCACCTCCGGTCTCGACGGCGGCGGCGACGGTGTGAGCGTCGGCCAGGTCGGCCGAGCCGGTGTCAGCGCCGCTGAGCACGCCACCGACCAGGCGGGCTAGGGCCCGGTCGGTGTCTCGCACCAGCACCCCCGTTTCTCGCGACAGGCAGGCGTCGACCATCTGATTCTGGCCGGGGCCCCGGTAGAGCTCGGCCAGGATGACGGCAGGGACGATCACGTCTCGGTTGAGTCGCCGGGCCGCTTCAAGGGCGGCACGGACCTCGTCGTGGGCGCGCGACCGAGGGCGGGCGAGAATTGACAGCGGCTCGGCGTCCAACACGATCGATCGGCTCACCCGAGCAGGTCCATGTACTTGCGGACCAGCGCCTCATCTGGGGGCCCGTGCTCGGCATCGAGGCCGTCGAGGAACTCGCCCAGATGGCGCTGACGACGCCGACGGCTCAGCTCGGCACGGATTGCTTCATTGACCTGGGTGGACAGCGCTTCGTCGCCGGCCTCGAGTTCCGCTACGAGGTCCTCGTCGAGGGAGACCGAGACCTTTCGCTTCGTCGTAGTCATACCAAGAGCCTACCGGAGTAGGACTGGATGGCAAGTCCGATGACAGCAGCGTCCACGTTCCGGCACCGGGCACTTCGCGTTCCACGGTCGTGCGTCGTGCCGCTGAGCTGGCAAGCTGGTTCGGTGCGGCGACGGGCGCCTCCCGCGCGCGGATGCTGCTGGCGGAGCCTCCGCCAGTGGGGGCGGCCGAATGGGATGCCTTCCTCGGTGGGTTCGCCGAGTGGCTTGCCGTCCGCAGAGGCATGGAGGTACCCGCCTGGACGGCGTCCCCGTCGCGATTTCTCGACCGAGGGTGGTGGGTCACGCCGATGGTGTCCATGCGCGCCTGGGAGTTCGCCGGGACGCCCGTGTCGCTACAGCGCCGAGGGGTGTTCCTCCACCGTGAGTCGTTGACCAACCGGTGACGGTCCGATGCTGAGCCGCGAGCGGATCCTCGAGTTGTTCGCCGAGCTCGACGAGGAGCTGGCCGCGGCCGGAACCCGCGGCGACGTGTTCATCGTCGGCGGTGCTGCGATGGCGGTCGCGTACGACGCCCGTCCCTCGACCCAGGACGTCGACGGCATTTGGCACCCGTCGAAAGAGGTGCGAGACGCCGCGCACCGAGTCGCGGCGCGGCACGACGACGTCGACGAGGACTGGCTGAACGACGGGGCGAAGGGCTTCCTGTCGGGCCCGGATCACGGGGCCAGTCCGGTCATCTACGAGGGCGATTGCCTCAGCGTCTCCGCCGGCTCGCCGGAGTACCTGTTGGCCACCAAGCTCCTGGCGAGCAAGGTGAGCCGCGACGAAGAGGACATCCTCCTGCTCTACGGGCTGTGTGGCTTCACGACCGCGGACGAGGGTCTGGACCTCCTCGAGCGCTACTACCCGGGCCGCCCGATCGAGGCCAAGGTCCGCTTCTACCTGGAGGAGCTCCTCGCCGGGTCGTCCTGACCGCAAGCCGGGTTCCTGTCACTGGTCGTTCGTAGGGTCGAGCCATGTCCACGAAACGTGATCGTCAGCGGGCACGGCGCGCTGGTGCGGCGCAGCATCGGGTCGCCGGCGAACCCTTCGAGGTCCTCGTCGGTGACGAACGATGCGGCTACCGGCGCATGGCCCTCCAGCCCGCCCCAGCGACGAGGAAGACGAGGAAGATGACCAAGAGAAGCCAGAGAAGGTCCATGGTGCGTCCGTTCGGTGAGACTCGCGTGGCTCAACCTGAGCCACGCAGGAATGATCACCCGATCGCATTCCTTGGGTTAGAGGCGAACGGCTCTTCTCCGGAGCGCATCGACTCGCCTGTGGGTGCCCGAAACTCGTCGGTGGGCGGTCCGGGGTCGAATGTAGGGCGCGGCCGTCGCGGTTGACGGCCCGAAGTTCTTCGGGGGGCGTGCTGGGGATCCTCGCCGACCGGGCCATGCCGGGCCCGGCCCGATCGGCCGGGGTGGCCGACGGACGGCGAGAGGCTTTCAGGCGGGCGGTACGACGACCCGTAGTCCGGGGACATCGTCGAAGATGCGGTCAGCGGACACCAGGTCGAGGTCGAGTCGAATGGCGGTCGCTGCGATCACCGGTCCGCCTCGTGGACCTTTTGGCCGAGACCGTGGCCTGCCGCCTCGCACCGAGCTCGCAGTCGGGCACAGACCGCCATCAACTCGTCATCGGGCTGCACGATCACGAGGCGAGCAGGGTCCCGCTCGAGCCCTCAGCGTCGAAGGTCGCCCCATCCGGCCTTGAGTGCGCCGTACCGCAGCTCGATGACTCGGCGCGGACCGTCTGGCCGAGCTCGGGGCACGCCGCGACCTCGAGGTGCATCTGGGGGACCCCGTGCGAGTGCTCGCCGGGCGGCCGCTCGCCGCCACGTTCGCGCCCGTGCCTGGGTGGCGCCGACGAGCGCGATCGTTGGATCTGGCCGAAGTGCATCCGTGGCCCTGGTTGGGGCGCCCGAGGTTTGTCGGCGGCCGGCTTC
>WPCI01448827.1_pt1 | contig 10369 bp, 9 predicted proteins | sample 5399871 | NCBI WGS metagenome assembly WPCI01 (sample SAMN12869469, study PRJNA574797) | sludge metagenome | isolation source: wastewater treatment of pH7 | place: China:Beijing | collected 2019-05-20
CCCCCCCACCTCGTTAAATCACCCCCCCCTAAACCGACTTATCCTCGTTAAATCACCCCCCCCTTTTCCGATAAATCCCCCCCCCCCTAAACCGGTAACGGTGCCTTTAATCTTTTAAACCTATAAATTTATACTGGTAATTGGCTATGCAATTCGGTGGATAACTCGCAAAAAGCAAAAAACAAAGCGGTCTGCGACCGGGGCACCCCTTCGGGGTTCCCCCACCCTTCGGGCGGCTCCCCCTCCCGTCTATGGGCTGGCCTACGGCCAGGCATCTACCAGGGCGCGGACAAGCCGCGCTGTCGCCACTGCACCATCTACGCCTAAACCCAACACCGTGACCACTGCAAGGCCGTCAAAAGCGGTTTAACAGTAAAAAGCAAAGTAGCTTGACCGTCTGCGCCAAACTGGAAGGCTAGCGATGATTGCAAGGCCGCAAAGGTTTAACGCCAAAAAGAAGGGCTGAACACCAGCGCCGGGCATAACACTAAAAACGCCTGTAAGCACGCTAGGAGCGTTAAACAATGTTAAGGCCGTGGGATTGCCTACCCCTGCCAGTAAAAACGCCGCTACGGGCCTTGTAGGAGGTTGCGACTTTGCGACCGTGGCCCGTTTTCCTGTTCCGGCAGCCGACCGGCCGACGAGTGGCAATAATAAGCCTTGCATAATAAGAATAATAATAGTATTATTATTCTTATCTTATTATTAGAGCAGGAAACATCGCCATGACTCAATCAAATATCCCCGCAGAAGTACGCGAACGCATCATTGCCGCTGCCGTCGAGCTGTACGACCAGGCCGACCGGGAGACAATGCCCACCGTTGACCAGGTTCGCCGCGCAGCCCGTGCAGATATGAATACAACCAGCGTTGTTATGCGTGAATGGCGACGCCAACAGACCGCCCAAGCGGCCCCGGTGGCTGTCAGCGTGCCGGAAGTCGTCACCCAGGCGAATGCCGCCGCCTTGGCTGGCCTATGGCAACAAGCTCAGGAGCTGGCAAACGAATCATTGCGAGCTGCACAAGCAGCATGGGAAACCGAACGGGCAGAGCTGGACACCATGCGCCAGGAACTAGCCGACGCTTACGAAACCCAGGCAACAGAGCTTGACCAGGTGCGTGCCGCAGCAGAAGCGGCCGCCCAGGCGCAACAGGTACAAAGCCAGCAGGCAGCCGACGAGTTGACCCGCGTGCGGGCAGAGCTGGCCCAGGCTGTTACCCGGGCCGAACGTGCGGAAGCTAAAGCGGACGAGATCGAGCGCAGAGCCGGCGACCTTCGCGCAGAGCTTGATAGAGCGCACCAGGACGCAGACCAAGTGCGTGCCACCGTGGCAGAGGCACAGCAAGCAACCCAAGCCGTAACCGTGCAGCTTGACCAGGTGCGTGCCGAGTTGGCGAAGGTGCAGGCCAAAGCCGAAGCGGCAGAAGAATCACACCAGGAGCAGCGCAAGGTCACAGCAACAGAAACACACAAGATGGCCGAACGCTTGACCACCGCCCAAGCAGAGCGCGACCAAGCCCGACAGGACGCCAGCAGCGCCCGCGAGCGTGCCGCAGAGCTTGCAGGCCAACTCACCGCCCACCAGGCACAAGCGGCCGCATTGTTGGCACGACTGACACCAGTAGAAGCCAAGCCGGCCCCTCAAGTGTCAACAAGGAAGAAATAAAACGAATCGCCACCAATGAAAAACGGCGCTAATGCGCCGTTTCATTGACACTTGAGGGGCGTCACGATTAGCCGCCTAAACTCAAAAGCGTGTTTGCTGTATTCTGTAAATCATTGCTTGTGTGTTTCATTTTTGGCGTTCAACTTTGCGGCTTTAGCCGCTTGTCGTTTGCGTTTCCAGCGATCAGGCAAGCCCATCACCGCACCGAAGCACCAGGCCGCGCCAAGCACCACCGGCCAGGCAGCCGCCTGGACAAGAAACCAACCCAGCCGCCAAAAGTAGGCGGCCGACATTAAGCCCGCAATGATCAGAAACAGAGTCATGAGTGATACGGGTTCGCGTCAGCCCGCCCAACATATTCCGCGTCGGTTAGGTAGTTTAAGCGCCGCAGTACATACGGATATTCGCCTTTAACTAAAACAATCGGCTGTTCTGGGCCTAAGCGCATTACTTCGTCAGGTGTGAGCAGTGAACGTGCGGTAAATTGCTGGCTTTGGCCCGCAGATTTCCCCCGGTTCATCGACCCACCCCCACCAGACAAGCCGCTGCCGGTGTTTTTGCCTTCGTTGTGTGTTTCATATTCGATAGTGGATTGACCCAAGCTATCGCTGATGTATTTGGCCGTATCGTAATCGTCGGTGCCATAAAACGTCTTGGCAGAGTTAGCCAGGAAGGTTTGCCACTTTGGATACACACCCTTGAGCTGGGAAAGGTCTTGGATAAACACCCAAAACGACAAACCATAGCCCCGTAGAAGGCTTACGGCGTCCTCAATCACTTTCATGTACCCGAGCTGGCCGAACTCATCAAGCAGGAACGCAACGCGGTAGGGCGGCTGCTTGGCTGATGACGTAATTGCTGAAATGATGGAGCCGACAAAGCCACGCACGAAACGAGCATTTGGGCCGATCTTGTTTGCTGGCATGACCAAGTAAACAGTCATTAACTCGTCTTTAATGTTCGACAGGTCGAAGTCAGAGCGTGATAGCGCGGCAGAGATCCGGGGATCGTCCATAAACGCGGTACTTTTTTGGGCTGTGGAGATCACGGAGCCGCGTTCTCTATCAGCCATGCCCATGATTGTATTGGCCGCCCGAGCTGGCAAGCCAAAAGCTGCCTGCTCATCGGCTGCCATTTCAGCCATCGTACCCAGCAAAGTATCTTCGCCAGCGGTCAGGATTCGACGAACTTCGGGCAAGTTGCGTTGACCTTCACCCAGGCCGGCAACGTGCAGCATTAGACCTTGCAATAGTGTGCGGGCCGATTCGTCAAAGTGTGTTTGACCTTGCGGGTCTGCGATCACAAGAGAATCAGCAAGCACCGCCGATTCACTTACACATTCCGGGTCAGTCGGATCGAGGCGATCCAGCAGGTTAAACGAGTGGGATTCGCCGCCTGTTACACCGAACGGGTCAACAATAAAAACCTTATGGCCTAGCTCGCGCCTGGCGCGTGCTGTCACGGCCGCATTCTCGCCTTTAACGTCAAGCACAAGGCACGACCCCGGATAGCTCAACAGGTGCGGAATCACCGCGCCGATACCTTTACCCGCGCCGGTCGGGGCGACCGTCACGACGTGGCCGACATGCTGAAACCGTTGATCGAGGTTGGCCGGTGCATTAGGCACACGAGCCAAGGCAAAACCGGTCTGCTTACCCGGTGGTAACAAGTGGCCCTTTTCCTGCATTTCTGCTGGCGTACCCCAACGGGCCGAGCCGTGTGTATTTTTGCTATCTGCTGCCGTTTCTGCCGCGCTGGCTTCCACAGTGCCGCCCTTGCCTGCTGCAAAGGCTCGCAGCACACCGCCCGCAAAATCAACAGCGGAAGGCCGGCCGACCTTGCTAGTGTTAAACACGTTTGAATAGGGAGCCGGTAGCTTTTCCGTGATGTGCCAGAGCCACGACCCGGCAAAGAAAACCACGGCAAACAGCAACCAGTCAGGGAAGAACGGAAAAACCACATTAACGAGCCAGGCGGGCGCTAGAACAGCCACCGCAATGATGGGCATTTTCACGGCCACACGCGGGCGCTTTGAAGTGAACGCGAAGAAGGCAGCTATAACGCTGGCAATCAATGTCCATTCAACGACAAACCCTCGAAACAGGCCGAGCCGTTCGCCAAAACCGCCGAAGTAACCCTCTGCGCTAGAGCCGCGCTGTTTATCCAGCCTAATTGCGTTTTGAGTGTTTTCGATTTCCACGGTTTCAAGGAGAACATTTTGTGAAGCATCACGACCTAGACCGATCACAAATTGAGTGCCGCGACTGCTGGCCTGGCTTAGTAACGTACCGACCAGGGTAGCCGCCTTGTGTTGTTCCCCATTACTTACAGCCGCTTCGATTTTTGAAAAGGCGTCGTCAAGAGAGGACGGAGCCGAAAGGCCCGCATTCTGAAAAAAGTAATTTAGGTCAGGGCCAAGCATCGAGCGGACACTTTCGGAACCCGCAACTTTCGGATTCTCAATGGCCGCCGCCTGTAGTTCCAGCATTAGCCTTTTGGCGTCAACCATCGCCGTGCGGAACGCTTCGGCGTTTCCAGCATTAGCCGATTCACTCAATACCTGGCGTGTATCGTTGAACTTGTCCAGCTTCGCAGACCAAGAGGCATAGACAGCATTTTCTGCTGCACATCGTGCTTCTTCGCGTTGACGTGCTGCTGCCTTTAATTCGTCGGTTGGTTTCAAGTACCAAGCGTCAGCGCGTGGGCTGCATTGTTCAAATATCTGTGCTGATGCCGGTAAAGCCATCGACAAGCAAAACGCCCCTAAAAAAAGAGCGACTACAGAAGCCCATAGCCGGGCTAAAAAATCTTCTAAGCTCATTAATTCATTCCTCTGTGCAGGTTGAAAACGGCATCAGGTACGGTTGCCGCCGTGGTTGTCGCCGGTTGGTGCTTTTGGAGCCATTGGAGGAAGTCCAAACAGTTCGCGGTCACGATCTGTTTTTAGTTCGCTATTCAGCAAGTCATGCAACTGCTGTTGATGCCATTCGCCGCGCTTTACCTTTGCAAGTATTGAGCCGCCTATAAGGATTTTTCGGCGTGCATCTTTTTTGCGTTCAGCTTCGGTTTCACGCGCCCTAAGTTGCTGGATTTGTGCCTTGATTTGAGCTTCTTTTGCTAACAGTTCTTCTAGCTTGTCGCTTTTCGGTTTTGACATTTTCGTAACTCCATTCTACGGAACTTGAATACTAACGCAGGCGGTGGTATAACACAACCCGAGAGAAGCGAAGGGCGCACTTATGCAAACTTCGTTTGCGTGCGGTCAGGGCCATGCCCTAACAACCCTCCGGGCCTTTGGCCCTTCGCACCGCGCAGCGGTTTGAGGTTGGACTACAGAAACGCGGCTTTAGCCGCTAAAGAAAAGAGGCGATTGCGTGGCAATATTTCACCTTAGCGTTAAGACAATTAGCCGTTCCGCTGGCCGTTCGGCCACGGCGGCGATTGCCTATCGCACAGGTGAAAGAGTCATAGATGAACGCACCGGGTTAATCCATGATTACACCCGCCGTAGCGGTGTTGAGCATACCGAGATTTTCCTACCGGAAAATGCCCCGGAATGGGCGAGTAATCGCAATCAACTATGGAATGCTGCCGAGCTTTCAGAGACTCGTAAAAACTCGACTGTTGCGCGTGAGTTTGAAGTAGCAATCCCGGCCGAGCTGAACAAAGAGCAACGCTTAGAGTTGGTGCGCGAGTTTGCCGGTGAGCTGGTCAAGCGTCACGGCATGGCCGTCGATGTTGCCATTCACGAACCGGGCAAGGAAGGCGACGACCGCAACCATCACGCGCACATACTTTGCAGCACCCGCCGACTGACGCCGGAAGGTTTCAAAGACAAGACGCGGGAGCTTGACGACCTGAAAAGCGGCGAGGTCAAACACTGGCGGGAACGGTGGGCCAATGTATCAAATCAGCATTTAGAAAAGGCCGGTAGCCAGGAGCGTATCGACCACCGCAGCTTAGAGGCACAACGAGCCGCCGCGATTGAGCGGGGCGACGTTGACCAGGCTGCAAAACTTGACCGCGTTCCAACTATCCACCTTGGCCCCAATGTGGTGCAAATGGAGCAACGCGGAATCCGTACAGAGCGTGGCGACCGTGGCCGAGAAATTGGCGAGCGTAACGCTCAAATCATTGACTTAGCCGAGGTGCGTAAGCGCATCGAAGCAACGAGGGCAGATCATGGACAACATGACAGAGGAAGAACGGATAGAGATGCTAATAGGGACGATGGACGAACCAGCGCCCGAGATAGTCGAGGAGCAGCAAACGGACGAACCAATAAGCCCGACATTGGCCGAGTTGGAAGCGTCCCGCCGCCCGCCGCCCGAGGTCGTTTGCGGAACTTGTCCGAACTCAGTGTGGTTCGCTTCACCGAACGAAGTGAAGTGCTATTGCCGCGTGATGTTCCTGGTCAGTTGGAGCAGCACGGAGCCGAATCTAATAACGGCGTGCGACGGCACGACGATGGGCTAACCGGAACACCTGGTAACGGCCGCGAGCTGATACAGCGCGAGCTAACCGCCGACCTACTGCGTAAGGCAGTACAGGAACGCGAACCGAGAGAAGCGGCCAACGATGCTAGCCCTGAACGCATTAAATCCGACTGGAAAGCAGAGAAGGATAAGCAGTTCACCTTGATAGTGAACAAGGCCAAGATTATTCATGCTCGCGCAGCCGGTCAGATGGAACGCCAGGAAGTGAAATTGCAAAGGCAAGACCAGGCGCGGCCGCAGGAGCCGACGGGGCTATTTGCTGGCATGAAGAAGGCAGCACATGCCCAGGCGATAGGAGCCTGGCGCAGCGTGCGGGCAGGCATGGAAAAGCGATGGACACAGTTACAAAACCGCTTGAATGTCGTAGGCGATTACATGCGTAAATCAGGCCCTTACGAGCTACAGACTAGAGGCGAACGCCTGGCAGAAAAAAATGCCACCACGGCCCGCCCGGAGCTAGCCGCTAGCTTTCATAAGGTTATCGAAAAAGAGAAGGCCGCAGCCATCGAGGCGAACCGGGCCAAGATCACGAACCGCCGCCAAGGCATCGAGGAGAAACGCACGATGAAGCAGGAGACTAACGAGGAGCTGAAACAGCGCATTGACAGCAACCGGGAGAAGCATGAAGCAGCCGAGCGGAAGGAGCTGGACAAAGCCGGCCGCCTGGCTGGAATGCAAAACAAAACCCTAGACGCTGAACAGAAAGACAAAGGCGATATGACCAAAGAAGCGAAGAAGGCCGAGCTGCTGGAACGCTTTAAAGAAAAGGCACAGCGCGACCGTGACAACGATCGAGGCCGAGGCCGATAGTAGGCGGCCCCAGGACGGCGGCAACCGTCCAGGAGCCTAATCACAACCCACCTGCACAGAGGTGAACCATGACTGTAAGCATAGTAACTGGCCGGACAAGTCCGGTATATCGAAATACTGCATTGCCGTGCATTGAACTGAACGCCGCCGGCGTTTGATGCCTAACCTTTGGAGTAAATAGATATGAAAATTCGCAATGTGTTTTTTTCGATGATTGTTGCCCTGGCTACCGTGCCAGCCTACGCCACCGCCGACCAGACCGAGCCGGCCCCGACTGCCCTAAGTGTTTACGAGCGCGAAGCGCGAGCGTTGGAAAACAAACTTGATCGAATCGAGGCCGGTTTGATCGAGCTAAACGGCAAGGTCAAGCCAGAAACAGCCCAAACGCTGCATTTGCAGCTTGCTGTACTGAAGGCCCGGCATGATGTGGCACTAGGCCGCGTACTGATTGAAAAGGTCAAGTAAGCGCCCTAACGAGCGCACCAGGAGCAGAGAGGGCGGCCAGTTGGCCGCCCTTTTTATTTCACGCTGAAACTGTCTTGCTTTGTCGCACAAGTCCTAAGTAGCGCGACACTCTACCCCGCCCCGGCTTCCCTGGCTTTTGCGTGTCGCGTGTTTCTGTTGCACAAGTTAAAGTATCTGCAACTAGAACCGGAGACATTACGCCATGAGTAAAAGCGCCCTATTGGGCTATGCCCGCGTCAGCACCAACGACCAAGACCTAACGAACCAACGCGCCGAGCTGCAAGCGGCCGGCTGCTCTAAGCTGTTTTCTGAAAAGATCACCGGCACCAGGCGCAACCGCCCGGAGCTTGCCCGGTTGCTCGATCACTTACGCCCTGGCGATGTTGTAACCGTGACCCGGCTAGACCGCTTGGCTCGCAGCACCCGCGATCTATTAGACATTGCCGAGCGTATACAGGAAGCCGGGGCGGGCCTGCGTAGCCTTGCCGAACCCTGGGCCGACACCACTACGCCAGCCGGCCGCATGGTGTTGACCGTGTTTGCTGGCATTGCAGAGTTCGAGCGTTCCTTGATTATTGACCGCACCAGGAGCGGCCGTGAGGCAGCCAAAGCCCGAGGCGTGAAGTTTGGGCCTAAGCCCACACTATCAGGCGCACAGATCGACCATGCCCGCGAGCTGATCGACCAGGAGGGCCGGACTGTCAAAGAGGTGGCCGCCATATTGGGCGTGCATCGTTCGACCCTGTACCGCGCTCTTGAGCGCAGCGAAGCAGTGGCCGCCGGTGGCGACCAGGTTGAACGCCAAGAAGAAGGGCCGTACTTCCTGGACGATGGGGAACTACTGGAACCGCCCGCGCACGTCTCAACTGTTCGCCTTCGTGAGATTTTGGCCGGCTTGCCTGATGCCGAGCTGGCCCTATGGCCCGCCCGCTTGGCCGACGAGGAAATAAAGCGCCGACAGGCAAAAAAATAACCTCTCAAATCATAAAAAGCGCTTGCCTTGTTTTCTGTATCGTCGTAAAATAACAAACATACAAAAGCGTAAAGGGTAAAAACATGATTATCGGAGTTTTGAACCAAAAAGGCGGAGTCGGCAAAACTACTCTGTCGGTGAACATCGCCGCAGCACTGGCCCACAGCGGGGCGCGTGTCCTGCTGATTGACGCAGACCCACAGGGCAGCGCCCTGGACTGGTCGGCAGCCCGGGAAGGTGAGCCGCTATTTTCTGTGGTCGGTCTGCCTCGCGCATCAGTACACAAAGAAATCGGCACGGTAGGCCAAGGCTATGACCACATCATCATCGACGGCCCGCCCCGTGTCACTGACCTGGCGCGTAGCGCGATCATGGCAAGCGACCTGGTGCTAATCCCGGTGCAACCGTCGCCCTACGACATTTGGGCGGCTGATGAAGTCGTGAAGCTCGTCCAGGAGGCCACCGTTTATAAGGACGGTCTTAAATCAGCATTTGTTGTTAATCGCAAAATCTCAAATACTGCAATCGGGCGTGATGTGGGCGAAGCCCTGGCAGCCTATCCGGTGCCTGTCCTGGCTTCCACAGTGACGCAGCGCGTTATCTACGCAGAAGCCGCCGCACAGGGTAAGGCAGTATTTGAAATCGACGCAGAAGGGCCGGCAACGGCAGAAATTGCCGCATTGGTGGCTGAACTTATGGAGTACGGAAAATGAGCGCTAAAAAAATTCAAATCGGAGCAAAGCCTACTGGTAATGTAGCGGCAGCCGCTGATGAGTGGGTGCAAAACCGGGAAACTGGGGAGAAAGAGCCGAACAAGCGTTTGACGATAGACATACCGGAAAGCCTGCACCGCGACATAAAGATGCAATGCGCGGCACGCGGAACCAAGATTGCAGACGAAGTGCGCGAGTTACTTTTACAGAAATATAGAAACCAGTAAAAATTTTAGCAGCTAAAGGAAAGGCGACAACATGACAGACAAGAAAAGTGGGCCTACGCCAATCGGTGACGTGTTGGGCAACCTCCTGGCTGCTGCTAAAGAGCGTGAGGAGTTGCCGCCGTCTAAGCCAGTGCGAAAAACGGAAGTGACGCCGGCCGGCGTCATCATCACACCAGCACAAAGCAAGCTCCTGGACGTAGCGACCGAGATAGCTAGTACCCCGCCTGATGGGCAAGATATGGCTTTCACGCATACGGTGCTGTGCCAGGTTGGTTTGCCGCGTGCAAAGGTCGAGGGGCGCGAGTTCATGCGACAATCGGGCGCGGCCTGGGTGAACGTCCAGGCTGGCTATTTGGACGAGGGCAAAGGGCCAGTGCTGCAACCGATCCCCTACGGCGTCATGCCACGCCTGGGCCTTGCCTGGGTGTCTACATATGCGGTGCGGAACAAAGCACGCGAAATCCCCATAGGCGATAGCGCGGCCGAGTTCTTGCGGCTTATGGGCATGGACGACCAGGGCGCACGTTACACCACCTTGCGCCGGCAGATGCACGCCCTGGCGGCCTGCCGCTTGCAGCTTGGTTTCAGGGGCCGCACGTTCAACGGTCAGCCGGTGCAGCAATTCGATGCCTGGGTGTCGAATAAGGACGAGCAGCAACAAGCGCTATGGCCCGGCACGATGGTGCTGTCAGAGGACTATTTTAGTTCGCTGATTGAAAGCGCTGTACCCCTTGATAATCGGGCCTTACATGCCCTTAAAGGCTCTGCGCTGTCGCTTGACGTGTATGCTTGGCTAGCCCATCGGCTGCACCGCATTGAGGGGCGCGGCGTTTCCTTGCATTGGAAGCCGCTGCGTGAGCAGTTCGCCCAGGAGTACAAGGGTAAAGACCCTGATAAAGACTTCAAAAAAGAGTTCTTACCAACACTCAAAAAGGTGCTTGCTGTCTACCCACAAGCCAAGGTCAAAGTAGTCAAAGGCGGCCTCTTGCTCATGGGTTCCCCCCCACCTATCCCCCTC
>WPCI01071154.1_pt1 | contig 10366 bp, 6 predicted proteins | sample 5399871 | NCBI WGS metagenome assembly WPCI01 (sample SAMN12869469, study PRJNA574797) | sludge metagenome | isolation source: wastewater treatment of pH7 | place: China:Beijing | collected 2019-05-20
AGCTTTTGCCGAAAAGCTGAAGACTCCAAGTTACATCCTCTACTCAATTTTTATCCTGATCCCGCTCGCCCTTGTTGCACTCCTGCCTGCAGTAACGGTTGTAGGGATGAAACCAAAAACCTCTGACCTTGTCCTTCTCTACGACTTTATTTTTCCACTCCTTGCAGCGGTCTATTCAGAGTATATCCTGATGCAGAGACCTGTCGCATTTGCCCCGAGAAAAATTCCAGACACCCATCCCGATCTTGCAGATATAAAGCAGAAGAAGCGAACTGCCATACTCACAGGAGCCCTGGTCTGTGCATTGACGGCTCCTCTGGGCTATATTCTTCTGGCTTCGGGAAACCCCGGTGGAATAGTTTCCACAAACCCTCTAGAGGGATACCTTCTTCCAGCCCTTCCTTTAGTTATTGGAGGAACTGCGGGACTTTCAATCTACCTGTACTTTTCATCTCTTCCGTACAAGAAAATAAGAGACAGAATAAAACAGATGGAGCAGGAGTTTGCAGACTCCCTTTTTGTGCTCGGCAGAAGGATTTCGGAAGGGAAAGCACCTGAAGAAGCCTTTGCCCATACTGCAAGGACGATGGAAGGCTCAAAAATAGGGGAAGCCTATGAGGGAATTTCCATGAACCTGCTCAGTATGAGGACAAACCTCAAAGACGCCGTTTTTGACGAAGAATTTGGGGCTTTCAGGCACGTATATTCCGAGAGGATAAGGAACACCATGCTCCTCTTTACGGAAAGCGTCCACAAAAACCACGAGGCTGCAGGTGCTTCGATTATCAAGCTTGCAGACCATTTAAAAGAACTCAGCGACGTAGAAGAGCGAATCAGGCGTTCCCTTTATGACGTCACCTCAACAATGCGTACCACCGCTGCGATTTTTGCGCCCCTTATTGCAGGAATTACCCTTGCCCTTTCCGAAGTTATTACAAAAATCCTGAACCAGGTAGCAGAAAGGGTGAGCAGGGTCCCGGCAGACCTTTCCGGAATGCCCGTAGAAATCAGCCCTGAAACTTTCTCTCAGTCAATTCCTCCGGACCAGTTCCTGCTTACGATAGGTGTCTACATTGTCCTTATCAGTGCAATCCTTACCCGCTTTGCAGGAGCCATAGAATATGGAGGAGAACGTGCGCAGTTGAAATACGACCTCGCCTGTATGCTTCCGGTAACTGTGGTCATCTTTGCGGTTTCAGCTGCTGCTTCAAGGGTTATTTTCGAAGGGCTGGTATGAAAAGAGAAAAATAAGTCGGAAATAAATAGCAGCAGCTTCCTGAACTATTATAAATTCGAACCAAGTTTCTATACATGATATATTAAATCGGTCAATTTAGGTCGGATTTTCGATTCGAGAACTTCTTAAATACTCCTAAATTCGTAATTTTATGGAAAAAATTTACCTGCTACCCTAAATTACGAATTCAATCAAAAGTATTTGGCGAATTATAAATTAGAGAATTTGCGCGAAGCTTGAAAGGAGACTTTACATCTGATACTAAATTTTTGGTTTGAATACCTTTGTTTTAATCAGTTTCGCTGGTATACTATTATTGCCGATATAAATCCATTTTTCGTTACAAATTTTATAAATTTAGAATATAAATAAAAAAATTTAAATTAGTTGTAAAGTTTTAGCATTAAATTACAAAATAATAAAGAGGTATTATGAAAACTAATGAAACCTCATATTCAATATTGCTGACATTAACAGTATTGATATTATTTTTAATTCTTGTATCATCTACGGCATCAGCAGCTGCCGGACAAAGAGTTTCACCTGAGCTCAATGAAACTAAGCTCACTACAAGCGGATCAGCGGGTTTTCCTGACATCTACGGCGACAGGATAGTGTATATGGATTGGCGCAATAAAGCCGAGATCTCTGATATCTATGTGTACGATCTTTCTACAGGAAAGGAAATTAAGATTACTACCAGCGAATTAGCACTCAATCCCAAAATCTATGGTGATAGGGTAGTGTATTGTAATATGAGTGGTGAAATGAGTGGTATTTACCTGTATAATCTCTCCACTAATAATGAAACTCGAGTTTCTACCAGCGGAATGGGAATATACACCTCTATCTATGGAGATAGGATAGTTTATTTGAATGAACTAGCTGGAAATGATATCTACACCTATGATCTTTCTACAAAAAAGGAAACCCGAATAACTACCAATGGGTCAGCAGCAATTCCTTCCATTTACGGTGATAAAATAGTATACCACGATTGGCGCAATGGATTCCTCAAATACTCTGATATCTACATGTATGATCTCTCCACTTCCACGGAAACTCGAATCACCAGCAGTGGATCAGCATTACTTCCTGCTATCTACGATGACAGGATAGTGTATTATGACCAGAGTAATGGAAAATACGATATTTACATGTACGATCTCTCTACAAATAAAGAAACTAAAATTACCAACAATGAAACTGCAAATGGAACTCATCCCCTGTATGGTACTCTTGCCATGTATGGTGACAGGATAATATGGCTGGAGCGGTCATCAGTTGAGGATTTGCAGCCCGGTGAAGACCTGTATTTTAATATCCATATTTACGATCTCTCGACTTCCAGTGGAGTCCGGATCTCCACCAGTAGAGATCTTATTAATTATCTTGATATCTACGATAACAGGATAGTATGGAGTAGCGATAATCGGACTGACATTAGCAATTCAACAGTTGATATCTATATGTGCACCATTTCAGAAGAGGATAAGGGATCGAATGACAAACGGCAATCCCGGATGGAAAAAAATAAAAGTATGCCTGGGTTTGACATTGTTGGTTGTATTACCTGTCTCTTTGGAGTATTCATGTACAGGAGAAAATAGAGATAAAGTAAATTATAGGCAGGTAGCGAGATTGTTAAGTCTATCAAAAAAGGCTTTAATTTTGAGAACCAAGTAAAAAACAGAAAACGACTTCTCATCTTACTACTACCTATTTTATCTGCATATCTTAAACAGAGAATAGAAGGCAAAGTTCATTATTGGAAAAGACGTTGTACAATGATACCCCTCTTTTCAGGTTCACAAACATTTGGTTCACAAACATTTACTATTCGCCTGCATGTTCCCGATTATTGTAATCATCCTTTGGGGTCTCAGCTGCGGCTTCAAGTGTAATTTTCGGCGGGCTGGTGTGAGATAGAACAGCCTGCTGAAAATAAAAAAGATAAGGGAATTAATTCCCTGTCTGTTTTTTATATCAAACCTATATTCAGACTTCTTTTTACTTTCTTCTATACAGGAACACTGCGAGCAGACCGGCTAACCCATAAATAGCTACAAATCCGGGGGTGTTCACACTTTCTTTCTGGACAGTTCCCGATTCTGGTTCATCCTCTATATTCTCAGCATCAGCTAACGCTGCCTCGGATCCAAAATTTGATCCTGTTTCAGTTCCCTTATCAATGTCTGCTGCTTTCGCCGTAATAGCAAATGAAGAAAATCCAGGAGTTTCGGCGGTGAAATACAGGAACTCATCATCCTCTTCAGATAGAGACACTGGCAGCTGTTCCCATTTTTTATCCCTGTATGTGTTAAGGGTGATGGAAGCCTGATCCATATCTTTCTCCTGTACCCAGGACTTTTCAACTTTAAAGCAGACTTCAGAGTTTTCGATATTCTTTGGAGTTGCATATCCGCTGTTGCCTACCCAGACATTGAAAGACTTATAGACTTCTCCTTCAGGAAGTTCGGAAACAAGTGCAGATCTTCCCTTTAATTCCTCGGCAATAGTTGTGGTCTTACCTGCAGTCTTTTTTGCGTCAAAGCTCGCGTAAACAACACATGTTGCCTTCTTTGTAAAGTCAAACTTAACTTCTTTTCCGTTTGTGATAAAGACCTGGCAAAGTTCTTTCACTTTAACGTTCTTTGCAGGTTCCGGGGAACCTCCTCCACCACCGCTGCTGCCGCTGCTGCCTCTCTTACTGCTTCCTCCACTGCCTGAGCTGCTATCGTCTCTGGAACCGTCCAGTACGGTTATCGTATCAATTTTATAGGAGATCCCTTTTGCATTGGTTATGGTCAGGTTAACAAAATACGTACCTGGAGCTTTATAAACGTAAACAGGGGCCAGGCCATCAGAATCAATCACCCCGTCGTTATTGAAGTCCCATGTTCTTGATGCCGCATTCTGGGAAGAGTCATTAAACTGTACCGCAAGAGGTGCATAACCCTCAGTTACATTGCAGCTGAAGTCTGCGATGGGAACTCCAGGAACCACAACATCCGAATCTGTAACGACTATGTAATTTGTTTTTACCACTGTACTGTTGCCTGCACTATTTTCTACAATCAGACCGACCGTATAAGTGCCAGGATCCGTAAATGTGTGCGTTGCGTTCATTGCATGTTTTGAATTTATGCCGTCGCCAAAGTCCCAGAGCCAGGAAGCTGAAGATCCTCCGGTACCACTTGCAGTAAATAACACAACCAGAGGTGCAGTTCCGGAAGTTACGTTGGCTGTGAAGTCGAAAACAGGCAATACCGGGTTGTACACGGCTGTGAGTGGCAGGTAGTCGTAGTTCTTTTTAGAGATTGCATAAGCAGAATCTGCAATACCATCTTTATTTGCATCAACAGCAGTCTGAGAGAACCCTGTTCCATCCGGTTTTGCCCAGTAATTGCCTCCAATATATGGGCCACCAATTATGTTTGTACCCTCAGTGAGTGAACTGTTCCAGACATATGTTTCTTCAAATTCTCCAAATTTCACATTCACTGTGTTGTTGAAATAATTGTTATAGGCTCCTTTTGATTCTATAGAACCGGTAACTTTAAGCCCACAGTCTGAACAGTAGGTGATTTTATTTCCAGTTAAATTTGCACCACCGGTTTCCCCAGCCAATACCCCTACACCACAATTTGTGATTTCGTTGTTTTCGAGATCATAAGATAAGCCAGAAACATGTATTCCGACATCACAGTTTCTTATTTTGTTACCACTAATAGGCGGTACATTTCTTTCATCGTAAACATAGATTCCTGTTGAGCAATTAGAAACTTCATTATTTGTTATTTCATTGTAATCCCCACAACAGGCTACATCTATACCATATCCTGAAATTATGTTTCCAGATATAGTAACAGCAGAACTTTCAGATTGTACAACAACACCACCATCTTCAATAATGTTGTTTGTTATGTGAGTAGGATTGTTAATTTGGTACTCAGAACTTCTATCAGAAGCCCAAATATTTGCAATCACATTTCCGCGTATATTAAAGCCAGTTAGTGTTGTACCAACATTGCTTAGAATGATAGTTGCCACAGTGCTGTCTTTTGGCCCAATAAACACGTTATTTGTTTCTGGTTTAATTGTTAGCCTTTCTTTTGAAACGTTTATGTTTTCAACATACGTTCCGGGTTTTATTAAAATTACATCTCCAGCTTCTGCAACATCTACAGCTTCCTGTATCGTAGAAATTTGTCCACTTCCACTGCCCACTATAATATCTCTTGCCGATACTGTGGACGGTATTCCTATCAGGAATACTAAAGTAAAAACTATAAGTAGAGTTTTACCCTTCACTTTATCTCCCCCACATAGATTTTATTTTTCAAAGCTAAAATTAAAATAGTACATCCCGTACTATCGACGCTATTAGACCCACAATATTAAATTATTTTGAGTTAATATATTTACATTTCTTTAAATGTAAATTATATATGATTAATTACACATTCTATAAATAACTAGACTATCCCCTCAATATATAATTCTACAAGCAAAATTTCTTCTGAATTTTGCTACTTACTCGTTTTGATTCAAAACTAAAATAGTTGAAAAAAAGACTATTTATGGTATTCGAGTGGTGCAGCAGGAACCGGCTTATAAACAAAAATCAAAGATTTTTAAAAATTCTGTTGAAATTTAAATGCTATACAAATTTAAGGCGATAAATCAAAATGGAATTTACTCTTGTCCTATAAGAGAGTCTGGTTTGCAGGGGTTACCCTGCATCTCGCAGTAAAAGGGCAGTTTCCAGCCCATGGACATGTATTTGCTGCGATATTCCTGAGCTTTATCATAGGAGACCTGATAGCCATACCCTTCGGCTACTTATCTGGAAAAAATGCGGCGAATAATTGAAAGTTTCGGCTTTTGTAAAGAGATTTTTGAATTGTAACATCTTATATTTTTTCAACCTGACATAGACGGATCAGTAGTTATTATTTCTACCCATAACGCTTTAATTTTTAAGTCCATCACAGCTTAAACTATCTTTGCTATATAGCTTAAACTATCTCTGCTATCTCAAACTATCTCCGCTACCTTCTTTTTCGAAGCCTTAAAAGCTTCCTTTGCCCTTGACTCAGTAAGGCCGGCCCCCATTGCAATTTTCAGAGCTGTTTCGTCAGTTATCAGGTTCTCAGGGGCATGAGTATCCGTATTCACGACAAGCGTTGCCCCGAATTCGACAGCAAGCCTTGCAACATGCCCGTTTGTCCTGTTGTGACCGTTCCTTGCAGTGATTTCAAGAAATACATTATTTTCTGCCGCAGTCCTGACATCTTCCTCAGAGATCAGGCCCGGGTGAGCCAGAATGTCCACATATTCACAGGCGACTGATGCCGCATTTGTACCTTGAGCTACAGGCTCTGAAATTGTTTCCCCGTGCACGACCACGATTTCTGCTCCCAGCTCTTTTGCCTTCTTTGCCATGGGAGCAATCTTTCTTGGAGGGACGTGCGTCAGCTCAACTCCGGAAAGGACGCGGATATCCCATTCTTCCTCCAGGTATTTTGCTTTTTTTGCAGCATCAAGAAGCTGTTCAAGGTTTGTATAGTCTGCGTGGTCCGTAAGTGCGATAGCCTCGTAACCGTGAATAACAGCCCGCCTGACGAGTTCGCTGGGGAGCAGTTCCCCATCACTGAAAATAGTGTGAGTGTGAAGGTCAATCACCTGAGATCACCGTGTTTGAAAAAAACTTAAACTTTTTTCACTGCCATATAGATTTTCCCTTACAGATATATACTTTCCTCATGAGGTATGGTTCTGGCACAATAATACTTACTAAAACCATAAGAGCCTGTCCCATATCCTTACATCCTGAGGTTAGTCAGATTTTTCACGGTTTTCGGTTTCAGAGCTTTCAAGCCTTTCTTCTACATCGGCAAATGCAAAGTTAGGTTTTACGTCCGAGATTTTTATGCGTACCTTTTCTCCGACTTCAACTTCCTTTACAAAGACCACAAAGCCCTCAATAAGTACAGCCCCGTCTCCACTTGAGCCAAGCTTCTCGATATCCACCACGAATTTGTCTCCTTTCCTGAGGGGAGCTGTAAGGAATTTCTTTCCGATAATATAAATCTCCGCACTCTGCGACCTTGACGCCTGAGGGGAGTAAGCCTTGACGCGGACAAAATTGTTTCTTACTTCGTCAAGGTAATCGTTGAACATATCTCCCTGGAAGACCTTAACAGCAAAGTTTCCTTTTGGTTTCAGGATCTTCTTTGCACATTCAAGAGCTGAAGTTGCAAGCTCAATTGACCGTGCATGGTCATATGACCAGTTACCTGACAGGTTCGGGGCTGCATCACAGAGCACCACATCTGCCCCTTTTTCTCCCACGATTTTAATGATTTTCTTTATTGTGGATTCTGCATTTATGTCGCCCTGGATGGTCTCGACTCCTTCGATAGGGTCTATCCTCTGCAGGTCAACACCGAGGACCTTCCCTCCGGAAAGCTGTTTTGCGACCTGAAGCCACCCTCCCGGAGCTGCACCTAAATCCACAACCGAGTCCCCCCGCTTGATAACATTATGTTTCTCATTGATCTGCTTGAGCTTGAAGGAAGCCCTGGACCGGTAACCTTCCTCTTTTGCCTGATGATAATAATAATCTCTTCTATCTCTTGCCATTGCTTACCTTCCCTGCACTGAAAGCTCATATAGCTTGCGCAGAAATCGTTTTGTCAATTATTCACTTAATCTTTTATTAATAATACCTGAATCTTTTTTGTTAATAATACCTGAATCTTTTTTGTTAATAGTACCGGAATCCTTTTTGTTAATAGTATCGGAATCCTTTTTGTCAATGATCCCTGAATCTTTATACTCAAATAACAGGTTCTTATTCTCATTTTCGTCCGCACTGAACAAAATTACAGAGCAAATTAGCACAATTACAGCAATCCACACTGCTTTAACGCCAATAACCGATGTAAGTAACCCTCCCGAGATAGCTCCTGCCAGGAACGAGAGGTTAATCGTAGAGAACCGGAAGGCTTGCAAAGCCGATTCACTGTCTTTTTTTGTGACAGCAGTATAAACTTCCTGTGTAGCTGACCTTAAGTTTCCGGTAATCATAGTTGTGTTATACGTGGAACCGGCAAGTTTACGGAATGAAGAAACCTGGACTGCTGAGACAAATGAGATTGCAACAGTCACAATGATGTTCGGGCTTGTATAGGGTATAAAACCTATGATAAAGAGGACTGCAATTTCAAGAATTAAAACTGCCTTTCCGGCATCCTGTACGAACAGGCGCATTGAAGGTTTTTTAATTATCTCGGCAGTTATTACTCCGAGAATGAATGCCAGAACAGGAACTGCATGAAGCATTGCTCTTCCCCATTCTCCTGTTGCAGCTTCTATGCCCATAAGCACGACGTTTCCGGTCTGGGCATTGGCGAAAACACCGCCTCTCCCCACAAATGTATAAGCGTCCAGGAATCCTCCCACAATTGCAAGGAGTATTCCAAGCTCTACAGATTCTGGGGTAAAACTATGTAAACGTGTTTTTCTTTCATTTTTTAATGTTTGAATTTTTTTCATTATGAATTCAAAATTCCTGTATAATACCTCCCTAAAAACCACATTAATATAGCTCTATATTATAAAAAGATACCTGATGAATTCTTTTTCGATGAGGGAGCTTTTCTCTGGCGTTTTTGGGAACTTTAGAGTAGTTACAGCTTCGCAGGGAAAAAACGTAAGCATACGCAAGTTAAATGCGTGTATGTACGAACATATGCAAGTATAATGAGTTCGAAAACAGAGTCAAAAAGAGAAACAAAACAAGATTCATCCTCTGTAATTAAGGAGGTTTTTTAAATATTATTGTCAGGTGTGGAGCAGAATAAGTCCCTTATTGGTTTACAGGATTGCCGTAATTATAATTGGCGAAAGTGTAATTGGCGAAAGTGTAATTGGCGTAATTATAATATTCAATAATAGATGTGAACTTCTCTGCTTCCATATTTTTCAGCTTTTTACATATGTTTATCAGAATCTACAGCAAATTTTTCAGTATTTTACAGTAAATATCTCCCAGTTTCATAGCAGATACCTTCTGGAGCTCAAAACCGTTCTGAGAATCTCCTCTCCACCCGTTTTTTCAACCTTAATATCAGCCGGTTTCTCAATAATCTCAGGGCTCAGAGGCAGGCGCTTCTCAGCTTCCCTTATAAGTGGAGTATCCCCGTTCAAAACAACGAAATCTACAGGGGAATTTTCTTCGAGTACTTTGTCCAGAGCCTCAAAGACTTTGTCCATGTGGTGGGCAATATCTTCTTCCCTGAGGCGTTCGAAACGGCGCTGGGAGAAACCCCCTTTGCTGTGTTTTTCTTTGACGCTGCTTTTGATGAATTCCTCCGTATCAAAAACACGGGCATCAGGAGCAAAGCCTATGAAAGACTCGCCTGCATGCAGGACAAGTACAAGCATGCGGCAGGAGGTATCCAGGTTTTCCTCAAGCGGGGCTGTCTCAAAGCTGTCCTTGAGGTACCAGGCAGCAGAGGAGACAGGGAAAGGAGGGACTATGGCTTCTGAGATCATGCGGTGCAGGTCGTAAAAAAAGACCATGCCTGTTTCGGTGTTGAGCCTGTCAAGGATAGAGCGGGTTTCTTCTTCGACCAGCTCAAGAGTTTTTTCAGGAACGACAGCTGAAAGGCGAGTTCCGGTGGGCAGATATACAGTTAATAGATCCTCAGAAGGGGAGCGGAAAGAACTGAGTTTTGAAAGATAAGCCTGAACGGCAGAAAGGCTCAGGTTTTCAACCCCGCGGAACTCGAGCCTGTTCTGTGATTCGGTACGCATTTTTTCAAGTTCATGCAAAAGAGTCTGAGTCCTTACACGTTCCTGGTTTAAGCGGGCTTCAGCTTCCTGTCTGTCCGCAACTGCCTGTCTTGCAAGTGTTTCTTTTCTTTCAAGCTGGTTTTTTGTATTCTGCAAGCCCAGTTCGAGCTCGGCTACTCTTGAAGAAAGCCTCTCAACCTCCGTTTCCAGCCTGCCCTTTCCGGAGATTTTTCCTATAATGGTGCCCAGACCTTTTTTCCCGTCTGCGGCAACTTCTGTTTTTGAAGCCTTTTTGTCGGTCATCTGCCTACCTGCCTTATTCAT
>WPCI01012403.1_pt1 | contig 10364 bp, 6 predicted proteins | sample 5399871 | NCBI WGS metagenome assembly WPCI01 (sample SAMN12869469, study PRJNA574797) | sludge metagenome | isolation source: wastewater treatment of pH7 | place: China:Beijing | collected 2019-05-20
GATGGCAATACCCGTTTTTAAAATGCGAGCACCAAGTTTCATACCCTTAATAAGATCCTTTCTCTTGTCATAATGAATGTACAACATGATACTATACATTCATTACAATATGTTAGCAAGTGATATTTTAGTGACGTTAAAAGAAATTAGTGTTCATTTTATCCCGCTAATTGTGAGTAGTAAGATTCGCGCCTCAAAATTCAGAAGCTGGATGCCGGTAAACGTCCGATTGGTGTAGGCTAATTAAAGTTTCACTTTATAATTTTTCCTAATTCCTTTTAAACATCAGTTTTTAGTAAAAAAACCTGCTGAATTTCAGCAGGTCTCAAATTGTTACTATAGATTACTATGAGAAGCGTACTTCGTCAATTTTTTCTTAATAATGAAAATTACTCATTTTACTCTGTTGAGATAGATGGATCTGCCTGTTCTTTTTTCGGGATAATCTCAAAAAACTTGTTCTGTATATCATCTAATAATGGTGTTAACAAAGCAACTTCCTCATATTGCTCGTGCTCGTTTAGTACACGAATATAGTCTAGCAATAATTCAGTTACATCTTTCAAACCATTTTTACTAATTGGTTGTAATGTAACATTTGCGCCTTTTGCGATTCTTCTTTTTAAGGCCTGTTCTGTTAAGCCTAAGTTTGAATCACGACGCAAATAAACAACACCGCCAGTCATGCCAGCGCAAATCCATGGACCAGGGTCACCTAAAACAAGCGCTCGCCCGTTTGTCATATATTCAAAAGCAAAACCTTTAATATTGGAGTATGCACCTATATTTCCTTGCTCTTTTTCACGGAGTGGTTTTGTTATTCTACCTCCAATTATCATGTCTGCCCCAGAAAGGCGAATGCCAGCGCGAGCATCAGCGTTCCCTTGTACGTATAGTGCCCCTTTTTGTGCACCATATCCAAATCCTTTTCCGACAGAACCGTTATAATATACTCCGTCTTTTCCTTTTGATTTCGTTATATAAATCCCACCACCAAAGGAAGTTTTACCAATGCCATCTTGTGCGCCGCCATTTACGTGTATAAATAAATTTTCACTATTGTAAGCACCTAACCCATTTCCGGGAATAGAACCATTCGTATACTTTAATGTAAGTGGTTCAAGTTGAGTAGCTTCATATAGTTTACTGCGAACGCGATAACATGATTCTAGACCACCCATAACGCGTTGCTCTACACCAACGCCTACCAATTCTTTTGAGTCAGCGGAATGAACTGTCTTAAATTGTTTTTCCGATACGCCTTCTGTTGTTGTAACAGATGGATGTTCTATTATTTGTAGTAAATTACGTAAGTTTAATAAATTTTCGCCTCGAACTTGCTCTAATAAATCAGAACGCCCAACAATTGCTTGTAAATTTGTATAACCAAGCTGTCCTGTTAATCGTTTTAGTTCTACACCGAAAGAGGTGAATAAATTTAGCAGGCCAGCAACTGCGCTTTCTAATTCGCGTGGGACGAAGCGGCGTAACCCATGTTCTTTTGCTTGTGCTTCAGACTCGATTTGTGTCGCAATTCCAACATGGCAAGTATCTAGATGGCACCCACGGCAAGTAGTACAGCCGATTGCAATCATTGATAGTGTGCCAAATCCAATACGGTTTGCTCCGAGGAGCATGATTTTCAAGGCATCATTTACACTTCGAATACCACCATCTGCCCAAATCTCTACTTTATGTCTCATGCTTGCTTCTAATAAAGCGTTGTGAGCGGCTTTAACACCAATTTCTACAGGGAGACCTACATGCTGCAATGCGTGAATACGTGCAGCGCCTGTTCCGCCATCGAATCCGCTAATGTTAATAAAATCAGCGCCAGCTTTGGCGATACCGACAGCAATTGTTCCGATATTAGGAACAACAGGGACTTTCACGGCTACTTTGGCAAGTTGATTAGCTGTTTTAATTTCTGTAATCATTTGAGCTAAATCTTCAATTGAATAAATATCATGGTTATTAGAAGGTGAAATTAAATCTGAGCCGATTGTCGCATTACGTGCTTCAGCGATTTTGGCTGTCACTTTTGAACCAGGTAAATGCCCACCTTCCCCAGGCTTTGCGCCTTGACCGATTTTGATTTCAATTAAGTTTGATGAGTTTAGTAGTTCGGCATTTACTCCAAATCGCCCAGATGCTACTTGTTGTCCACGTGTATGTGGATATTTTCCAATCATATCTTTAATTTCGCCGCCTTCACCGTTCAAGCTAATCATATTTAGCTGATCGGCTGCTTCTGCATATGCGCGAAAGGCAATTTCGTTTTGAGAACCAAATGACATAGAACTAATAATAAATGGTAAATTATGATTTTTGATGCCGATAGATACTTCTTCAGTTGGAACGACATGTTTTGTTTGTTTCGTTTGAACAAGGTGTCTGATTGCGATTGGATTATTCTCTTCTAGTTCACTTAACTTGTCACGGTAATCATCATAAGAATTTCCTTTTGCAACATCGCCGATTGCTTTCCAAATTCGCGGGAATATATGAAATGATTTTCGCATTCTAATTTTAGGATTGTTATAATCCTCTGCTCGTATTTTTGCATCTTCAACAAGTGATTCAAGTGAAAAGGCTAAATCATTTGAACCGAAGAAATTTGTAATCTGTAATATATTTGCGATTTCTTCATGTAATCCAATAGATGAATAGAGACGTCCGTAACCACGTAACTCATGAATTCCAATTGTTGAAATGACTTTTTCTAATCCTTTATTAAGTGCATTATATAGATTCGTAATTGGTGTTTTTGTTCCATCATTTACAGTCGCGAATAATAAATATGGATTAATACCATCTGCTCCTAATCCATATAGCGTGACAATGTCATGTAAGGAGCGAAGAGCACCAGAACGTATAACGAGAGAACAATTGCGGCGTAATTTATTTTCACTTAATGCTTGATGTACTTTAGCAGTAACTAAATGTGGATCAATCCACAATCGTTCATTTAGATGGGCTTTGGCGTCATCTAATACTAGTAGGGAAGCGCCATTGTTAACAGCAGCTATCGCTTCAGAACTAATGCGGCTTAATGCGCATTGCAGAGTTTCTGACGAGCTGAATGTAGCAGAGATTGTGGCGATAGAGTTATGAGTCTTAAATAGCTCTATGAGTTGTTCGTACGTAATTGTGTGTAATTCCTCTGCAATAGGTTGTGCCACGCTGCCTTCTAAAATAATTGGTGAAAGCATTTCAACTACAAATGGCCGTTTTGCGCCGCTTAATAAACTTGGACGCTCTCCAAGTACAGTACGTGTAGAGAAGTGTTCAATTTCACGGTCACGGTCAATTGCAGGGTTTGTAACAACAGCTACACTTTCTTTAATAAAGTCAGCGATATTTCGTCTATCAGTATCGAGTGCGGCAAGTGGTGAGTCATGCCCAAGTGAGCGTATTGGCTCAACGCCTTTTGTTGCCATCTGTTCAAGAAGTTGAATATGTTCTCGGTCCCATCCGAAAGCGACGTATTGTTTCGTTTCAACTTGAACAGAATCACATAGCCCTTGGATTTTTTTCGTTTCAGGGATAGATAAATTTAAATGGTAATTGGTAGTATCAATTCGCTTTTTAAAACGGTTATATACTTGGATTTGATATTTGTCATATTCATAAAGAACAAGTTCATCTTGTTCATTCCATTTTAATCCGACTTTTTCTCCAGGAGCGAGTGGTTTTGGTTCTGCTACATATTTAGTTGGTGATACAACTCCAGGTTCAGAAGAGAAAATATAAGAGCTCTCTGTCTCTACTTTCCATACTGGGCGTAATCCAAGGGAATCAACGCTGAAAACAGCTTCATCTTTAAAACGGGAAATGATGCCAGCTGGTCCTTGTGCAAAATGTCCCCATGCTTCACGTATATACGTATATAAATCTTGTAAAGGTGTTTCATAAAGTTTAATTTCATTAATAATTGGTGGGAATAGAATTTCCATTGCTTCAAATAAGCTGTAGCCGTATTGAACAAGTAGGGTTTCTAAGGTGCGGTTTAAATCTTGAGAGTCACTGCCTCCTGCAGTAAGTGGTACATCAATCATTTCAGCTTGATCGCGTAATTTCGCAATTGTGTTAATTTCACCATTATGTCCGAGAATGCTAAATGGTTGTACACGAAAAAAATTAGATAATGTATTAGTAGAGTAGCGGTTATGTCCTAATGTCATAGTTGAAGCGATAAGCGGATGTTGTAAATCATTATAGTAGGCAACAAGCGTATCACCAGCACCTAGAACTTTATATACAACATGATCATGACTTAATGAAGCAACATGAATTGCTTCGTTTTCCTCTATTTTTATTGTGACAGAAAATAATGTTTGCTCAATATTTATAATTTCGTTTTCTGCGATAAGGGCAACTTGCCAAAATAAAGGTTCTTCTTGTTTACCAAGTGGACCGAGCGCATCTGAGTTTGTTGCATCGTCACTTTCGAAAATAATAGTAAAGTTTTTGTTGTTTAATTGCGTACGAATATAATCTTTTAAGGCAGTAATGTTTTCTTTTTTATTTAGAAAAAAATGTCCAACGATAAAGTGGGGATGATCCACAATCGTTGGATTATATCCGCTACTTTTTAGTTTTTCATTCCAAAGTGTTTTTGGTATATCAATGTGAATGCCGATGCCATCGCCCTCGCCATTAATGAAACCAGCTCTATGATTCATTTTGACGAGTGATTGTATGCAAAGGTCAATGTTTTCTTTTGTAGCAATTTTTCGTTTCTCCATAACGGAAACGATTCCACACGCATCATGTTCTGCATTTCTATAATCTCGAAATAAAGACGGTGTCCATGTATTTTTTTTATTGAGCATCCGTCAATCCCCCCTCTTGTAAAAGTTAGAATAATCTTACTATTTAAGGCGCAAATCACCTTGTACACAGAGATAGTAATGCTGTAAAAGAATATAAAACAGATAATTATGAATAATTATACTATTAAGACGTAATTTATGAAATAGAAAAAAGGAAAAAAGAAAGGTGAGCTTTCTTTTTTCCTTTTAATGACGGGATTATTTATTGTCTGCTAGGGCAGCAAATGCTCTGCCGACAGCTTCGATTGTATATTCAATATCTTCTTTTGTATGTTCTGTAGTTAAGAACCATGCCTCGTATTTAGAAGGTGCTAAGTTAACTCCTTCTTGAAGCATAAGCTTGAAGAATTTACCGAACATTTCACCGTCTGTATCTTGTGCGGCATCGTAATCTTCAATTGTATTAGTTGTGAAGTATACAGTTAAAGCCCCTTTTAGACGATTTAATGTAATGTCGATATTATGTTTCGCTGCTTGCTCTAAAATTCCTTTTTCAAGCATTGCACCAAGTTCATCTAATTTCTCATAAAGCCCTTCTTGTTGAAGTACTTCTAGACAAGCGATACCTGATGCCATAGAAGCAGGGTTTCCTGCCATTGTACCAGCTTGGTATGCAGGTCCAAGCGGAGCAACTTGTTCCATAATTTCTTTCTTACCACCGTAAGCACCGATTGGTAAGCCACCGCCAATAACTTTACCAAGCGCTGTTAAGTCAGGTGTAACACCAAGTAAGTCTTGAGCACCGCCGTACATAAAGCGAAAAGCAGTAATAACTTCATCATAAATTACTAGTGCGCCAGCTTCGTGAACAAGTTCATTCACTTTTTCAAGGAATCCAGGTTTAGGCTCTACAATACCGAAGTTTCCAACGATCGGTTCTACAAGGATAGCTGCTACTTCATGACCCCATTTATCTAAAGCTTCTTTTAAAGTTTCTACATTGTTAAATGGAACGGTAATAACTTCTTGTGCGATACTTTGTGGTACGCCAGCTGAGTCAGGAGTTCCTAAAGTAGAAGGGCCAGATCCAGCTGCCACAAGTACTAAATCAGAATGACCGTGGTAACAACCAGCAAATTTCATGATTTTTGTGCGACCTGTATAAGCACGAGCAACACGAATCGTTGTCATCACTGCTTCTGTACCAGAGTTTACGAAACGGACTTTATCTAATGCAGGCACTGCTTCTTTTAACATTTTTGCGAATTTTACCTCTAGCGCTGTTGGTGTTCCATAAAGTACCCCATTTTCAGCAGCTGTTGTAATTGCTTTTGTTATATGCGGATGAGCATGTCCAGTAATAATAGGACCGTATGCTGCTAAATAATCGATATATTTATTTCCGTCTACATCCCAGAAATAAGCGCCTTTCCCACGTTCCATAGCAACAGGAGCGCCGCCGCCAACTGCTTTAAAAGAACGAGAAGGACTGTTAACACCGCCAACGATATGCTCTAAAGCTTCTTTATGTAATGCTTCTGACTTTGTGAAATTCACTACAATTCATCTCCTTACAAAAATCTATGTATTATTCTAACATGTTTTTCGAAAAGACGTATTGTTTGTGATAGCGAAGGCAGTTGGGTAAACTATTCGTTGTGACATTTAGGAGGGGGGTCCGATTATGAAATCGGTAATTGAGGTACAAGGGTTACGTAAAGAGTTTACAGCCTATTCAAGTCGTCCGGGCTTAAAGGGTGCATTTCGCGATTTATTAAATCGTAATTATAAAATAGTACCAGCAGTAAATGATGTATCTTTTACTGTAAAGCAAGGTGAAATGGTTGGTTATATCGGTGAGAACGGTGCTGGTAAATCAACAACAATTAAAATGCTTACGGGGATTTTAACTCCGACATCAGGGCAAATCACAGTAAATGGAATGAACCCACATAAACAAAGAGAAGAATTTGTAAGAACAATTGGTGTTGTTTTTGGACAGCGTTCGCAACTTTGGTGGGATATTGCAGTACAAGAATCGTTTCGTTTATTAAAGAAAGTGTATGGTGTATCAGACGCTCAGTATAAGGAGCATATGGAGCACGTAATTGAAACGTTAGATATAGGGCCCTTATTAGATAAACCAGTTCGAAAATTATCTCTTGGTCAAAGGATGCGTTGTGAATTAGCAGCAGCCTTAATTCATAATCCACCGTTATTATTTTTAGATGAGCCAACAATTGGGTTAGATGTACTTGTGAAATTGAAAATACGTGAATTTTTAAAAGAAATGAATGAACGTTATAAAACAACAATTTTATTAACAACACACGATATTACTGATATTGAAGCTTTATGTGAGCGCGTTATCATGCTGGATGAAGGAAATATTATGTATGACGGTTCTTTAAATAATCTTCGTACGCAGTGGGGAGCGGAGAAGGAAATTCACTTTCAGTTTGTTGCACCAGTTTCCTATCAGGCTTTATCAATGGTTATGCCAGATAATCATGTCGTTTGGTCGAAAGCAAAAGAGGAAAATGCATGGGTTGCAAAAATTCCGAATGAAGAAGTTATTATTTCAATGCTTATTTCTAAAGTAGTACAAGCCTTTCAAATTAAAGATTTAAAAATTAACGAAGTGTCTACAGAGGAAATTATTCGTAACATTTATGAAGAAGGTATTACGCATGGGTAAGTATATTGAAATGATTCGAATTCGCTTTTTAATGATGCTTGCGTATCGTACAAATTACTATAGCGGGATTTTAATTTATACCATTAATATCGGTGCTTACTATTTTTTATGGCAAGCAATTTATAGTGGAAAAGAGAATATTGAAAGTTTATCTATTTCGCAAATGACCACGTATATCGCAATCGCGTGGATGGCACGTGCCTTCTATTTTAATAATATAGATAGGGAAATTGCGATGGAGATTCAAGAAGGACGTGTGGCTGTAGAATTAATTCGTCCGTATAACTATTTGGGAATGAAAGTTATGCAAGGTCTTGGCGAGGGAATATTCCGTTTTGCCTTCTTTTCCATTCCAGGCATGGTTATCGTTACGTTATTATTTTCGTTGCAAATTACAACAAATTTTCAAACTTGGTTATATTTCTTCTTATCTTTAATATTTAGTTTTATTATTAATACACAAATTAATTTAATGACGGGAATGCTTACGTTTTTCCTATTTAATAATAGTGGAATTATGTATGCAAAACGCGTTGTTATTGATTTATTTTCAGGTCTATTATTACCAATTAGTTTTTATCCGCTATGGGCCCAAAAAGCAATGATGTTTTTACCGTTTCAGGCTATTAGTTATATTCCAAGTATGATTTTTTCTGAAGGTATACAGGGGAGTAAGTTGTATGAGGCTTTAGTATTTCAAGTGATTTGGGCGATTGTACTTATTATTCCAATTGTACTCATGTGGAGAACGGCGAGAAAACGTCTAATTGTACAAGGGGGATGATGAGATGCTATATATAAACTTATTTTTACAATATGCAAGTCAATATATAAAAACAAAATTGGAGTATCGAGGCGATTTTATCGTTGGTTTACTTTCTGATTTATCGCTTCAAGCAGTTAATTTAATATTTATTCTCGTTGTATTTGGGCATACACAAGCATTGAAGGGATGGAGTCGAGAAGAGGTAATCTTTATTTATGGGTTCTTTTTAGTACCATTTGCCATCTTTTCAGCTTTCTTTAATATATGGGATTTTAATGATCGATACATTATTAAAGGGGAGATGGATCGTGTATTAACGCGGCCGATCCATAGCCTATTTCAAATTATATTAGAAAGAATGGAACTTGAATCTTTAATTGGAGCTATTACAGGGATTGTTGTAATGGGATATGCAGCTGTGGAGTTACAATTATCTTTTTACTGGTATGATTTCTTCTTATTTATATTGATGGTAGGAGGAGGAGCACTTGTATATGGAGGGATATTTGTTACGCTGGCGAGCCTTGGTTTTTGGTCGGATGCGAAAAGTTCAATTATGCCTCTTATGTATAACATAGGTAATTACGGGCGCTATCCTGTTAATATTTATAATCGTGTAATTCGTTTCATTTTAACGTTTGTTTTACCGTTTGCGTTTGTTGGAGTATATCCAGCGGCATACTTTTTAAGAAAAACAGAATGGAATAGTTATGCATTTGCGACGCCAATTGTTGGTGTTATCTGTTTTACGATTGCAATCACCCTCTGGAACCAAGGGGTAAAAAGGTATCGTGGCGCGGGTAATTAATTATAGAAGCTTGTTCGTTTCTAAGGGATAAATCAGTTCTCCACCTCATACATATAAAATGAGGTGGAGGACATGTTATGGGGATTTATTCTATTAATTGCAGCAATCGCTATTTTGAAAAGTGTCCAATTATTATGGAGTTCCTATTCGGATTCAACGCGTTTTTTTTCGCTCTATAATTTGGCCACATTATTTTTAATCTATACAACAGTACTAATCGCATTTGGATTAAGTTACGTTGTATTAGAGGAAATGGGTTTTGCAGTTTTGAAAGAGGACGGAGAAAGTTTGAACGCTCATTCTTTTCAACTCGTCGAAGTTTGTTTATATTTTAGCGCAGTTACTTTATTGTCTGTTGGATATGGTGACATATCTCCGATTGGAATTGGGCGATGGATTGCAATCGCAGAAGCGCTAATTGGATATACACTCCCTTTTGCTTTTGTGATGAGGTCTGTAATAGACAATGAAAAATAAGGAAGCATTTGTTATAGTAAAGGAAAAGAGTAGGAGTGATAACTATGATTACAGTAGGAGAAATGGCACCAGAATTCACATTAGAGGGAAGTAACGGAGAAGAAGTTCGCCTAGCTGATTTCCGCGGTAAAAATGTAGTTCTCTATTTTTATCCGAAAGATATGACGCCAGGATGTACAACTGAAGCATGTGATTTTCGTGATGCGTATGGAGTATTTCAAGAGAAGGATACGGTTATTCTTGGAGTAAGTCCTGATTCAGCGAATAGACATTTGAAATTCATTGAGAAACATGAATTGCCATTTACACTTTTAGTAGATGAAGATCATAAAGTAGCAGAGTTATACGATGTTTGGAAGTTAAAAAAGAACTTTGGGAAAGAGTATATGGGAATCGAGCGTTCTACATTCCTTATTAATAAAGACGGTGAACTTGTAAAAGAGTGGCGTAAAGTGAAAGTGAAAGGACATATTGAGGATGTTCTTTCTTATATAAAATAAATCTACATTGGAGATAAAATATGCAGAAACAAGGCAAGTGTCTATACATATTTTACTGCCTTACATAAAGTGGAAGTGTAGGGCATACCTCCTCAGATGATAGTATTCCAAGTGCGATTATGTCGCACTTTTTTCTATGGAATATATGAAGAAAAAAGGGAAAGATACATAAAAACAAGTCCTGAATATAAAAATAAACTACATACTTATAGTAGAAATATTGACGATTTATAAGAAAAGGAGTACACTCTTTATAAGAATTATAAAATAATAATCCGTATAGAATCGGGGTGCATGACGGTGGTCAAAGAAGAATTAAAAGAAGCGCTAGAAATGCTGA
>WPCI01359040.1_pt1 | contig 10362 bp, 10 predicted proteins | sample 5399871 | NCBI WGS metagenome assembly WPCI01 (sample SAMN12869469, study PRJNA574797) | sludge metagenome | isolation source: wastewater treatment of pH7 | place: China:Beijing | collected 2019-05-20
ATGATGGCTTCCCACCATTCCTTTTCAGCCTGTTCCTGCGCTTTTAGTCGATCTTGTTTCTCCTCGTATAGCTTTTGTTCCTCTAGATATATTTCATGTAGTGTTCTCATATTAATACACCTGTCCTTTTCGTTTATTTTCGTCTCTGTGATCGTTTTGTGAGACGTAATTTTCAAGCGCTATTACGTACAGAATTGCATCATTTTTCGTTTTCGTCCTGTATGCACGTTCGTAGAAATAGCGTAATTCTTTGTATGTAGTCGGCAATTCACCTTTTCGCAGTGGTGACGGGTTCAACTCAATTCCTGCCCGCTGCAAAATATCTTCGTCACCTGTGATCGTTATGTGCTGGCCGTGATACTTGATCTGCATTTGCTGCGGCCTCCTTCGTTGTATAAAATAAACGGTCATCGCAACAGTTTATAATGTAGTATGTGAAATTGTTCTACATTATAATTTTTCCGCCCACTGATAGACTTCGCGGCGCATTCTTTCTTCGTTCATGTGAAGACAGACCCCCGTCGCCCTTCGCCATGTTATAGACCGCTTTCCAGTGCGGATCGTTGTACGTTTGTGTATTCATTACAAGATAATTCCCGCCAAACCTAACACGTGCGGCCGCCATTACATCATGTATAGATTTCCCTTCGATTTGTTCACCGTTATTTGGATCGTAGTTTGTTTTCATTTTCGACTTCCTCCTTTTTTTGACCGCATGTTTTGACTCTGTGCGGTTTTGTTCTACTCGTTTATGTTCTATGTGACCGAGCGCAGCAGCAGCGATAAAAGTCGCCACCGCCAGCACATGACACAAATATATAACTATCATTCAGTGATTGCCGCGCCTTGCATGTCTGGATTTTGCATCTGTACGCGCAACACCCTTTCACGATGTACATCGAAATATCTTTCGCTATCATTTGCGAATTGTTTTAGGATATTATCGCCGCTGATTTCGCTAAATACTCGATCATACTTCGCATTGCTGATAAACTGCACGTTTTCCATTTCCGCGATATCCGCCAGGCTTCGTTGTGCTTCTTCATATCCGTCCGCCTTTGTGGCCTTGTTTAGCTTGTTATGTCCGTTTAATAATTCATTTCGCAGTTTCATGCCTTGTTCACTATGGCCGACACGTTGTGCGATCGCTGCGCCTAGTTGCAAGTATTCTTCCTGTACTTGTTTCGCTAGGCTCGGATGTACTGACGCCTTTTCGACTAGTTCAGCCAGGTGCTTCGCTGATCGTTCTGGCGTAGTTCCAAACATAATATTGCCGCGAAGTTGGATAAGATCCGCGTCAAAGATTGCCTTTGTCTGTGCGTCAACTGCTGGCACTTCTCGTAACAATTCCGCCTGGGCCGATGCCTTCGCCTTGCTTAAAATTTCTTTATATTCGCGATGCTTATCAGCAATCATCTGCATTGCTGCGACTTCCATTTTTCGTTTTAGGCCCGCTTCTTTTTCCATTACACCTTTACTTGATAGCATACCGTCTTTATTTAGACTCTCTTTTGCGCTTCGGAAATAGGTTGCCAGTCCTAAAATATCTCCGCTTAGTGAATCTTGAATTTCTCCCGCTTGCTGCATTAGTTCTTTTGTACTGTTTTTCATTTGAATTCCTCCGTATATCTTTATATTTTTACAGTCTGTTATTAACTTTTGTTCGTAGCTTGTCCATCATTTCAACGTTGTCAAGATCGTACAAAATCGCCTCTATACGTTGAAAAGTTTCTTCTCCAACGAAGCTGACAACCTTCGCAGCACTTTCCGCATTCGGGTTGTATCTCCCGTTTTCCCAGGTTGATATTGATCGACTTTCGATGCCTAACAATTTCGCCAGTTGCTTTTGCGTTATATTTGCGAATACTCTTATCAATCGTAGCTTATCGCCTGTTAGGTGATATTTTTTATCGTGCATTATATCGCTTCCTTTCGTGTGTGTATCGTTTTATGTGGGTATCTTTACATTTTTGATGTATCGTATTTATAAATAATAGTTTTGGAGGGTTTCACCCCTCCTAGCTCGCTACCGCTTCACATTGACGTATTATGCGACGTATGCCACCGTGTGGCGTCACGGCTGACATACACAAAGCGCCTTGAATGTTCGAAGAATTGTTGTTCAAAGAAAAATCTCAATAACTTCGATATAGAAACATCGAATTATTTTTATTTTGCGGGATTTTCCCGCTAAGTGGTTTATATTAAAATGATCGGACCACCTTTCTATAAAATTCATGTCCTATAAAAGAGATCCAGCAACACCAAACCGTGCAGCGCTGCTGATCCTAAAATAAGAGATGGAAGAATGCGAAAAACATACAAATTGTATATAACCGTTGACGACTCGCGAAGTCCGTCACAAATGATTTATGTATTTCGGGAAGTTGGGAAGGCTGAAAAACCTCCCCTTCAAATGATAAAAGAAATCTGATCCAGAAAAGAAGGACGGCTCCTTCTCTTCACTACATATGTACGGCCGATCCCTATCGAATTTCCACAAAACACGACTTTTTCTATATTTTTTTATGATTTTGTTGTATTGGCTGCAATGAGCGCCAGTTTTACCGCCCTTGAATTCCATTTTCTTTCCTTTTTCTCGCGGTTTTCACACGGTCCGCAACTTCCACGCCTGGAATATTTGCCGCGGTTTGCTCCGTTTGAATGGAATTCATGCAGCGCCTTTACTTTTTCGCAGGTGTTACACTTCTTGCATTCGACTTCCTGGCCATCAATTTCTGCGATGAATACAGATTGTTTGCCGCTATATTTAAACATGGCTTACAAGCCGATGCCAATCCGTCGTACCTCAATCGGTGTTTGTGGAAATGATCCAGCATTTTGTATTTTTTACATACGTTGCAGCGTTTAAGACCGTCGGTTTCTAGTAACGTGATATTACTTTGGTTTACTTCGCCATTGATTCTCACTTTTAAAACCTCCGATCAATTTCCGAACTCTATCCAGGATTCATTTAAACGCGGATCACCTACATATTTTTGTGCCAATTTAACCACTCCACTAGGCGTAATCATTAATGTAGTTTTCATTGCATTGTTATACTGTTTAACTGGTACGTTAATGAGCCACTGTTCGAAACCTTTTCTAGTTCGATATACTGCGTTTGTATTTCTGTTTTCGTATAAAATCCCGTCTGATTGCAACCACGCAATAAACGATTTCGTTTTTATGCCGTCTAGGTATCGTTTGCAGAATTCTTGTAGCGTCATATTTAGACCACTATCGATATACCGATCAAATAGATCCGATTTTCTACGCGCTTTTTCTAAATCTTTCACTACACTTTCGAGTTTTTCGCCAGTTTCGGTTGCTAACTGCTCGAATAGCTTCGTATTTTCTTCGGCTTTCTTCCGTGCTGCCTTTGCATCTTGCGTTATTTTTCTTTCTTCTTGTAACTCTTGTTCAGCTTTTCGCTCTAGTTCTCTAACCGTAGTTTGATAATGTTCAATCGTAGTTAATAACGATTCTTGCGCCATTTTCGGTACACCGTCGGTCATTTCATCGTACAATTCGGCTTTTTTGCGTAGCTGATCGTCTTTAACTTCGACAATCGTGTTGACATCCGCCCTTTTTAGAATTTCGGTTGCCTGATCGCGGAATTCTCGGGCAACCTCTGAATCCCTCAGCATCATGCCAACGCGAATAATCGAATCTTTTGTGAGCATCGTGTTTCTTCCGTTCGCTATTTTTGCGGATCGTTCGCCGATAGTGATTAATTTATACCCGTTCTTTTGTTCGATTTCTGTTGGTAAATTATTTTTACCGACAGAATTGATAACATCCCTACCTGATACAACTTTAACCCCTGTTTTTTGAAATTCCTTTTTGTTATTTCTAATAAGCATTTTAATTGTGTCTCTAGTTGCATTATAGAATCTTGCAACCTCGTTAAGAGGTGCCAAACTCTCGTTATCTAGTAGCATTAATCCGCCTACTTTATTGATAATATCGAACGCCTTATCTCGGTGTTTTCCGATTTCTTCACGTAGTGACTTCTCGTAGATGATATTTTCATTTACATTTTCTTTTGTATTTGTTTTCATTTTTAGTTATCCCCTTTAAGATTTTGAATTTCTTTTAATAATGTTTCTCGGCGCTGCTGCATATGTTTGGGCATTCGATCAAGATTCGTTTTATTGTATATCTTTAAATCATTCCGCAATTTCACATATCTCTTTTTCGCAGCTGGGAAAAGTTTTAACATTCGTTCGAGTTTCATCGGTACTAGTGGCTTGTACACATTAGCGAAACCCTTGCCGCGGCTTTCCGTTTTAAGCAGTCCGACGTTTTCGAGTACACGCAAGTTTTGCTTTATCGCGTTTGGCTTTCGGCCCATTTCGAATGCTAACTGGCTTTGAGTCGGGTATGCATATCCGTATAAATCGTTGTATCTATCGACAATTACGAGATATAGCCACAATGTAGACTCTTTCACGCCGTAGTCAGACATAAACATGTAATGCTTTAGATCCGCTGGTGTACGGATGAATCGAACCCCGTCGTTAAAATTCTCCTTGTTATATTCGGGCTGCTCTCCGTGTTCCTTGAATACTTCTTTTGCTGAAATTAATGCCTTTCTTTTTGGATCTTTCTTTTCTTCCTGTTGGCTGGTTTCGTTGATCTGATTCATTATCGATTTCCCCCTGTTAGGTAGTTTTTTTCGATGCTAGGATCTTTTCGAATACTACCTAGTATTTTCCCGAATGTTACATAGTATTTTTCCGATGCTTAGTGTTGTACTTTTCCGATTACGTAATAAAGCATTATATAAATCATTATTTATAAAGCATTATCTATTTATTTGAGTTTCGAGTATAAAAAGAATACTCTCACTCTACGCATACTAGGTTATTGATTAATAGCGAGATCTTTTATATAAATAATCGCCGCTCGCCGCCTTTAATATAGATGCTCTCACTTATACGTTTGGGGCTGCGTCCGTACAATTTATTTTGCGTTTCTTCTCAGCTTCTTCTCGCTTACAAAAACATAGGCGCGGCCGTTTCCGAAACTGGGTTAATAAAAACGCCCTGGTTTTAAAAATCTGATGCGCGTAAAAATTACGATCGATATATTAGCGAGCTTCGAACGCCTGGGTAAAATAGATTCGATAGACTACGAAAACGACTTACGAGATTCGATGCTACTGCACGTTAACCATCTATATAACACAAATACAAACAAATTTTATATAAATGCGCAGAAAGGTCGATAGACGTCTTTAAATTGATATATAGATAAGTGGCGAAGGGAAGTCGATAGGATAAGCGACGGATTTCGAAGGGATTGGCGACAATTGGTGCGCGGTTTAACACCCCGACTTCAAAAATTGTGCGCGCTTGTTCTGGCAGCAGCTGCAAGGGATTTCGGCCCGTGGCCTGGAGGTATGGCACTTGATTTCGATTTGGGATCGCCGTGCCTGGTCCGCTTGCTTCGATTCAATTTGATCCGATTCGACTGCGACAACGAAACAAGAAAAACTTTTAATCGCTGATTTAAACAACGAAAAACAAACAACGAAACAAATAACGAAACAAACAAACGAAATGAAGTTCGATTGACAAACGATTAAACAAAACGATTCGATTGATCAACGGTTCTTTTTAATTAGGAAAGAAAGAGCGCAACTAACATCGAACGATCTTCGATTGACTTCAATCAAACAAACGAAACAATAATTCTTTTCGCTCACGTAATTTTAATAAGAAGAAAGAAGAACGATCAAAGAAAGAGCGCAGCCACTCACGATGATCGATGACATGATACATTGCAGCAGCAGCCGACACGATAGTATACAGACATAAGTCACGCTACTTATATATAATAGACTGCGACAGATATCCGATAGGCGTTCATATCTCTTCGACAATGCTTTCTAAACGTTTAGCAACGCAATAGTATTCGAAGTATATACGACGTACCGTGCAACCTATACACGGCCTTGTATAGTGCCCTGTTATATGTCGGGGATATACGCCAACTGCTTGCGATAGGTATGGCCGCCCTGGTTATGTATGAGCGTACGGCCTGGTGATAGATATTGCGCAGATATATACGGGCCTATCTTCGTATAAGTTGCGGTCCTGGCCGAATGTATGAATTTACTTAAAAACGTACATTCATTTCATTGTTATTATTGATGCGTACGCGTTTATATGATATTCTATAAACACATTAAAAAAACGTACATTCAGATCCTTATAAATAGAGGCCTTATAATAGGAGGAAAAGAAACATGAATCAAATTAAGGACGTGCAGCCAATCCGCAGTAAACAACAAATAGAGGATATGAAGTGGGCTTTGAAACGTCATTGCTCTGAAAGGGATTACATATTATTCCTTATTGGTATTAATACGGGATTACGTGTCGGAGATCTTTTGAAGTTAAAAACATCGGATGTTATTCGTAGAAAGATCGTAAAGGTTTCAGAGGGAAAAACAAAGAAAGTCCGTGAAGTTAATCTATTAAACATATACGAAGAAGTACAAGCCTATGCGAAGGCTAACGATAGTGAATGGTTATTTCCGTCAAGAAAAGGTGATAAGCCGATCACGACAACGCAGGCATATCGACAGTTACAAAAAGCCGCTGAATTCGCAGAAGTAGAAAGCATCGGAACTCACACGATGAGAAAAACGTTCGGTTATTGGTTCTATAAGCAAACGAAGGACGTTGCGAAACTCCAAACGATATTAAACCACTCACACCCACAAGTTACATTGACATATATCGGAATTACTAGCGAAGAAATCGAAAATAGTTTAAACGAATTCGTATTATAATGCGTGAAGGATCGGCCGCTTTTGGTCGGTCTTTTTATTTATCATGAAACTCGTCTCGCTGCACCCCCTGGTTTTTGAGATCGGTCTTTCTTCGACCCTTTCCAGCTAGTATAAAGGCGAAAACTCAACGTTAATCTACCGTAATCCATGCGAAAATTTTTCTCGAAATTGTATACAAATGCAAACGCACTTACGTCAATTCGCGTATGTCTAACGCTTAGAGCCGCAGGGGATTCGGTTACTTTACGTCAAATAAGCGTATAGTTTACATTCCACTTCATTACGCTACATTTGACTACATTTTTACACAAACGACTACACTTATACGATTCATATTGCGGTTAAATCGATGGAGGATCCTACATTCCGTTACAAATATTTGTAAATCGGTTTGTTGCGCTACATTCTAATACAGAAATACGATTAATATCTTGATGCGGACGGACTCGCACTCTACCATCTCAATTATTAATATTGTACATACATTAATCGCTTTACAAATGCGATAACGCATGTTAATATGTGAATAACAACAAAAAACGTGCGGTAACGCACTCGTTAGGAGGATTCGAATGATTTTAAATAAAGTAATTGGAGTTGAAGAAGCTGCGGTTTTATGGGACTTATCGCCTGGATACATAAAAAATCTATGCGCAAAAGGGGATGTAGTATCAAAAAAGATAGGGAAAACATGGGTAATCGATGCTACACAAGGACATCCCACATTACGTTTGTACATAAAGAATATACAAGGAAGCCCATTTCTAAAGGAAGTATGTATAAGCGAGGATTCTAAAAACGTCAACATTCAATACGTTAATTCTTTCGAAGAATACGTTGCACTAAATGAAAAAACGGGTAATGACGCTAAAGCATACGAAGAATATTTCGGAACAGGCGACAAGATTAATAAAATACTAACTCAAGAAAGCGCTCGCCTACTACGCCAGTTTTCGTTTTTAGATAACGTTTCGATCAATATTCCTTATAAGGGATTAGTTCATGAAATTAAATTGAATCGGGATAAATTTAACACTTATTTAGGCTATAAAATAGAGGATTTAAACGTCCAAGATAGAACATGGCATCAAGAATTTCTGGAAAGACATGCGTATCCCAAAGAAGGTAGATCCAGACTTGTAAATGAATTCGTAACAGTAAAGTGATTTCTGAAACTAGCATAAAACGATTAAAGCCGCTTGAGATAGCGGCTTTTTTGTTACATGGTTATCTTTCCAGTAGAGCATCCGAAGTGACAGTTAATTTTATAACGTAAACACCATAGCCATTTCCTTCTATATTGCGTAAAAACCAGTCGCTATACATGTCGTTAAAAGTCTCGAAATGATCGCGTATAGTGATTAAAAAACGGAAGAAATGGGAAGCGTTTGGAAGTCAATATTATATATTTTCTTCTATGTGTAAGAAGGGAAACTGTTGTCTCCCCATTCCGCTACTTATTCTACCTCTAGCCTTGAAACATGTGCTTTAACTTTCCGTAAGTTTTCTATCAATCTTAGCACCAAATCTTTCTTCAACGGGTCTATTGCTGCTTCTTTTAACTTATCTTCAACTTTTAAAGTAAAAGCCTCTATTTCCTCTACTTCATGACTGTAGAAATCCCTTGCATTACTAATCCTTAAATATTTATCTTGTAATAATTTCCCAAACATACTTATACCTTTATTAGGCATGTAAATAATCTCACTACTGAACTTTTCTTGGTCAATAGCAACAAAGAAGTTTTTTTCACTTTCAAGCTTAGAAAAACACTGCAATAATTTCTCTTCATCTTTCCCTTTCAAAACATCTAAAAATTCAGTGAACAGAGCCTCTTTTTGTGATTTAATAATTTCAACTCTTTTATCTTTTATTTTACAAACAAGTTTTTTATAATTTTCATCCTCACACTCGTTCTCGAAATATCTATTAAGCCTAGCTTCATGTAGTGGCATCTCATGTTTATTTAGTCCATTATCTAATCCATAATCAAAAATCTTATATAGTTCTGTCTTATTTTTTTCGATATATTTTTTATCAATAAATTCAATCAATAGTTTATAAATCCCTGGATACAATTTAGGCGAATAATACGCCTCCTCAATTCCTTTAATTACAATTTCAACACACTCTCTAAGCCTATCTAATTCAACATCCTCATAAAAATAGAGGACATTAACTGCTACTTCTTCTTTATTCTCTGTCTTATAATGTTTCTCCAATATTTCTTGTTTTAATACTTCTATATCTAAATGTCCTGTAAAAATATATTCCCCTATACTTTTATACATTTTAATATACCTACTTACAGGAGATTCTTGCGCAAGGTACTTATTATAAAATTCTTTTGAGTAAATTAGCTCCTTTTTATCATCCTTATCTTGCATACCTATATAAAATCCAATAGAGAGAATCATATATTGATTCCAAGGATTCTATACTATTTAATTTCCCTTTTTTGTAATCAATCGAAATTAAAAGTATATTAGCAAAAATAGAGAGTAAAATATTATTGTTATTCTCCTGAAAAGTCTGATCGCATTTATTAATTACTTGTAAAAAGCTATCAAAAACAAACCTTAATGTTCTTAAATTAAATTCTTTTGTTGCAAAATTTATTATTTGTAATATTAATTGATTATTTTCTTTATAAAATCGATTTACTGCACTGCTTTCTCCATAAATATTACTGATAAATTCTGGTAACACTTCTTCAACTGTCTTTTCGTATTTTATAGTTCTACCAATTACCTTTTCTCTTATTAACTTAAAATGTTCATTATCATGTAGTTGATCTTCATTAGATATAAATAAAGTTTTTATATTTTCGTGTTCAATAAAATTCGTATTTATATAACCTAGAACTTGCTGGATTGAAAGTGTGCGATCAATTCTTTCCAAGTCATCAAAGCATAAAACTGCATTTTCCAAGTTAGTAAATTGCTTTGCGATATTCTCCGCTTCATCCTCTATTCCTTTTGCCAAACCTACTCCTAATCCAGGCACTTTTCCAATAACTCTTAATCCCACTTTAGTATACCTGTATGCTTTATTTCCATACTCATTAGTTGAACTCAAGAATAAACTTTCATCTATTTCCCCAACACTTTTCACACCATTTAATGATATGTAAATAAATCGATACTTCTCATTACTATTTGGAATATCCAAACTTTCTATTTTATGTTTTAATGTTTCCTTCACATAATACGTTTTTCCAATTCCCCATGGGCCATTCAACTGAATCGCATAATTAGTTTTAGGTAAATTTAAATATTCATTAATTGTTGAAAAAATAGTATCCATCCTCTACCTCCATTACATATATCTATATATTCATTCTAACATATAAAAATATTTTAAGAATGGCATTTCGTCAACCAAACATCTCACCCTGCATCGTCGGCAGCACACGGATATATGTATTAAGTGCCGTCTGTATATCCCCTAATTTTATTTTCTTCGCGTAAAATCTTTATGCGCCCCCTCTTCCTTCCTCTTGTGTATAAAATCGCCAATCGAAGCGACTACAACTAGACCAAATACTATGCTATATT
>WPCI01030930.1_pt1 | contig 10346 bp, 8 predicted proteins | sample 5399871 | NCBI WGS metagenome assembly WPCI01 (sample SAMN12869469, study PRJNA574797) | sludge metagenome | isolation source: wastewater treatment of pH7 | place: China:Beijing | collected 2019-05-20
CGTCTGGATGTGTGGTACTGGCGCGGGCAGCCAATGGCTGATCTGGCCGCCGAGTGCCGGCGGCTGGGCGCCGTGCTCAATTCAACTTTTGATGATGAGATGGGTTCGCTGGTGGATCCAGGGGACAACGAACTGACCTACCGCACCTGGGCCCAGAGTCTGGAGATGGCCGTCCGCTTTGGCGTTGAACATCTCTTTCTCTTTTCCAACCAGGTGGATCTTGTCGACGGCAAGACCTGGACCCGGCGGCTTTCCTCCAATTTTACGCCAGCCGAGCAGTACGCCAACGCTCTGCGACAGACCGAGCGGGTGCTCAAACTGGTGGAGCAAACGCCCGTACAGGTCTGGGTGGAGGCCCTCAACGAGTTCCATATCAAGGGCGGCATTCTGGTGCATAACCATGAACTGGCGGCGGATTGGGTGCGGCGGTTCGATCACCCGCAGTTGCGCATGGTGTTTGACTGCTATCACCAGCAACGTGACTCCGGCAACCTGATCTGGGGGTTGGAGCAGTATGCAGGTCTGTACGACGCCGTCCACATTGCCGACGTCCCCACCCGACAAGAACCGGGTACAGGCGAGATCAACTTTGCCAACCTGCGCCGTAAGCTCGACGAGCTGCGCTACGATGGCTTCGTGGGTCTCGAATTCTACCCTTCGACTAGCGAAAGCGAGGCGCTGGAGCGAGTCAAGGTGATCTTCGATCAATAGTCTTCCCGCTTTAGGTCGCCGGGGGAGGTCAGTAAGCCGTAACCAGTAAGCAGTAGGCAGTAATCGGTGCAGTGTTGCGACCGCCAACTTTCAATTCCAAGAGGTTATTTCACTATGGTTTCACGCAGACTCAGCCACATCTTCCGGCCGGATGGCCGGGCTTTGATTGCCGCCTTTGACCACGGCCTGATCGACGGCCCCATCAAGGGTCTGGAGCACCCCGGCGACACGCTGGCGAGAATCGTCGCCGGCGGGTGTGATGCCGTTCTCACCAGTTTTGGCGTGGCCTCCCGCTTCGCCCGCGAACTCGCCCCTGTCGGCTTGATTCTGCGCCTGGATGGCGGCGGCACCAAGCTCGGCAAAATGGGGCCTGGGGCGCAGTTCCATACGGTCGAGGCTGCCTTACGGCTGGGCGCTGATGCGGTCGTGGTCTCGGCTTTCCCGGGCGCAGCACATGAAGAGGCCACGCTGCACACATTGGCAACGGTCATCGACGAGGCGCACGCCTGGGGAATGCCGGTCATGGCCGAGATGCAGCCGGGCGGCTTCGACAGCGGGCCAGAGTTCTGCACAGCCGAGAACGTGGCCTTGTCCGCCCGCGTCGCCGCCGAGTTAGGCGCCGATTGGGTGAAGGCGCCCTATGCCCCGGATTTCGGACACGTGGTCAGCGCCTGCTATGTACCGGTCGTGATGTTGGGCGGCGCCAAGAAGAACAGCGAACGCACCATGTTAGAGAACATCAAGAACGCGGTCGAGGCCGGGGGCGCGGGCGTTGCCATCGGTCGCAACATCTTCCAGGCGGACGACCCGCAGTGTATGACCGCCGCCGTTGCAGCTATCCTCCACCACGACGCTTCTGTTGACGAGGCCATGTCCATTTTGAATAGAGATTAGAGATTGGAGATTGTCAATCTCCAATCTCTAATCTCCAATCTCCCTAAAAAGCCGGCGGCGTCATCGCCGAGATGAAACTGGCTTCGCCCTCGCTCGTCACCCGGATCGATTCCAGGCTCCGGCCTTCGACATAAATGCTGTCCCCGGCCTGTAGCCTGTAGACCTGTCCGCCTGCGGTGACGGCGATGCTGCCTTGCACCACGATCAGACATTCCTCAGTTGGGACCATTAGCGGCGGGCCCACCAGGTTTCCGTCGGCCGCGGTCGCGTGCACCTGGAACAACACCATCTTGTGATACAGATCCGGGACCATCAGTTCGATGCTGACATGACCGGGCGCGATCACTGTGCGCCGGCGCTGGCGGCGTCGCACCACAGGGTTGCGCTCGTCTGCGCCGGCCAACAGGCGAAAGAGCGGCGTGTCCAGAGCGTTGGCTATAGCCCTCAGCGTATCCAGCGTTGGGTTGGCTTTGCCGTGTTCGAGTCTGCTGATGAAGGTAGCGCTCAGCCCGGTGGCCCTGGCCAGGTCTCGCACCCCCATGCTGAGCTCGCTTCGGCGCGCCTTGATATGAGCGCCGAGGCTCTCATTCTCGTCCAGAAGACTATCTACTCGGAGCAGATGTTGGGTTTCCTTCTTTGGTGCGTCCTGAGCCATGCTTCCCCCTCTAGGGTGCCTCCATGCCGAAGAATGAGCGCCGCAGGACTTCTCGGTTGATCTGGCCGCCGGCAAAGCTGTGGCCGGTCCGCAGGCTGTTGATGACGACCTTGGCGGGCGAATCAATCAGGTCAGGAACGGCGAACCAATTGCGGCCAAAGCGGTCGAAGATCTGGGAGAATGGCATGCCCCAGAACTCGCCGGCGTTGGCGTCGAAGCACAGCTTGCTGACCACCGGCCGGATGGCCTCGTCGGGGGCGTCGGCATAGAGGACGGTGGTAGCGCCGTAGAACAAGCAATCGTTGACGCGACCCATGGCCTCACCTTCGTCGAAGGTCAATGGGGCGATGGGAGCAATGCCGAAGCCGTGGCGCACGGTATGGATGTCGAAGCCATGCAAGAACAGCTTGACCATCACTTGTTCGACGGTTCTTGAGGCGACCTGGATGGCGCCGACGAGGCAGGCTGTGGGCGCAAACACGACATAGACCTGGTCGGGGCGGACGCGACATGCCTGCGCTACGCTCTGGCAGAGATCGTCGCTCGGAACGCGATGCGTCTGCAACTGCACCACCACTTCCTGCGCGGCCCGGTCGACATAGCCGCTGCCCGACCAGCGATCGGCCAGGGCGACCGCTCGCGCCGGCCCTGAGCCAATCTCGGCGAATGACGCAGGGTACTGCGCGCCCTGCCCCAGTTCCCAACAGCCTGCCTGCGAAGCGACCACGGCAATCACAGGGTGATCCACCCAGACCTCGATGGTTGGCAAAGTGAATGGCTCCAGGTCGAAGCTGCCGTAGGTGGCCTTTCCCAGCCCGCCGAAGCCGGCTTCTACAAATACCTGCCCGGCCTTCCAACTGCCAGGACAGGTCAATCCCATGTCGACCAGCGTGGCGCCGCAGGCTGCGCGCCAGGCTTTGATCTGGAGTTCGTCGGCGCGGGCAATGGCATCCTTGATCATTGCCACTGCTGCCTGGTTGACGCTGTAGCCCTGCATGTCGAAGTTCATAGTTATCAACGTCGTTCTCTTGCGGTTGTTTGCAGTGATGTCTCGCCCTCACAGAAGCGCGCTGGATCAAAGCTGTCCAGCGATGGCTGCGGGGATCGTCCCAAGATCGTTCCGGCAATGAGTTCGGACAGAATGGGTGTGGTAGTGATAGTGAGATGAAAACAGGTGGCAACAAATAGGTTCTCGTAGCCGGGCATCCAGCCTACTGCGGGCTGGGAATCGGGCAGGAAAGGGCTCTGCCCCGTCCAGGCCCGCAAAATGCGGGCACGCGCCAGCTTGGGCGCCAGCTGCACCAGCTCGGCCGCCATCCCCGGCGGCCCCCAGATGCTCGTCCGCTCTCGCATCTGGTCTGTCATTTCCACAGACTCGGAGATATACAGCGTGCCGGGTTTCATCTGCAGCACCCCCAAAGAGACAGCCCGTGGCGAGTTGTGGATGGTCTCATAGAAATCAGCCATGCCGATGTGATGGCGCAGCACCGGCGGCAGCGGCTCGGAGACCATGGCCTCGGCATTGGTGGAGCGCACCGGCAGATGCGCGCCAGCCATTGCCAGCACTCTGCCGGACCAGGCGCCTGCGGCTACCAGCACGCTCCCTGCGCTGTACAGCCCCTTATTGGTGCGGACGGCTGTCAGCAGCCTGCCGCTGCGCTCGATGCCGAGCACCGGTTCATGCGCACGCAGATCGGCGCCGCGCCGGCAAGCGGCGCGGGCGAAGGCCCAGCAGTACTTCTGAGGATTGAGATGACCTTCCAGACACCAGGCGCCGCCCATGTAGTCTTGCATGCACAGGTCAGGCTCGGCCTCATGCAGAGCGACCGGATCGAGCATCTCGGCGGGCACGCCAAAGGCCTGGAGATGCGCCACCTGTGCAGTCCATTGCTGCCAGTGTTCCTGGCGCCGGATCAGCATGATATTCCCCAGCCGGCGCCATTCGAAGCCATAGCCCAACTCCTTCTCCAGTTGATCGAGGCGTCCTAGTCCCAGCATCACCAGTTCCATATGAAGCCCAGGATGCCCCTCAGCCACCTGGGCGCGACCTCCGCAGGTGCCCGACGAACCGCTGCCCAGGCTATTGGCCTCCAACAACAATACGGAAACACCTTGCCGGGTCAGGTGATAGGCAATGGCATTGCCGATGAACCCCCCGCCGATGATGATCACGTCGCTCGTTCTGTCGGCCACAGCTCGTCCCTGCCTTCAGCCGCCGATCAACGCGCTCGGCGCTGCGTACGACACCTGCATGCCAGCCATCATTAGCCCGATCTTCTGTGTGTTCGCCCGATCCCCCGCGACTTCGCCGACGATCTGCCCTTCGTAGATCACGGCGACGCGGTCGCTGAGCGCCAGCACCTCTTCCAGTTCGGTGGATATCAACAAGATTGCTACGCCGCGCTCCCTTTGGCTGAGGAGCATGGTGTGGATGTATTCGGTCGCGCCCACATCAAGACCGCGAGTAGGTTGGGCCGCGATCAATACGACCGGGTCATGATCAAGCTCGCGACCCAGAACGACCTTTTGCTGGTTGCCGCCTGAGAGATCTGATGTCTTTGCGGTTACCGATTGGGTTCGTACATCGAACATCTTCACCACACGGGCGGCGTAATCCAGGATGGCCCGCGGTCGCAGGACTCCCTGGCGGGTGAAGGGCGGCCTGCCAAAGCGCTTGAGCACCAGGTTATCGGCTACCGAGAATTCGAGCACCAGACCTTCGTTGTGCCGGTCTTCTGGGATATGGCGCAAGCCGGCCTGGATCATTGCCGCGGGCGACTTTCCTGTGACGTCAACGCCGGCCAATTTGATGCGCCCCGCCGTGGGCTTCAACAAACCGGCAACGGCCAGCGCAAGCTCCGACTGGCCGTTGCCGTCGACGCCGGCAATGCCCAGGATTTCACCCCTGCCCACGCGTAGGGAGAGATCGTTCAGAGCCTTGCGGCCTTCCTCATTCTGGACCGTCAACCCTTCGATGACGAGCATGTCATCACCGCCTAGGGCCGGTCCTTTTTCGAAAGTCATCTTGACTTCACGCCCCACCATCAGTTCCGCCAATTCGTGTGGTGTGGTCTCACGCACAAGGCGCTGTCCCACGACCCTGCCGTCGCGCAGCACTGTTACCCGGTCGCCGCCGGCCATGACTTCGTTCAGCTTGTGGGTGATGAAGATGATGGACAGTCCGGCCGCGGTCAGCGTTCGCAGCGTGCGAAACAGGTCGGTGGTCTCCTGGGGCGTGAGCACGGCGGTGGGTTCGTCAAGAATGAGCAGGTTGACGCCGCGGAAAAGAGCCTTGACGATTTCCACGCGCTGTTGCTCGCCCACGCTTAGCCTGGAGACACGCGCCGATGGGTCCACCTTCAGACCATAGCGGGCAGAAACCTCTTCTACCTGCTTCTCGATAGCTTTCATGTCCGACAATACCGATCCCCTGGCGACGAGGGGCCGTGTGCCCAGGATAATGTTCTCTGTGACCGTGAGGGGCGGCACCAGCATGAAATGCTGATGGACCATACCCACGCCGTGTTGAATGGCTTCATGCGGCGATTGAATGCTGACGGGTTTGCCATCAATCTCAATCTGCCCGCTGTCGGCGCGATACAGACCATAGGCGATGTTCATCAGCGTGGTCTTGCCGGCGCCGTTTTCACCCAGCAGACACATCACCTCCCCGGGCATCACATCGAGGGAGATGTGGTCATTTGCTTTGAGCGTATCGAAGTGCTTGCTGATGTCTACGAGGCGCAACCGTGGGACGCCGGCCCCGATAGGCTCGCTGAGGCTCATGCTCGCTCCTCATAGGGCACGCCGAGCGCCTTCGGCTGTACCGACTGGCCGCGCAAAAGAATCATGGCAACGAGGGTGGCTAGATAGGGGAGGACAAGAAAGAACTGATAGGCAACCTGCAGATTCTGAACCTGCAGACGCAACTGTAAGGCATAGGTGAAGCCAAAAAGCAGGCTCGCCAAAAACACCCCAAGTGGCCGCCAGCGACCGAACACCACGATGGCCAGGGCAATGAAACCACGCCCGGCCACCATGTTCTCGACAAAGACATTCGCCCAGGCGATTGTCAGATAGGCGCCGCCGATACCGGCCAGCATAGCGCCAAAAATGATGGTGCCATAACGTAGTCTGATGACAGACAATCCCGCGGTGGCGACAGCCCGCGGATGTTCGCCTACCGCCCGTATCGACAGCCCCAACATCGTTTTGTTGAGGATGAGAGCGGCAAGGAAAGGAAGGAGGAGCGCGCCGTAGACCAGCCAGTTATGCTGGAACAAGATCGGCCCAAGAAAGGGGATGTCGCTCAGAAAAGGGATGTGGGTCGGTTCCAACGGCTCGATTCGGGCTGCGGGTACGGTTCCGAAGACCACGCGATAGACGAAGCTGGAAAGACCGAGGCCGATCAAGTTGATGGCCGTTCCCGTCACAATCTGGTTGGCGCGCAGGGTGACGGTAACGACAGCGAAAATGGCGCCGAAGATGCCTGCTGAGATGGCCGCGGCTGCCACCGCCAACGCTACCGACTGGGCGCCGTACATGACAAGGTAGGCAGTGACCGCGCCAATCAGCATGATCCCTTCCAACCCGATATTGACTACACCGGCGCGTTCGTTGTAAGTCTCCCCTACCGAGGTATAGATCAGGGGGGCGGCCATGCGGACGGACGCCTGCAGCAGCGACTGGAGAATGAGTAGAAGGGTCAAGCTCGCCTCCGCAAGGCGCTGTACCAGCGCCGACCGGCGAGCACGCCTGACCGTCCGACCGGCGTCCTGGTCGTACTTGACCGCGTCCTGCGGCCAAGTCTGTCGCCCAGCACCCGGAACGAGACCAGGAATAAAATGACAAGTCCCTGGAGGATATAGATCATGACATCAGGGATGCCTGCCGTCAGCTGCATCATTTGCGAGCCAGAACCCAGGGCGCCAAACAACCAGCCGGACAAGATTACGCCGAGCGGATTGTTGTTCGCCAGCAGCGACACGGCAATACCCTGAAACCCATAGCCAGGCGAGATGTTGGCGTAGAGCCGCTCTGTCACCCCCATCACCTCGACCGCGCCCGCAATTCCGGCCGCGCCGCCGCTCAGCAGCATGGCTGTAACGAATTGTCGGCCCACGTTGATCCCGGCATGCTGCGCAGCCGTCTGGTTCAGCCCGACGGCGCGAATGGCATAACCCCAGGGTGTGCGGAAGAGGATGAAGGCCAGGACACAGGCGACGATGACGGCGAATATGAAACCGAGATGCACCCGCGTGGGCGGCCAGATACGGGGCAGCAGGATGCTCCGGGCCACGAGATCGGTTTGTGGGTTTGCCCGTATCGCCTCCATCATCGGGCCTGTGATCAGGAAGCTGACGAGCCCCAGGGCGATGTAGTTGAGCATGATCGTGGTCACGACCTCGTTCAGGCCAAGCTTGACCTTCAGCCAACCGGCGATGCCTGCCCAGACGCCGCCGAGGATGAAACCTGCCGCGATCGCCAGTGGGATGGCAACCACAGGCGGTAGATTGGCGGCGTTGAGTCCAACAAAAGCAGCGCCGATGGCGCCCAGATAGAACTGGCCTTCGGCGCCAATATTCCAGATGCCTGCCCTGAATGCCACCGCGATACCGGCCCCGATCAGAATCAACGGCGTCGCGCGCAGAAAGGCTTCGCCGATATTGCGTGTGTTGCCGAACACCCCATCCCACAGCGCCGCATAGGCCGCGCCTACGTTGTAGCCTGCCAACGCCAGGATCACTGCCCCTACCAGCAGCGCAGCAAGGATCGAAAGCACCGGCAGCGCAGCGCTGCGAACGAGAGCGTTCGTCGAGTTACGATTCACTCTCGGTGTTTTGGTCGGCTCCACGGCGCCTGGGCGATCAGTCATGTCAACCAACGCTTTCGGATGGACGCAATGTGATAGCTAACACCTGAGCGGGTGCGCCGCGGCCCCGATGCGTTTCAGACATCGGGGCCGCTGACTGGAGAGGGCGTTGAGTACAACGTTGGCGTTGAGTATTACGCCAAGCCGTCTACTCTGCTCCTTGAACCTTGATTTCGCCAGAGCTAATCTTCTCGATGTTCGCCTGCAACTCGGCCTTCAATTCATCCGTCATGATCGATGGATCGAGGTCGGGATTGAAGACGATGGGATAGGCAGCCAGGTCGCCAGGGTTCTCCAACCGCAGTTCGATGGCGCTGCCAGGCTCGATCGTCTTTTCCTTGATCGCCTTCACTGCATTGAAGATGGAAGTGGGGACATCCTGCGCCAGGCTGAACAACATGTTCTTGGGCGCCTGCGCGTTCACATCCCCGACCGTGCCAACCGCATACACCGAGTCGCCTCCCTGCTCGGCGACGGCCTGCCAGACGCCGGAGCCGGCCAGGTTAGCGTTCGCGCTCAGAATATCGGCGCCATCGGCCATCGCCTGCAGCGCCGCTTCTTTGGCAGCGCCGACATCGTTTTGGTCATTGAGCGTCACCAGGCTGCATTCATTGCCAGGAACGCTTTCGAAGCCGGCGATGAAGCCCTCGTTGGGCAGCTTTGTGGCTGGTAGTTCCAGTGTGAAGGCGGCGCACTTGTGCGTCTTGGACATCTTGCCGGCCAGCATGCCGGCAGCATACATTATCTGCACATAGCCTGGGATGGTGTTGATTCCAGTCAGGTTGGGCCCCACGCTGCTGCCATTGACGATCACATAGTACGTGTTGGGAAACTGCGGCGCCACCTTTGCGGCCGCATCATCATACTGAAAGCCGTGTCCGATCACGACATTGAAACCCTGGCTGCCGAAATCGCTGAAAGCCTTCTCGTAGCCGGCAGGATCACCGACCTGAACGTTTGCGATTTCAGCCCCAAGCTCCGCCTGAGCGCGCTGCTGGGCGGCATAGGCTAGCCCACTCCAGGAGTCGGTGATCGGCGAGGGGTGAACAAGACCAACCTTGAAGGACTCGGCCGCCGGAGCAGCGGGAGCTTCGGTAGCGGGTGCGGCGGGTGCGGCGCATCCAGCCAGAACCAGCGATGCAGCCACAGCCAAAACCAGAATGAACCAGAGATGGTGCCTTTGCGGTGCCATGTATCTACCTCCTGTAACGATTGGGAGAAGCGGAAACGACGTAGGTCAGGAGTATGGATGTGTTATGGTGTTGCAGGCAACCTCCTTCCTGTGATCAGGCCATGACAAGCAAGACGTCGAACGAGGATGGCTTTCTATGGCAACAATTTGGTGTAAAGCTGGCTACGATTATAGCAATCACTCCCACGATTGTCAACTGCCAATTTGCGCTTGTGGCAGTCGTAAACTACAGGTTGACAACTTCGGGTCTCTCTGCTATTCTTTTGAGAAAGATCCGCGCAGTCCTTTGAATCACAACGCGTCGTCATTGGAGGTTTCAGGCCATGCTGAGCGTCAACGCAGAAGCCATGAAAATAGTCCGCAAGATTCTCGAATCGCCCGAGGCGTTGGGGGTTGAGGTTTCTCGTCTTCCTTGCGGCAGCACCCTGATCGACATGGGGCAACGGGCGCGCGGGAGCTGGCAGGCGGGCCGCTATTTCACCCTGGTTACCGTTGGCGGTCTGGGCGACCTGAGCTTCGAGAGTTTCCAATTGGGCGCCGCCCGGCTGTTAGCAGTACGGCTGATGGTGGATCGGCCCCTGGAGGCCTGCATGGGTTGCCAGGTCGCGGGCTGGCGGCTGGTGGATGAACCGGACGCCCCGATCCTGGCCGGTCCGGCTCGTACCCTCAACAACCCACCCGATTACCATGTCAGGTTGAGCGGCTATCGCGATCATGCGCACGAAGGCGTGGTAACGGTGCAGATGTCCCGGCCCGTGACGGATGACATGGCGCTCGTCATGGCGAAGGCGTGCGATCTGGCGCCGGAGAACCTGTTTATCATGGCGTCGCGACACGCCTGCCTGGTTTCTACCATCCAGGTGCCGGCGCGGGGCATCGAAACGGCGATGCACCGGCTGGCCCTGGAGGGTTTCGATTTGGGACGCATCCAGCAGGCATTCTGCACCGGGCCAATCCCCCCCCTGGTCGATGACGAACTCAGTTCGATGGGGCGGATCAATGATGCACTCTATTATGGCGGC
>WPCI01307033.1_pt1 | contig 10340 bp, 8 predicted proteins | sample 5399871 | NCBI WGS metagenome assembly WPCI01 (sample SAMN12869469, study PRJNA574797) | sludge metagenome | isolation source: wastewater treatment of pH7 | place: China:Beijing | collected 2019-05-20
CCTGACCGGCAGGTGTGTCGAAGTAGCTGGGTGGAAAGGCTTCGCCGTGCCGGTTCCACGCATAGAGCCGGGCTTCATCGCCGAAGAAAAGGAGGACATGAACGCGGCTGGGGGGCAGGAGACTCCTGACTTGCTCCTGCAAGTGCGTAAGAATCTCCTCTTCATCCATTCGCACCCGCGCCAGAATCTGGCTGGCAGTCTGGAGACCCACCAGCGGCGCCAGCGGCTGCTCAAAACCATCTGACCCGTTCATGGCGCCACATCGCGCTTGATCATGAGCACCCGGTTACCTGTATCATCGATGCTGAACTGCACTTCATCCATGAGCTGGCGCATGAAGTGCAGCCCCAGCCCGCCGATGCGCCGCGCGCTCAAAGGCCCGGTGAGTGTGGGCGGCTGCACCTCCTCGGGCAGGAAGCGTTTCCCCTGATCGCGCAACTCGATGAAGACGTCGTGCTGGTCGACCCAGCAGCGCAGTCGTAATGGACCTTGCTTGCCCTTGTAGGCATGCTGAACGATATTGGTGGTCGCCTCGTCAACGGCCAACTGGATGGCAAAACTGGCATCATCATCGACGCCGAACACACGGCAGCAACCGGCCATGAACTCGGTCACGACCGGTACAGAGGAGGAACTGGCGTCGACGCGAAGCTCGTGGATTTCCGGCGCCATGCCGCTCCCGCGTTAGAAACTTCCGACCGCTTCAGTTTCCGTCTTGAAAATCTGGAACAGATCTTTGAGACCGGCCAGATCGAGCACCTGTTCAACCCGCTCATTCAATTCGGCCAGTCGCACATCGCCGCGACCAGGGCGGCGGCATTCCTTGGCCGTGTTGATGAGGACGCGCAGCGCCGCCGAGCTCGTGTAATCGACCCCACTCAGATTGAGAACGATGTTGTAGCGCCCTGCACCGAGGACAGAGCGCAGTTCGTGCTCGAAGTTGGGCGCCGCCTCGCTGTCAATGCGTCCACCGACGCGAAAAATATCACAGCGCTTGAGTGCTTGATGCTCGATGGTTAGGGGGCCGTTGGACATGAGATTCCTCCTGGAAATGTGGGTCAGAAAGGTGGAGAAATGAAAGATGCACAGCGTGACGACTGGTGTGAGCAGAGAATCAGGACGTGGGCGCTTCTTGCGTCTGTCGTACTGCGACCATACCCAGCCCGACCAGAAGCCAGAGCAGTGAGGTCATATGCGGGTAAGTCAGGTTGAAAAGATAATGATCGAGGACGCCGGCTACAAGCAGCCCGACCATCGCCGCGAGAACACCCAACAATAGCGACTCGATCAGCGGGTCGGGATAACGGCGCAGCCCACCGACAAGGGCGTTAAGGAAAAGCAGCATGATGGTCAGGAAGATGATCACACCGACCAGCCCCATCGTCTCGGCCATCAGCAAGTAGAGCGATGAGACGCCGATGTACAGGCTGATTTCGGGTGTGCCGGTGAAGCCTACGCCGAAAACCGGGTAACGGCTGATCAAGGCAAAAGCGTCGCGATATTCGCCAAAACGCATCTGGGTGGATCGATCTTGTCCGGCAAGGCCCGCCAGCAGATTCTGGACATAATCCTGGGTGAAGGGCAGCAGGAACAGCAGAACGCCGCCGATAAAGACCAGGACGAGCAGTTTGCGGTAGCGAGCAGCGCCGATGACACAAGCGCCCAGAACGAAACCAAGCATCGACCCGCGCGAGATGGTGAAATACAGACAGCCCACCTCCAGCGCAAGCATGAGCGTTATCCAACGGCGGGGGAAGATAGGGTGAGCCGTAAAGAACTGCGGCAGAGTGAAGGCGCCTACCAGGATCATCAGCCCGCCCAATACGTTGGGATCGACGCTGGTGCCAATGGCGCGCATGAGACCTTCGGGATCGTCATTGACAAAACGAAGAGCGCCAGCTCCGCCCGGATAGCCCAACCTTGCCAAGCGATCGAGCATCCACACTGTAGCATCACGCGGGATCAGATAGAACAACACGCCAAATGCCGCCGCTGCCGCCCCACCGATCATCAGCGCGCGCGACAAGAAAATCAGTTGCTGCCGTGTTCGCACCGTATTGATAACAACAAAGAAGAGGGTGATACTAACCACCATCTCCAGGAATTGACGCAGGTTGTTCGCAGTAGGTCGGGAATGCTGCAAACCCAGGGCGAAGGTAATGGCCGCCATGGCCAGGAAGAGCGCCACGACCGGGCCGAGCGCCGAAGTCTCCAGGCGGTTCTCCTCGCGGGTGACATACTTGAAGGCCCACACGGCAAACGTGGCAAAGACGGCCAGATCGAGGAAACTGGGGGTGAAGCCAATCTTGAACGGCAAAGTGGCAAAGGGTAGGACAGTGCTGATGGCGATCACGCCAACCAGACCCCAAAGCGGGCTACGCACCACAAGCCAGGCCGCAACCAAGGCAATCGCCAGCCCAGCCGTGATGAATGGCCCTAGCAGGCCAATGAGCAGGCCAATGAGTAGGCCACTTGCAGCCAGCAAACCCACGATGGCCCGGCGTTGGCGTCGCGGATCGGGGTCGATGAGCAGCGATTGGAAACGGAGATAAGTCGTTTGCAGCACGGTGTTATTCTACGGCCTGATCTCGATCCTCGTCAATAGAGCGGCCTCCGCCAGCCGGTCAGCCGTCTGGCCGGAAGGACCCGTCACGGGGATGCGCTCCAGGTTTGCCAGCCGGTAGAGGCCAACCGCCAGCGTATAGGCGCCAGGCGGCAAATCTGCGGGTACGGGCAGAGGGTAACGATCGACAACGACTTGGGCTGGTTCCCAGGCGCTGGTGGGCCACCAGGGCCCCCCGGCGGGCCCATCAAAGCCCGCCACCCGCTCTCCGGCAGCGTCCAGCAAGTGGACGAAGACCTGCAGATCTTCGCCAACGGGCTTGGTCGCCTGCAAGAAGAGGTCAAGGTCGAGCGTTTGACCTGGGTGGTATGACTCGCCCGGCAGATCGTAACCGAGCAAGGCGACGCGGTCGTCGAAGGTGAAAGCTGTCGGGTTGGGAATGGACGGTGTTTGCGGCGGCTTCTCAGGGAGCAAACGAAGGGTGGTCAGACCGGGCGAGGGCCGGGCGCCGGACGCCAGTTGGCTGGGGTAGCCCATCTTGCTGTCATAGTCGTATAGACCGGCGTCGAGCCGAAGCAGGACAGGAGTAGGCGCGTTCCACGGCGCTTGCAGCTGATAACGATCGACAATCACGGGGCCTGTGGGCCAAAGGCTGGTGGGATATGCGCCCCAACCAGGGTAGCCATCCCACTGCCCAAAGACCTGAAAGGCGGTCGGATACGACTGCTTGGCGGTTGTACCCCGCTGCCCGTCCGGCCCAAGAAGCCGCAAGAAGAGACTGGCATCGTAGGGGATGGGCTGGGTGGCCTGCCAATAGAGTGTGACATCAAAGGATTGGCCGGGGGTAATGGTGGCGGGTTCGGTCTCGATGCCCAGGAGCCGGATGCGGCCATCGGTCTCGACCGGATCGATGCGGGCAGCGGGAGGAATGTCGTCAGCCGAAATCAGCTTCGGATGGCGATAGGCCGGAAAGATGACCAGAACCAGGGCCACGAGGGCCGCGATCAGGGCGCCAGCTGCAGGAAGCGCCGCCCAAGCCGGCCGTCGGGGCAACCACTGGCTCCACCCAAAGACAAAGAGCAGACTGCCGGCGGCAAAGGCCGGAAGCAGTAGCCTGCCCTGGCTGCCAGGAGTCAGACTGGTCCACCGCCAGAGTGAAACGAGAGATATCAACAGCCAGAGCAGGAGCAAGCCCGCGCGCTCGGCGAGATGCGCTTCGCTCAGCGCCGCCCGGCGCCTCCGCCAGACAAAAAGAAGCAGGCCGCCGCCTGCCAGGAGGAGAAAGATATCCCAAAGGCGGTAGAACCAGGCCGGAAGCAGGAGATTGAACCAGCCGAAAAGGGCGAACAGGCTGATGCGCAGACCCTGGAATTCTGCGGCGAGGGCGCCAAGGGTGAGGGGTTCGGGTCGCGGGCCGACAATGGCAAGAAACGGCTGCAGGCCCGTAGGGTCGCCATAGAGCCGCCAGTTGCGCAGGTACCACCAGCCCGCCAGCAGCAAGACGATGAGGCCAGCAACAGCCAGGGAGAATGCTTCCTGGCGCCAGCGCCCACGACGCCAACCCTGCCACAGCCATATGACAGCGGTCAGGATAAGAAGACCAAGCCCGCTGAGCTTGCTGAGCGCGGCCAGGCCAAGCACAAGACCGAGCGCCAAGCCCATGCGGGTCGTTGGGCTGACCTTTACCCTTGGCTGCGCCTGTTCCACTGCCGGTGTTTGCGTCTGGTCTCCCGGCCGAACATCCGTCAGACCGCGCGCCAGAAGCAACAGAACCAGAAGGGACAGAAAGATAATGAGGTTGTCATTGCTGATGCTTGCGCTTAGAAAAAGGAACTGGGGTAAGAAGGCCAGCAAAGCAGCGGCGCAGAGGCTGAGCAAAGGCTGCGCAGGGAACACGAGACAGGCCAGTCGGTAGGCCAGGTAGACCGAGCCCAACCCTAGCACGATGGAGCCAAAGCGCAATAGATGGGCCGCCCAGACCCAGCCGCGCCACGGCCAACGCTCGGCGGGCGTATGGATCCACCGGTTTTTGTTGCCTGGCTGAAGCGGGTTGCCCAGGTTAGCGTGAGGGTTCAGCTTGAGGTCGCTCTCGACGCCGCTTGTATCGATGCTGCGGATAAGCAAGGCGCCCAGCGCATAATAAAGCGGCGGCTGGCCGCCCTCTTGCGCCCAGGGTCCAGGATTGGCCGGATCGAGCACAGGCAGGCCATCGCCGTCAGCCAGGCGCTTAATGTAGAAAAAGTGCAGATCCTCATCAGGCGCCTCGAACAGAGGCGTGGCAAGACTATAGGCAATGCTCAGCAGGCCAAAGGCGACCAGCAGGATGAGGATGCCCCAGGCAGGGCGGCGTGCAAAGCGCTCCATCAGCTGGCGGGTTGGCTCGCACTGCCGAAGACGACCCTCTGGTAGGCCTCGTCGCTGCGAGCGGCAATTTGTTCCCAGGTAAAGGCTTGCGACAACCGGCGAGCGGCCTCACCTAACCGGCGGCGCAGGTCAGGTTCAGCCAGAAGCCGCCGAACGGCTGCCGTCAGTGGGGCGGCGCTGGTGGCTGATGCCAGAAGGACGGTCTCGCCATCGCGCAGATCAGGGTAAGGGACAGTGGGAGGTGTGGTCACGATCGGCAGGCCATGGGTCAGGGCCGCCATGAAGCTTCCACGACGATACGAAGCGCCGTCCTGATAGGGGAGCAGGCACAGATCAGAGGCGAGAAAAGCAGCCGAAACCTCTGGTGCAGCAAGGTAGCCCGTCCAATGGACGCGGCCCGCCAATCCGAGCACGTCGATACTTGACCGGACCCGCTGGAGATAGCGGAGATTGGTGGGATCGGAAGCGCCGACCTGCCCGCCGATCATCAACAGATGAGCGTCGTAGCCCGACTCTACTAACTGCGCCAACACTTGAACCAGGACTTCGCCGCCCTTGCTGGCGTTAAGAAATCCGAAATAGCAGAAGAGGACGGAATCGGCTTCAAGCCCAAGACGGGCGCGCCAGCCGGCGCGGTCGAAATCCGCCGGCGGGGCGCAGTCGATGTTGCTGCCGATGGGGATTTCCACCAAGTCAGGGCGCTCAGAGCGCAGGGCGGCGGTGTCTTCAGGATTGGTTGTAATGGTAAGGGTGCAGTTTTGGGCCAGGGTCTGTGTCACCCATCGCCGTACGGCATGAGCTTTGGGGAAAAGGTAAGGGAGGCGCAGATCGTGGAAGGTAACCGCGGTGGCGACGCCAGGGCGACGCCAGGGACGCCAGGGCCACAGGTTGATGGCAGGGCGCAGAGCAAAGGCAGCAGTCTGGTACTGAATGTGGACAAGGTGCGGCTGCCAACTGCGGATTGTTGCGTCGATGTCCCGCCAACAGCGCCAGCCCCAGCTTTCGACCTGCGGGAGAACGGTAAGTTCAGGGTCGGTCATAGACGCATTGGCCTTATTGGAGGTCAGCACGGCGACCTGATGACCGCGGGCGGCCAAAGCCAGCCCCAGGGCGCGGGAATAGTCAGCCACTCCCCCTTGCATGGGTGGGTATTCACCGGTCACGAAGAGCAAACGTAAGGAGGGCATGATGTCGATTCTCAGCCTAACGCGCTTCTATCTGCTGCAGGAGTTGGGCCGTCAATTGGCTTTCGGGATCGATCTCTTCGGCCAGATGAAGGGCGGCGACTGCCCCGGCTTCATCGCCAGCATTGGCCAGATAGATGGCTCGATTGCCCAACATGAGGGCGTGGGCCATAGCAACCTTGCGCGCAGGCTCATCAGGCAAACGCTGCCACTGCCCCGCCAGATGGTCGAGGTTCCACATGGGGGATGGAAGCGGCTCAGCCGGGTCGCCGGGCGCAGCCAGCCTGAACGTGAGGCCGTTGGGTATCCATTCGTAGCTGGCGCCGATTCCCTGCTCCATATCTGGACCCAGATAGGCACCTCCACCCTCAGCTTCGGCGGCGTCGATCAGAGCGTTGATGGCGGCGATATAAGCATTCTGAAGCGAATCGACGCGAGATGGATCCGCTTCGAAGCCTTTGGGGTCCTCTTCCCAGGCATCGCGCTGCTGGCGGTAGGCTGACAATGGAAGGCGAGATGGTTCGGTCAGGTCGGGAAACCAGCGCTCCAGGGCGTTCAGATACCAGTCGCGGCGCATCAATTCCACGTCGATCAGGCGCAGATCGGGCCGCTCGCCCAGGACGTGCTGGAAGTAGAGGCTGGGGCTGTAGAACTGCCAATCGCGCGTGAAGACTGTGCCGCCTGGGGCGACATCGGCGGTCAGATTGTCAAAGTAGTCGCGGTGGTACCAGTAGTTGCTTCGGTTTGCCAAAGGCAGGTTGAGTAGGAGCGCCACTACAGGCAGAAGCCACGGCAGAAGGGCAACGACGATCAGCGCGCGTCGGGTCTGACCCAGCCGACGGGAAATGGCGAGCAAGAGAAGATGCAGGCCCCACAAGAGGGGGACGATCAGCAAGAGATGGGGCGCCATGTAATAGGCGTCCTGGTCATCTTCGATGGCGTAGAGGATGGCATAGACCAGGCCAGCGCCGACGCCGGTCAGAAAGAACAAGGTCAGCCGGCGCTGCTGCTTCCAGCCCCACCACAGCCCCAAGCCAATGAAAGGCAAGGCCAGGGGGCTGTATTGCCAGAAGGCCAGGCTGATGCCAAAGCGCAATTCGGCCCAGAGCGAAGCAGGGGCCAGGCTAAGGTTGCTGCGATACTGAGCGGCGCTAATGTGTCGCCAGAAACGTTGGAAGGTGTCGGGATCGCCCCAGTTTAGAAACGGATCAGCGGCGGCGCGCAAAGGCAGAATGGCATAGGCGCCCAGGCCTAAGGCAAGAAACAGGGCGCTAACAAGGAAAAGCCGCCGGCTGAGCCGCCGGCGCTGCCAGAAAAGCCAGAGGGCAATGGCCGGCGCCAGCAGTGCTGTGGTGGCAAGATGGGCGCCCAAGGCGAGGCCATAAGCAAGAGCGGCGAGCGGCAACAAATGAGCGGATACGCGCGACGGGGGTCGGGATGCGTCAGCTTGGAAGGTGTTAGACCAGGCGAAGAGACAAGCCAGGCAGATAGCAAGCAGAAAGGTGTTGAGGGTGTAGACTTCAGTCGTGGTGGCCCAGGGCCAGAAGCTGCGCCCGACCGCGAAGGTTGCCAGGACAGCCAGAATGAGTGAAGTAGGCGGCGCCGAAGGGCTGGCAAGGGGGGGGACTGGCCGCCGAGATCCTGCTTTGCCCTTAGCCAGTGCGGCCGGTACGAGTTGGGGCGCCGGCATTTGGCGCAACCAGAACCATAGACATGCCACCGTAGCAGCCGCCATCAGGGCGGAGAAAAGATTGAGACGCCAGGCTGGCTCTCGCACCGGCAGATGTACGGCGAGGCTGGCTGCCGCCAGCCAGGTGGGAAAGCCGGGCGCATGCGCTACCCCGCGACTGAAGGCCGCCAACGCCAATTCGCCTGCATCGGTTCCGGCCGTTGTTGGCGCCAGGGTGAGCCGATACAAGATCAGGGCAAAAGTCCCGATAAGGATGGCAGGCAGGTGTGCGCGAAGACGAGTCATAAGATGATAGGCAACGGCCAGTTGCACAGAGGAGAGTTTAGCACGCAAGGGCGGAGGCGAAAAGCCATCACCTGTCTCTGAATCCAAGTCACCGGCGCGCCCTGGCGCTAGTCAAATGGAAGCCAACTGGCTTGACGACCGGTTGACCATCCGTTAGCCTATGCCTGACCATCCCCATGCGTTCAAGGACTTCCCAATGCAGATCAAGCTCGTCATCAGCTATAACATGAAGCCAGGCAAGGAAGAGGCCTGCCACCAGTACATCGTGCAAGACGTTGGCGTTGTCCTGAACAAGTACGGCTTTCAATTCACCGAGGCCTGGTATACAGCCTGGGGCAATGGCCCGCAGATCATGGGCTGTGGCTTGCTCGAAAGCGCCGACGTGGCGCGGAGGCTTCTGACCAGTGACGCATGGAAAAAATCAATTGCTGGCTTGCAGCACTATGTGACGGATTTCTCGGTGCGCGCCATCGAGCCGGCGGCGGCCTTTCAGGTTTGAGACGTAACCTTTAATAATGCGACGGAACTTTCTTCTGGCCTTTCTCTTTGTCGTGCTGCTGGTCGCGGCCTTAGGCGGTTGTGTTGGCTCTTTGCCAACAAACTCGACGCCATCGGTCCCGGTCACGCCCGCCGATCAGACCACCCCGGTGGAGTCGCCCGCCGAACCGGCAGCGACTGAGGTGTCGTCAACTCAGCCTTCAACCGTGACGATGCCGCTGATAACGAACGACGATGCCGCCGCGCCTACGCAGCCGGTCCCGGACATCGCCCCAACTGCCCCTCCTGCCGCCCTCCCCACAAGCATCCTGGCGCCGGAGACCGTGCGTGATGCCGCCCTGGATTTTGTGCGAGGGGCCTATCAGATTGACCTGCCCGCCAATGCAGACTTCGCACCCGCCGACATCCAGTCGGAGGTCGAATCAGTGCAGACCGCAGCCAGCTATGCCAGCGGCGCCTGGCAGATGATTGTCGGCGCACCCTATATCATTGAAGGTCGCATCGTCACACCCGCCATCCTGGCCAATGCCACCAATGACACACGTTGGTGGGGCGAAGTCGGTGATGACGGCGTCACTACTACAGTTGTTTCGGCCAGGATGCCGCGACCACGTTCGCAGCGAGCAGATGGTTGGGTCGGGCGCATTATCAAGCTGCCGTTAGGCAGCCCATTCGACGATTATTTTGAGGGCAACGCAGGCAACAAGCACGGCATCGACAGCAACCAGGCTCAGGTTCTGACCCTTTTGGAGAGCTTGACCGACTATCAGGGCCGGGTCCGAGTGTATGGAGAATTGCGCTTTGCTGCGCCCGATTACAACGGCCGTCGCCTGTTGGCCCGCCGCATCGACCTGCTCGATCCGCCGCCAGACGAGACGGCTGCGCCGTTGCCCACCGCGCCAGAGCAACCGGCCCCCACCCCGCAATCGTTTACCCCGGTTCCCAGCACGCCACCTGCGAGCGGGTTTGGCCCTGTGGGTGCTCTGTTCAGCCCGCTGCCGCGTACGGCGCTCAGCGAGAAAGTGCAGGTATCGGGTGAAGCGGAAGGCTTGTTCGAGAACAAGGTAATCGTGCGCGTCGAGACAGGCGCCGGAGAGGTACTTGGGGCAGTGGTAGTTGCGGTCGATGCCGCCGAAATGGGTGACAAAGGTGGTTTTGCGGTCGAACTCCCCTTCCAGAACCCATCAGCACCCACCCAGGGCCGGGTGGCAATCTACAGTGAGAGTCCTGCCGATGGTAGCCTGAACTTGCTGGCCTGGGTCAACATAGGTTTGGCCGGTCCTAGTTCGGGCAAGAGCGCCGTCATCGTCTCGCCGGAGCCAGGCGCCACAGTCGAAGGCTCGGTTCAGGTGACCGGAACGGCTGCCGGGATGAGGGATGAAGTTGTTCTGGCCCGAGTCGAGGATCTGGCGGGCACCGTGTTAGGCCAGGCTCGGAGTCGCGTCAGCGCCGCCGGTGATTGGCAGGTCAAGTTCAGCCTGCGAAAGCCGCGCACCGCCCGCCCCGGCCGTATTGCGGTCTACGGCGTCAATCCAGCTGATAACAGCACAACCCTGTTGGCAACAGTGGACGTGAAGTTGGCAAGATAGGGACTGCGATCAGTCCCTCCCCCAGTTCGTCCTCTCATGGATCGCCCTGAATCGCTGGCGATAGTGAGAGGCGATATGCGGCCAGCCAAAACGGGTTTCGATCAGGCGCCGGCTGGCTTGCCCCATGCGTTGGGCGCGGTCAGGGTCGCTGGCGAGAGCGAGCATCG
>WPCI01120528.1_pt1 | contig 10330 bp, 9 predicted proteins | sample 5399871 | NCBI WGS metagenome assembly WPCI01 (sample SAMN12869469, study PRJNA574797) | sludge metagenome | isolation source: wastewater treatment of pH7 | place: China:Beijing | collected 2019-05-20
TCCCAGTCTGCGCTTCCCTGATATCCTTGTTTTTTGGTGCGGCCATGGACTGAAATCATAGCGCACCCATAATCTTCCAGTAATTTGGAGATCGACAAATAATTTAAGGAAGTTTCATCCCAGCCAAGTCGTATTTTCGCGGTTATCGGGACAGAAAGCTCTCTTGTTAACAAGGACATGATTTGTTTAATGGTTGCGGGCTCTTTCAGCAATCCAGCCCCAGCGCCACGGTTTGCTACTGTTTTTGCGGAGCAGCCCATATTAATATCGATAAAATCTGGATTTTTGGTTTCCAGATAGAGTGCGGTTTGCAATATTCTGTCAGGAGAATTATCAAATATTTGATATGCGAAAGGTCTTTGACCCTCAGAGAAAACGATTTGTTGGGGTAAGAATGGATGATTATTCAAGTAATCATAAGCATTAATAAATTCAGAAAATATGATGCCTGGATGAAAACGTTTGATCATCTCTCTGAATGGATGGTCGGTAAGTCCATCCATAGGAGCCAGTATTAAATGGGACTGGATTGGAATATCTGCAACCTTAAATATATAATCTTTTGCCATTTGGCTAATTTTACGCTAAATTTATAGATGGAACAAAATTCAGTTATGGAACGTCAGGATAACAATAATTGTTATAGGAGAAAAAAATGAAGCGCGTTTTTCTATTTATGGTTCTGGGAATAATCTTTTTAGGATTGGCATCCTGTAATTTAACAAAACAATTTGGTAACCCAACAGACCCAGGTTCAGTCAGCACGCTCGCTATGCAAACAGTTCAAGCTCTGGCAACAGAGCAAGCTTTTGCGACCATGGTTTCAAATGCTACTGAAGTGTCTAACTTACCCACGTTGAATGTTATTGAAGGAGCAACGTCCACTCCACTGCAAAACACAATGGTTACACCAGAAATAGTTTCTCCTTCAAATACCCCGATCCCCACTTTTACCACCTTACCAATGGATAAAGCAACTTTTGTTAAAGATGTTACTTATCCAGATAATACCGTCATCGCATCAGGTACGAATTTCACAAAAACATGGAGATTAAAAAACGAGGGACAAACTACCTGGACGGCAGATTATGAAATAATTTTTTCAAGTGGAAATGCGATGGATGGCAAGGCAGCCAATAAAATTGGCTTCGTTGTAAAACCAGGCGAGACAATTGATTTATCGGTTGATCTTAAATCTCCCACAACCTCCGGGGAATATAAAGGCGAATGGATGTTAAGAACTCCCGGTGGGAAAGTTTTTGGTGTGGGAGAAAAAGCGGACAAATCATTTTGGGTAATCATTAACGTTGAAAATTATCAAAGTGAGAGTGTGCCCAGTGATATTTATCCTCTGGATTTTGTGGCAAAAATTTGTAGTGCTCAATGGAAGAGCAGTTATTCGGTGGTGAGAATACCCTGCGATAGCGATAAAAGTATGACCAAGGCATATGTAGCTGTTCTGTCCAAACCAAAACTCGAAAATGGATATATTGATGATGAAAGAACAATCCATATGCATCTGGAAGGAGATAGTGGAAGTTGGATGCAAGGATTCTATCCGGCTTTTGTCCTTAAGGAGGGTGCACGTTTTTCAAGTTTGGTAGGCTGTCTGGAAGGAAGCAAATCTTGCAATGTAGCCATAAGTCTCGATGCACGGATTAATGGCGGAAATCCAATAAATTTAGGAAAATGGATTGAAACTTATGATGATAAGATGACAACAATTGACATCGATCTCAGCGAGTATGAAGGAAAAAGTGTTGAGTTTATCCTGGGAATTAGCAATCGATCGAACACAACTTCAGATATGTTCTGGTTAGCCCCAAGGATTAATCAATAAGGTTAATAAGTAATATCTCTATGAAGATGGTATCGCGTGTTGTTTTAGCGAGGGAGCTCTTGCCAATATAACACGACCATAAAAAAATGAAACGCATTTCATGCGGTTAAACGAATATGGATTTTAAAAGAGATTGTCATTGAAAAAATGATGGTCTCTTTTAATTTGGCAGTATGAGAGTCATCGTTTTTCGATAGTTCTGAAAGTGGTTATCGAGAATTTTGTTATTTAGAATTTCTTCCATTTCTATTAAAGGAATGTCTATTTTTTTATCCCCAATCAATAATGTGCCCCAAACACCAAAGCGCTCACAAAAATATGGTATATCAACCAACAAAGCCAGGATATTATGGTAGCTATCAAGCCTTACAGGTTCTGCTGTTAGCAGATGTGTTCGAAATTGTGCTTCCCAAAACTTTAACAGGTCAAATAGATTTTCAAAATTTTCTTGAGGATATTCTTTAAAATCTGATAATTCAACAAATAAATCCATTTTCTTTTTTTCATCTTCGAGAAAATTTACTGGGTCAAAATCAGGCACGATCAAATCAGATTCGAGAAAAGTATAGAAGGGTGATGTAGTTCTTGATATTTCTTTAAGATGCTTAACGGGAATTTTTGATACTGAATCACCTGAAAATGCAATTAAGAAGATACTGTTTTCATCATCAGTGTAAAAGTCCAGGATTTTTCCTGAAAAACCGGAAATAAACCAATCCAGTTCCTGGTCATATATTCCTTCACAAACTTTTACCCAGTGGTTAAAGTGGTAAAAAATTTCCCAGGAAAGTTCTTTCGCATGCTGATTTTTCCTTCTAATATCTCTACTTGATCCAACAGAGACAAGATCTACAATGCTCATACTGAATTGCGATTGTAAGTATTGAGAACCTCTTTTTATCAGGTGCTTTTGATCAGCGACAGACAAACGAGAGGGAATAGAAAAATAAAATGAATCAAGATGAGGATAATGATTCAGAATAGAATCAGATTTGATTCCTTTGCGCGCTTCCTCGGTTAACGTTAATAAAACAATTCGCATTTTATATCCTCATGCACAACCTCTGATTCAGGCGTACCTATATTAATTATTTTACATTGAGATAACAAATTGAATAATTTCGTTATAATATTTACAGTAATAACAAGTAACATTTGAACAAAAGCGGGATATGGTGTGTTTTTGGAAAAGTATGCTCGCCAAAAATCGTTACAAAAGGATAGAGTTAATTCAAGCATGATTTGAAGATATGTAGATCAGACAATGTTTCATCAAAATGGAGTTAAGATGGCCAAACAGGTTAAAAAAACAATCAAAAAGAAAAATAATTTAAATATCTGGCTTATTCTAGGTGGATTGGCTCTCATAATTTTTGCAGTTGCGGTTGGATTTTCTCCCAAAACAGCTGATAAAGATGTTGTAGCTCTACCTTTAGAGGTGAGTGTGACGGAAGCGTATCAGATGCGAGAAGAAGGTGCCTTTGTACTAGATGTCAGAGAACCACATGAGTGGGAAGCCGGTCATATTCCAGACGCAACGTTAATACCGTTAGGTCAATTGGAAAGTCGTTTGAATGAGATTCCTGATGATCAGGAAATTTTGGTTGTGTGTAGATCAGGGAATAGAAGTGCCCAGGCAAGAAATATTCTGAAAAACGAGGGCTTTAAAAATGTCACCAGTATGGCCGGTGGGATGAATCAATGGGCTGCAAATTCCTATGAAATTGAAACCGGACAATAGACCCATTTATTTATTGAGATGAAATTGATTCCAGGCAAAAATACCAGGATCAAATTTACTACCAGGAAAGAGGTATTTCGTGAATAGATATCGGGTAAAACCCAAACAAAAAATTAATCTCAGTGAATGGGATCCAGACGACAAGTCCGGTTGGCCGGAAGGCAAAAAAGAAGCTAAAGAGAAATTTTTGGAAATTAATCAAGAACTGGAAACGCTACAAGAACTTTTATACGCAGAAAATAAACACAAAGTTTTAATCGTTTTGCAGGCGATGGACACAGGTGGGAAGGATGGCGTTATACGAGCTGTTTTTGATGGAGTAAATCCTGCCGGTGTGCGCGTAGCCAGCTTCAAAGTGCCGACTGCACAGGAATTATCGCATGATTTCCTATGGAGGATACATAAACAAACACCTGCAAAAGGTGAGATTGTAATCTTCAATCGAAGTCATTATGAAGATGTGCTGGTAGTAAGAGTACATAATATTGTTCCTGAGAGTGTTTGGGAAAAGCGATTTGATCACATTAATAATTTTGAAAAATTATTAGCCGATGAGGGTACCACCATCATAAAATTCTTTCTCCATATCTCAAAAGATGAACAAAAAGAAAGACTTCAGGAGAGATTGGATATTCCTGAAAAACAATGGAAATTTTCTGCAGGGGATTTAAAAGAACGCTTATTGTGGGAGGATTATACAAAGGCATTCGAAGATGTTTTGGAAAAAACATCTACAAAATATGCACCCTGGTATATCATTCCTGCTAACAGAAATTGGTATCGTAATTGGCTTATCAGCTCAATCCTCGTAGAAGAGCTGAAATCATTAAAAATGAAGTACCCAGAACCAGAAGGTGATTTGAGCAGCATTAAAATTGAATAAGGTTAACCTGGTAGGATTAATTGGCAATCCTAAGCAATTAAAAATTATTTAATTGCCGTAGGTTTCCTCGTAGTCGAGCATTGCGGCTTCGACTACCTTCCATGCCTTCTCTGCACCAAAGACTCCGGCGATAAAGGTGGTTTCTTCTTTTCCAGGCGTTAACTTGTATGTGCTGAAGTAATGCAGAAGCCGGTCAATCAATACCTGTGAGATGTCAGATAAATCATTTGCATTTTGATAAAAATAATCATTAAAAAGGATTGCAATTATCTTATCATCCGCTTCACCATCATCGATCATTTGAATACCACCAATAACCCGTGCGGTCAAAATAATCTCAGATTTTGTAATTGGTCGTTCGCTCAGGACACAGATATCCAATGGATCTCCATCGCCTTTCGTGGATTTAGGCGAAAGCTGATGGACTCTGTTACCACAATACGTCCGGGGAATGAAACCATATAAAGTCGGCGGTTGGGAGGAAGACCTTTGAGGTCGATCCACCCTTAGATACCCAGTCACCTTATCAACTTCATATTTCACCAAATCAAATGAAGACAGTTCGATAAAAGCATTTACTTCCTTAGGTGGATTAGGACCGGTTTCTAAACCATGCCAGGGATGGGGTCTCCAGCGATAGAAAGGACTTGGAAAATTCAACATTCCTCCGAATTTTAATCTTTTTTATTATTATAAACTCTTTCAGAGAAATATCACGAGAATTTATAGGATAGGTGCAATCCCTTTATGAATGAGTGTGAACCAGGATAATCAAATAATACTATAATAGAAGCAACATGAGCCCTAGAAGAAAAATTGACAGCACGCTGTATCTAGCATTACTGGGTTTTTTCATCGAAAAACCAAATTATGGTTATGAATTGTATAAACATATTTCGAATGATACATCTTTTTTCAAGATATGGTACTTAAAACAAAGTCAATTTTATGGTTTTTTGGAGAGACTGTTTCAGGAAGGGTTCCTTTCACAAAAAATGATCGAGGGTGATCAGTACCCGGACCGTAAATTGTTCACAATCACGCCTGAGGGAATACACCAATTAGAAAATTGGATAACAACCCCCGTCAAACGTGGCAGGGAAATGCGGCAAGAATTTATTGCCAAATTATTTATTGCCAAGAATTTATATCAGGGAAAAATTGCAGCGTTGGTTGATAACCAACTAGCGCTTTGTAATCAATGGCTTACAGAGCAAGATCAATATTTAAGCAATGAAACAGATCAATTTCAGATCCTCTTGATTGATTATCGAAAAAAGCAGATCAAAGCAATGATGGATTGGCTGAACCAGGTGAATTTCTAAAAAATGATTTCTTCTTAGAGAGTTTGATCATCACGACAATCAAACTCTCTACGCTATTATCTAGTTATCTCCAAAAACCCAATCGTCATCCATTTTTTTCCAGTCAACGATTTCCTCCCTGGTAAACCAGAGAGATATTTCGCTAACAGCATTTTCTGGAGAATCAGACGCGTGAGTGAGATTTCTGCTAATTCTTGATGCAAAATCATGACGGATAGAACCAGGTTCAGCTTTCAAGGGGTCCGTCAGTCCCATTGTTTGGCGCACAGCCTGAATGGCAGCGGGACCTTCCCATACCATCGCCATCACTGGGGCTGAGGTAATATATTTAATCAATCCTTCGTAAAATGGTTTACCCTGGTGAATGGCATAATGCTTTTCAGCTAGACTAACCGGAACTTGCAAGAACCTGGCTGCAACTAATTTCAAACCTCTTTTTTCCAATCTCGATAAAATTTCACCAATTAATCCACGCTGAACACCATCTGGTTTCACCAGAATAAATGTTTGTTCCAAAATGTACCTCCAATAAAAGTTATGATAATAAATCCTCAGCTTTTGAATACGCATCCAGCGCATTCTGAAGTTGATTATTTTTTAAGTACGCATCACCCAGAGCTTGCCATAAGTTTATATCAATCGGGAAGTGGTGGTCTAAGGCGTTTTGTATGTTGTAGATAATCTGATCCAACTCAAATGAGCCATCAATTAATTCATCAAATATTGCGATAGATTCTTCAAGATTTCCACTCTCCAGATATCTATTTGCCTTTTCCAAGTCTGGAAGCCGGTCATCTCTTACTTTTAGGGGTTGAGTGTCTTCGATTTCTTCTTCCAATTCAGAAACGAAATCCTGTTCCCGCTCTGTAGTTTCCAGGATTTCCTCAGTATGCTCATCGAGTTCATCATCGGGTGAAGGAATTTCCTCTAGAATTTCTAATCCCTGAACCTCATCATCAAAAATTTCTTTGGTAACTACTTCTTCTTCCAAGGAGATGGTTGCCAATTCATCTCCTAGTTCAACAGTGCTAATTTCTTCAAAAGATGTTTCAGCTGTTAATTCAAGAGATTCAATATTCCCTGGTTCTTCTTCTTGTTCTTCTTGTTGTTCTATTTCCATTTGCTGAGAAAGAGGTTGTTCCGTTTCTTCTGAAGTCAAGTCTCCAGATTGGACTCTCTCTTTTTCAATTTCTTGATCGAAGAAATCACCTTTTTTACCGTCTATTTCAGTTTCTAGCCGATCAAGGAAATCTTCTAAATCCTGGTCATTGGTTTTGTCTAAGTTCATTTCGCTGGAAAATTCTGTAGTTTTTGTTTCTATTGAAGAATCGGAAACCAATGAAGACAATCCTTCTAGCACTTGATCAGAGTCCTGTTCAGGCACTTCACCGGTCTCGATTTCTAATTCTTTCAACCAGCTGGGTGTTGAGACAGTTTCATCACCTGAGTCGTCATTAAGCGATGATTCTCTCGAAAGTGATTCAGGTAGTGTTTCAATATCCTCTTCAAGGTTACTGGGGGAAAACTCTTCAGCAGAATCTTGTTTGGAAATTAATCCTTCCATCCAGGCTAAGGCGGAATCCATTTCATCTTCTTCGGAATCAGAGGCAAGATCCACTTCTTGGATTTCTTCAGTCTGTAACTCGGATTCACCAAAGTCAAACACGAATTTCTCCTCCTCCTCAGCTTCAATGGGTAAATCCACATCACCTTCAACTTGAGGTTTGTGTTGATGCTTTTCGATTAATGCTTCGTAGTTTTCATCTGTCAGGTTTGAAAATTCTGAGCCGGGGATTAATTCATCACTTTCAGTTCCTATGTCTGCGAAAATCTTATCATCGAGTAATTCTGAATAAGATTCCTCAACAACTTTAAGATCCTGGTCAAGGTTTTCCATCGAATCAATAGTTGTCTCGATCGGGATCGAGAGGTCATCCTCTTCATCGAAGCTGATCTTAATATCGTCTAATTTACTTCCGAGGTTTTCATCTGAAATTGACAACCAATCCGGTAAGGATTCCGATTCTTCAGATGCAGAGGATAATGTTGGTTCGACACTATCATCCACAACAGATTTTATCCAATCTGGAATTCCTTCTTCTTCCTGATCCATTACTGATTCCGTTAATGACGCACTTTTATCTGCATCCAATACCAAAGAATTTAACCAATCATCATCAGAAAGTTCCTCGGTTTTTTCTTCTGAATGAGTACCTTCAATTTTGTTTTCTTCCAATTCATTAATGATTTGATCCAGGGATTGTTTATTAATCTCTTCTTCCTCTTGAATTTCAAAAGCATTTTCCATCATCGTTGCATCTGAAAATTTATTTTCTGCTACTGATTCATCTTCAAAAGTTAAAGCTTTTATCCAATCCAGATCTTCGGGGTTGATATCTTGTGTTTGTGAATCTGACTCCGATTCGATGGGGGTTGTGCTTTCAACTTCGTTGGAGGTCACTGAAGAAAACTCAAACCCTTGTAGTGTTTCTTCCAGTGACGGTTCATTATCCTTTGTAAATTCATTCTCCCAATGGATGGCCGCATCATTTTTTACCGAACCAAATTTGTCTTTTTCCAAATTATTGAATAGATCTTCAAGGTTCTTAACTTCATTATCGTCACCATCTTCTGAGAGATTACTGAATCCTTCCGATGGAGCAATCGCCTTAAGCCAGGAGGGAATTTCTGCCGGAAGAATTTCCTCTTCATCCTCCGGATTATTCTCGATTTTATCTTCAGTGGGGATATCTGGTGGGATTGAAAATCCTTTTTCTGCGTTTTGATCGGATTCTTTTGTTATTTCCCAACCCGCGTCACTAAACCATTCAGGTAATTTCTGATCACTTTCTGCATCTGAAGTTGAAATTGTAATATCATCCATGTCATCATGGATGTCTTTCAGATTTATCACATCATCCTGTTCTTCCACTTCCTGTGATTGGTTAGTTTCTGTGAAATTTTCAGCATCCGGTACGTTTTCAGGCTCAGTTGACTCTTTTGAATCAAGGTTCTCAGAGGATTTGATATCGATTTCATCGATCCAGCTTGAAAAATCTTCACTGGAGGTTTTTTCATTATCCAAAGCAAATCCAATTGATTGTGCCCAGTCAGGTTGATCATCCACCATTAAGCTTGGATCCCAATCCAAAAAGTCCATCATGATGAGTGTATCAGGTACATCTGCTAATGATAACGTTTTATCATTCAAATATGCAAAATAAGGTTCTAAATCAACCACTCTTTGGTGGAAAATCTTTTGATCTTCCTCTCGGGAAGTTCCCGGTAAAATTTCAGACAAAATTTTGTTGGCTTCATAACAGTAAGGCAATTTGGTAATTAATTTACTGCAAGTCTCGGTTGCCTCAACCTTTTTGCCTAACAGAAAGTAAATCCGAGCCAACATAACTTCCAAATCGACTCGATTCGGGTCTTCAGATAGAGCAGCCAGGATTTCAGCAATCGCCTGATTATATAATTCTCCACGCGTGTACATTCTGACAAGAGCTCCCCTGGTCAGACGAATTTTTGGAGGTGCAACCCCGTCACGACTGGTATACAATCGGCGCATTTCATCCTGTACTGCTTTGTTGGAAGGTTGGACTTCAAAAGCACGCTCCATGTGCCAAATTGCCGCATCCAGATTATTTTCATCTTCCCGAATCATTGACATACCTATGTGGGAGACGAAATCGTCCGGAACAGAAGACAACACCCTTTGAAAAATGTCCGAGGCATCGCCATATTTTTGTTTTTCAAGCAACGCCTTTCCTAATAATCGATAACTATCGATATGTTTCGGGTAGGTTTGCAGGATATGTTTACAATGGGCTATTGCCTGATCGATTTGACCATTATCAATCTGGTTTTCAATTTTATGAATATAAGCTCTTAAAGAAATATTCTCCATATGTACCTCTCAGAAATAGTATGCTACATCTTAAATAATTTCGCAAGTACATTAGAAACCGAAAAACAATCAGATGGAGAAAAAATAAGGCTGAAAGGAGGTAAAGATTAATCTCCCAGATAATCTCTTAGTTTTCTACGTATGACTGGATGGCGCAGCCTGCTTAAAGCTTGAGCTTCAATTTGCCTGACTCTTTCACGCGTTACACCCATTTTCCTGCCAACTTCTTCCAAGGTGTATGCCTGGCCGTCCAATAGTCCATACCTTAATTGCAGTATGCGAACTTCTCTTGGGGGTAAGCCATTCAGAACTTCTTCTAGATGTTGACGCAGCAAATTGTATGTTGCCGTGTCATCGGGAGGGGGAGCTTCATCGTCTTCAATAAAATCGCCAAGTACCGAATCCTCTTCGTCGTCTGTCGGGGTTTCTAAAGAAAGAGGACGACGAGCAACCTGGATCATGTTTTCGACTTTTTTGGGTGGAACATCCAATGCTTCGGCTAATTCTTCCACACTTGGTTCACGCCCCAATCTTTGGGTTAATTGATGTTGAATTCGTAATAATTTATTGATCTGATCACCCATGTGGACAGGAACCCGAATCGTCCTTCCCTGGTCTGCGATCGCCCGGG
>WPCI01211205.1_pt1 | contig 10310 bp, 8 predicted proteins | sample 5399871 | NCBI WGS metagenome assembly WPCI01 (sample SAMN12869469, study PRJNA574797) | sludge metagenome | isolation source: wastewater treatment of pH7 | place: China:Beijing | collected 2019-05-20
GAAGTGGTTGCCCGCGGCTAGTTCGTGCAGGATCCGCCAAGCATCCGGGTTTGCGGTCAGGGCGACAGCGAGCGGGGCGCTGATCTGGTCGACCATGCTGGTCGCCAGCATCAGGGTGCGCTGTTCGTCGTCCAAGCTGTCGATCTCATCCAGCACGTATTCGCCGATCCACGCGTTGCTGCCGTCGAAGGCCACGGCAGCCGCGACCGGATCGGCCGACCCGGCCAGACTCAGCGCAGCCAGGCTGAGACCGGAGGGCCAGCCATCGGTGATGTTGGTCAAGTGGTCCACGGCGGCGTCGGGCAGTTGGAGCGCCCGCGCTGCGAACAAGTCACCGGCCTCCTGCCTGTTGAAGGCGAGGTCGGCCGCGCGCACGTCACCCAGTGCGCCGGCGACCCGCAACCGGTGCAGCGGCAGGGTTGGATCGTGCCTGGAAATCAGGATCAGGTGCAGTCCGGCTGGTGGGTGACGCACCACCTCTTCCAGCAGGCGCAGCGCATCGCCCCCCTCAACCAGGTGGACGTCGTCCAGCACCAGCACGACGTCGAGCCGTCCAAGCGCGGCCAGGAACGTCATCGCCGGATCCGGGTCACAGACGGCCTGCGATTCTGACCAGCCGAACGGCTCCCCGGCCAGCACTTCGGCGGCGGCTTCCCGCAATCCCGCCCAAAGCCGATGCGCGTCGGCCTCCAGCGGGGTGAGCGAAACCCAGATCACCGGTCCCGGCGGGCGACCCTGCCGAACCCAGTCGGCCACGGCCAGCGTCTTTCCGGCACCCGGTCCGCCGGTCACCATGGTGACCGGGTGCCGGCTCGCTTGGTTCAGCAAGCGCAGCACGCGAGGACGCGAAACCGCGGGCACGGTGGGCACCGGCACCGCCAACCTGGTCTGGTTCGCAGGCGCGCTACCCCTCCGCGGGGTGACCTGGTCCGGGGCGGTCATGATGGTCCTTCAACGCGGCGGTCGAACTGGTGAGCGGCCTAGTCGGGCAGGAACTTCTGAGGGGGATCCGTTTGCTCAAAGGCTAGGTCCTCGGGCGGGGTGCTCAGCGTCAGGTGCAGGATCCCTGCTGTTAGGGTTCTGTATGTGCAGGATCCGCTCATTGACGAACTCGACTTGAGGCTGATCCACGCGCTCCAGACACGCGCCCGTATCCCCTGGACGACACTGGCGGGAATCCTCAGGGTGGACGCCGCCACCTTGATGCGGCGCTGGCGCCGGCTGGTGGACCACGGCTACGTCTACGTCACCGCGCTGATCCCCCTGCCGGCCAGCAAGCTTGCCCTCGCCTTCGTAGAGATCGCCTGCCAACCGGTCCACGCGGTGGCCTTGGCCGAGGAACTGGCCAAAGACCACGGGGTCGTCTCGATCGACCTGACTGCCAGCGGCCGGACCATGTTGGTGACCCTGATCGGACACGACCTGGACGCGATCAGCAACTGGACGATGACGCTCGGCCTCGACCCCCGGGTCGTTGCACTGCAGACCCATCATGTGTCGGAACTGGTGACCGACGCCAGCCTGTGGCGTCCCAAGGCCTTGTCACAGACCGAGGAGTTGGCCGTCCGGGCGTGGCCTCCGCGCAACACCGCCACGACAAACCTGGCCCTGCCGGAACTGGTGACCCTGCTCGAACTGCTCTCACAGGACATCCGCGCGCCCATCGCCGCTCTGGCAGAAGGTTCCGGGCTGTCGCGGCGCCGGGTCAGCGAATCCCTGAATGCGATGACTGCGTCCGGCGAACTGGTCGTCCGCATCGATGTGGCGCGACGCCTGACCCCCTTCCCGGTCTTCGCCTACTACTTCCTCAAGGGTCAACCCAGCACGCTCGGCCAGGTGGCGACCCAACTCAGCCGGATACCCGAGATACGCATGGCCGCGCGAACCGTGGGCCGCGCCAGCCTGATAACCAGCTTCTGGCTGCGGTCGTTAACCGACCTGCAACGCCTGGAGGAGGCCTTGGACAACAGGTTCCGAGATCTGGCCCTGGCCGACCGAACCCTGGTCACACGGACGGTCAAGCATATCGGCCACTTGCTGGACGCCGAAGGTCTGGCCACCGCCGGCCGACTGCGCGTCCTACCGGTCTGAGCGGGTCGCCTGCCTGCCTCAGGACACCTTCGGATGGATGACGTTCAGGTGCATGAGTTGCAGGTTGAGCGCCTCGACCTGGTTGAGCAATGCCCCCAGATCGCTGCCCGACGCGACCCGGTACCGAACCGTCGTGGTGACGGATTCCTGGATCACCTGCCCCCCATCGAGCAGGCTCGCTGACTGGTCATCCAGCCGCCCCCTCAGATCGAGCGTCACGACGTCATCCGCGATCGCCATGCCCACAGCATGCGGTTCCGAGGCGGGCATGGCGTCCATGTTGATCACGTGCAAGCCAGCATGTCGCAGGCGGTGCAACAGACCCATCAAAGCGGCGTTGTCGAGCACGGTTCCCCGCAACACGGTCACGCCGAACTCGTCCTGCCCGGCCAGCACACCGGCCAACTCGTTGCGCAGTTCGTCCGAGACCACGCCCGTCGCATCCACCTGGACGAGGATCTGGCTCATCACAGTCCCCCTTCTGATCGCGTTGCCGAGGTCAGCGGCGGCGCTTGACGAGCCACCCGGTGGCCATGCCGAGGAGGAACACCAGGGTGAGCGTCAGCCACGCCGGCGCGGTGAACTGCAGCATGAACAGGTTACTGACCACCGGATCGCGATTCTGCGCAATGAAGGCGAACGCCACCACTGCGATCGCCACCCCCAGCCAGACGCGCGGGTTCTTGGCATGATCAGTCAAGGAACGTTCGTTGCTCGCATTGGTCATGTCTGCCTCCAAGCTTCGATGGCACCGTCGCGACAATTCTCCGCAGTCATCCCGGTCGGGCGGATCACCCTCTGAGGGTAGTGCCAGGCCGCAGAGCTGCGACGATACTCGAAACCATCAGTCATCGTGCCCGGCGGCGATTTGCCGCCACGAGAGGAAGACCATGTCCGAACTCATCATCATCGGCTACGACGACCACGCCACCGCCGAGAAGGCCTACGAACGCGTCCTGCAGCTGCAGCGCGATTACATCGTCGACCTCACTGGGCTGGCGGTCGTGCGGGTCGATCCCAACGGCAAGCAACACGTCGACACCCCGGCGCCCATCGTCGGCACCTCAGCGGCCTCCGGCGCCTTGTGGGGTTTCATCCTCGGCATCCTCTTCCTCGTCCCAGCCTTGGGCATGGTCGTCGGCGGGTTGTGGGGGGCAGTCATCGGGCGCTTGAACAAGTCCGGAGTCAACAAGGCCTTCCGGCAGAAGGTCAGCGGTCTGCTGGAGCCCGGCAAGGCGGCAGTGGTACTGCTCGCCCGTAAGGTCACCGACGACAAGTTCTCTGCCGCCATGAGTGAGTTCGGCGGTCAGGTGCTGAAGTCGTCGCTGTCGGAGCAGGATGAGCAGGAGCTGATGGCCGAACTCGGCACCCCTACGCAGTGACCGGTCCCGAGGAGTTGTGGTCATCGCCATGTGCCCGGACGCCCAATTCGTTTCGACCGGACGGCTCCCTGAGTCCGGTGAGGTGCAACACGCACTGGACGACGCGCACGAACGGTTCGCGACGAACCACGATGGCCACAATTCCACCGTTTATCCAGCCTTGACCCATGCCGACCCGAGCAGATTCGGTCTTTGCCTGGTCGATGTCACCGGGCACGCCTACACCGCCGGTGAGGTGGACGTCCCGTTCACAATCATGAGCGTGGCCAAACCCTTCGTCTTCGCACTGGTCTGTCAGCAGGTCGGCCCCGACCGTGCCGGCGAATTGATCGGGGTGGACGCCACCGGGCGTCGCTTCGACTCGCTGGCGGCGGTGGAATTGAGCCCCGACGGCCGAACCAACCCCATGGTCAACGCCGGGGCGCTGGCGACCACCAGCCTGATACCGGGCGCCACGGTTGCAGACAAATGGGAAACCATCGTCGACGGGTTGTCCGCTTTCGCGGGGCGACCGCTGACCATCGACCGGTCGACCTACGAATCGGCGTCGGCGAGCAACTTCCGCAACCGCGCGCTGGCTTGGACGCTACGCGGTCGTGACCGGCTGTACGGCGCCCCCGACGAGGTACTCGACCTGTACACCAGGCAGTCCTGCCTGGCCGTGACCGCACGAGACCTGGCCATCATGGGCGCCACGCTGGCGGACGGCGGCGTGAACCCGGTAACCGGGCAGCGGGTACTCGACCAAGCCCTTTGCCACCACGTGCTGGCCGTGATGATCATCGCCGGGCTCTACGAATCTTCCGGAGACTGGTTCTACCGCGTCGGGCTACCGGGCAAGAGCGGGATCGGGGGAGGTATCGTCACCGTCTCCCCCGGCAAAGCCGGTTTGGGCAGCTATTCGCCGCCGCTGGACGCCGCCGGCAACAGCGTCCGGGGTCAACTGAGCGCACGATACTTGTCACAACGACTGGGGCTGGACCTGCTGACTTCCGCACCAGCCCGCTGAGACTGGGGAGCGATGAGTATGGCCAGCGTCGGCCTGACCGAGGCCGAGGCCCGGGCGAGACTAGCCGCGGGCCAGCAGAACACCACGCGCGTGAAACCCACCAGGCCGCGCGATCTGGTGCGCCGCGAGTCCGTCCTGACCATCTTCCATTTGAACATCATCGGCCTGGCGCTGATCCAGCTTCTTATGCGCGAGTGGGTCGGTGCCCTGCTGACGCTGCTGGTTTCGTTGGCCACCACCGGCATCCGGGCCGGGCAGGAGGCGATTGCGCGGCGTCGCATTGATGCAGTGGAGCAGACGCTGCGACCGCGCGCGACAGTTGTCCGCGACGGCCGAACCAAGAGTATCGACGCCGACCAGGTCGTCCGGGGTGACCTGCTCGTCATCAGCCCCGGCGACCAGTTCCAGGTGGACGGGCACATCGTCGGCGACGGCAGCCTGATCGTCAACACCTCCATGGTCACCGGCGAGCGCGGGTTGCGACGCGTCCAGGCCGGCGAGGAAGTACTGGCCGGCAGCTACTGCGTGTCGGGACGAGCAAGGTTCCTGGCCGACCGGGTCGGCGCTGACCGGTTCATCCACGCCCGGATCGCCGGCCGCAGGACGCTCGCCGAGCGACCCACACCGCTGGAACGCCTCATCACGCGGATTCTCTATGCGCTGCTGATGGTGGTGGTGGTCTACGCCGCCATCCTGGTGGCCAAGTATTTCCGGCTGGACATCGGTGCTCCCGGCGACGCGTTCATCGACGCCGCCCCGGTCATCTTCAGCCTGCTGCCCACCGGTCTGTACCTGATGATCGTCAGCACCTACTCGACTGGGACCGCAGATCTGGCGAAGATGGGGGCGCTGGTGCACAGCGCCCGGTCGGTCGAAGCGCTGTCCGAATCGAACGTGGTTTGCTTCACCGACGTAGGGTTGCTGTCTGGTGCTGCCATGGACCTCACGCCGGCGCCGCGTCCACCGGACGACGAAGACTGGCCCTCGCCATCGCAGCTGCGCCAGCTAATCGGTGACTTCGCCCGTAGCACGTCGACGCCGACCCCGATCTCGGAGGCGCTGGCTAGGGCGTTCGAGGGCGAACAGAGCATCATCACCACGGAGGCCGCCCATTTCGCCACGCTCGGGTGGACCGCATTGGCCTTCGACGGCGACCCGGACCTGTTCGTGTTGGCCGAACCCCGGCTGCTGGACGGCGTGGCCGGGTCGGCCGACGCTGAGGGGCCGCGACCGGATTCGGAACCGGAAGACGGCCAGCTGGACGGTTTGGTCCTGGCTTTCCGGCCGAACGACGTGCCGCTGGTCGATGACGTGGGTCGGCCGCGGCTCCCCGACGGCCTGATCCCGTTGTGCACCATCAAGTACGGGCGGCGGATCCGTCCGGAGACCCTCCAACTCGTCCGGGACTTCGTGGCGTCCGGGGTACGGATCAAGGTCTTCTCCGCGGAGCCACCGGAGCGGGTGATCGCGGCGCTGCGGGCTACCGGGTTGTCGGCCGAGGACGAGCGGCAGTGGCTCGCCCAAGGTGGCCTGTCGAGCATCGACTTGTCGCAGCTCCCCCAGGACCAGTGGGTGAATGCCGTGAGCGAGCACCGGCTCTTCGGCGGCCTGACACCCGACCAGGTGGGTGAAGTCGTCCGTCTGCTGCGGGCCAGCGGCAACCAGGTGACAGTCGTCGGGGACGGTCTGACCGACCTCGACGCGCTGCAGGAGGCCAACGTGGCGGTGGCCCAGGCCGCCAGCACGCAGGCCGCGCTCGGCAGCGCAGACATCGTGCTGCTCAGCAACTCCCCCGCCGCCCTGCTGAAGGTGCTGCACAAGGGGCAGTCGATGGTGCGTGGCCTGCTCGACGTCATCAAGCTGAACCTGGTGCTGGTCGTCTGTTCGGCGCTGTTGATCGTAGCTGTGCGGTCGACCGGCGCGGGCTTCCCGTACTTGTCGGGCCAGGGCACCCTGATCTCGATCCTGGCGGTGACCGTCCCGTCGCTGGTGCTGCCATTCTGGGCCGCCCACGGGACGGTCTCCAGCGCCAGTTATCGACTGATTCTGGTGCGTTTCGTGCTGCCGCCCGCAGTGCTGCTGTGTGCTTCGGCGTTCCTGGTCTATCTGTTGGTCCTGAACCGGACCGGGGTGGTGGCCACTGCCCAATTGGCGGTCACCTACACACTGCTGTATTCGGGGGTGTTGTTGACCGTGTTGCTTAAACCGCCACTGCGGAACCGGCCGCCGCGCCTGCCCGGCGGACCTGCCGGCCGGGACTGGCGAGGAGTTGTATTGGCCGCAATCCTGGCCACGGTCGGCACACTCGTCCCCGTCGTGCCGCTGGGGCGCCATCTTTTCCGGTTGGACGTGCTGCCGCACCTCGGCTATTACGTCGCCGTCGCGCTGGCGGTGCTCGGTTGGTTGGTGGCGGTGCAAATGGTCTGGCGGTTCTTCCCGCGGGTGGATATTCCGCGGGAAGAACCGCCAGTGACCGACGACGCAGTCAGCCGCGGGTGAACTGGACGGCGATCTGGTCGGCTGCGGTGCGCATCTCGAGCCGATTGCCGTCGACGCTGTAGGTCGCGGCGGATTCCAACGCGGCCATGATCGCGGCCTCTTGCTCCATGATGCCCTCGGGCTCGACGCACATCATCCGGGTGCTGCCCAACGGTCCGATGTCGATGACGCCCTCGGTCGACACCGCATACTCGCCGACCAGCCGGTTGCAGCCGGCCGAGCCCGAGATCGTGTAGTCGTCGCCGAACTCGACCGAAGCCGTGGTGCCGGTCAGCAGGCCCACCACTGCTTCCTTGCCATTGTTGTAGGCGGAGACCTGCCAGCTGGTGCCGGCCAGTTCCTGACTCTCGGCGACGAACGTGGTCGAGGTGGCGCCACCGGCGTCCTTCAGCGTCAGCGTCTCACCCGAGATGGTGAAGGTTCGTGCCGCCACAAGGGCGGCGAGGTAGGCGCCTTCCTGGGCCATCAGGGCCTCATCGCAGGCCATCAGGGTGGACGCGATCGCCTCGTCCACCTGGATGGCGTCACCGTTTATGGTGACCCCTGCGCGGTACCGGTTGCAGCCGCTCGTCCCGGTCACTGCCCCGTCATCGCTGAAGTTGGCGGTGATGACGCTGCCCTCCAGCGGAGGCTGGCCGCCGAGTTCGTCCAGCATCCAGCGGCTGCCGGCCAACCCGCCCGCCGTGACAGAGCTCGCGCTGGCCCCCGACGTCGAGGTCGGGGCAGCACAGGACGTCATGAGCAGCCCGGCAGCGAGCAGGATCAATAGGTGCGGTGCGCGCATTCGCTCTCTCCTTTTCATCATTCGTTCTTTCAAGGTCACGGGATGTTCGGTGGGTAGCCGGGACCCAGAGGGATACCCAGCAGGAACCAGAGTACGAACAGCACCGTCCACACCACCAGGATGACGCCGGAGTAGGGCAGCATCAGTGCGACCACGGTGCCGATACCGGACTTCTTCTGGTACCGCTGGGCGATGGTCACGATGAACGGCAAATAGACCATCAGCGGGGTGATCGCGTTCACCGGCGAGTCCGCCACCCGGTACGCAGCCAGCAGGGTCTGCGGCGCGACGCCCAGCTGACTGAACAGCGGCACGAAGATCGGGGCGAAGATCGCCCACTTCGGCAGCGCGCCGGGCATCAGGAAGTCGAGCAGCACGATCACCAAGATGAACAGGATCAGCAGGGGTATCGGGCCGATGTTCGCCTGCTCCAACAGGCCAGCCAGCGAACCTGCGATGATCCGCGGCATGTTCGACCAGTTGAAGTAGGCGATGAACTGGGCGATCATCAGCAACATCAGCACCATGCCACCCAGACCGGAGAAGGTCTTGGTAATGGCGGCGATGACGTCCTTGGAGCCCTTCATGGTGCCGGCCCCGACGCCGTAGCAGACGCCGGAGACCAGGAAGATCAGCATGATGATGAACAACAGACTGTCCATGAACGGGGTGTTCCCGATGATGTTGCCGGTCTCCGGATCGCGTAGCGGCGCCCCGGGCAGGAAGGTCGCCAGCACCACAACCAAGACCACGGCAAGCAGGCCGAACAGTGCCCACTTGGAGCCCCGCTTGTCGGCTTCGACGGGGATGGCCGCAGCGTCGGTGTGGTCGAGTTGGCCGGGCTCGGGAACCCAGGGGCCGAGGCGGGGCTCGACGATCCGTTCGGTGACCAGCGCCGCGACCAGTGCCAGCACGAACGACATCACCACCATGAAGTAGAAGTTCGCCACGATGGTGATCGGCTCACCGCCGGACAACCCGATGGCTTCGTTCGCGATCTCGGTGATCATGGCGTCGGTGGGCGTCAGCACGATGTTGACCATGAAGATCGTGGCCACGCCGGCGAAGCCGGCCGCCAACCCGGCCAGTGGATGGCGTCCCACGCTGGCGAACGCGGCCGCCGCCAGCGGAATCAGGATCAGGTAGCCGGCGTCCGAGGCGACCGACGAGAGCACGCCGACCAGGATCAGTCCGAAGCTGAGGGCCCATTTCGGTAGCGCGCCCACCAGTTTGCGGATCAGCGAACCCAGCAGCCCGGACTCCTCGGCCACGCCGGCGCCCATCATGGCGATGAAGACCACCGCGACGACGCCGAAGCCGGCGAAGTTGCTCACGAAGGACGAGAAGATGAATCGGATGCCGTCAACCGACAGCAGGCTCTTGATCGAAATCGTCTCCTGGACGATCGTCCAGTTCTCCTCGTAGGGGGCGTCAGGGCTGATCATGCCCGGTTGGGTGGTGTCCTCGAAATAGTCATACTGGGTGACTCCATCGGTGACCGGGACCGCCACGTCCTCGGTGATGCTGACACCGAACAGGCTCAGCAACCAGGACAAGACGATCACGATCAAGATCAGGTAGCCGAACATCAGCGCGGGCGGCGGCACCTTGTTGCCGAGCCGCTCCACCATGCCGAGCAGACCCTTGGGCTGCTCAGCGTCCTCCTCGGTGACTGTGTTTACGCTCATCTCGGCCCGCTCACTTCCGGAAGTTCATCGCAAGGTCGATGAGCAGCCTGGTGCCGAAGCCGGTGGTGCCCTTGTTGCGCCACTTCTCGGCGCTGGCGGACTGCGCAGTGCCAGCGATGTCGATGTGCGCCCACGGGATGCCGTTCACGAACTCCTCCAGGAACAACGCGGCCGTGATCGAACCTGCGTTCGCCCCGCCCATGTTGCGCAGGTCTGCGATGATCGAATCCAGTTCCTTGCGGTAGCGGCGAGCGAGCGGCAACTCCCAGACCGGCTCGTCGACGCGCTCGGCGGACGCCTTCACCTGGTCGATCAGCTCGGCATTGTTGCCCAGGACCGCGGCGATCTCGGTGCCGAACGTGCGCATGGCTGCACCGGTCAGGGTGGCGATGTCGACGATTGCGTCGACGTTCTCCTCGGTGGCCAGCACCAAGGCGTCGGCCATCACCAGTCGGCCCTCGGCGTCGGTGTTGATCACCTCTACCGTTTTGCCGCCCCGCATCACGATGATGTCACCCAGCCGGAGCGCACCGCCGCCCGGCATGTTGTCGGTGCACATCAGGTAGCCGGTGACCTGGCTGGTGCAGCCCAGTTCGCCAAGCGTGGTCATGGCGCCGAGAATCGCCGCGGCGCCGGTCATGTCGTTCTTCATGGTGGCGTGCACTTCGTCACCAGGCTTGATGGCCAACCCGCCGGCGTCGTACATGATGCCCTTTCCGACCAGCGCCAGGTGCCCGGTCGGCTCGCCCTCGGGGCGGTAGACCAGCTTGATCATCGCCGGCGGCTCTTCGCTGCCCAGGTTGACCCCCAGCAGGCCGCCACAGCCCCTCTCCACCAAGGCCTCCTCACCGAAGACC
>WPCI01359067.1_pt1 | contig 10309 bp, 11 predicted proteins | sample 5399871 | NCBI WGS metagenome assembly WPCI01 (sample SAMN12869469, study PRJNA574797) | sludge metagenome | isolation source: wastewater treatment of pH7 | place: China:Beijing | collected 2019-05-20
TAAAAAGTCGGAGCATATCCGACTTTTTTTTGGTATTATGATAGATAGTTGTGAAGTTAGGAGATTAAACATGAATAATGAAAAAATTGCTGTCCTGATCCCATGCTACAACGAAGCATTGACGATAAAAAAAGTGATCAATGACTTTCAGAAGCAATTGCCTGATGCGGACATTTATGTCTACGATAACAATTCAACGGATAATACGTATGAGATTGCCCTGAATGAAGGAGCAATCGTCAAAAAGGAACCTCGTCAAGGTAAAGGGAATGTGATTCGTCAAATGTTTTTTGACATCGAAGCAGATTTCTATTTAATGGTTGACGGTGATGATACGTATCCAGCGGAATATGCATCGGAGTTGTTAGCGGCTCTACGTGAAGAAAGAGCGGACATGGTAATCGGAGATCGCTTATCTAACGGGACTTATTTTAATGAAAATAAACGAGCATTTCACGATTTTGGTAATAACTTAGTTAAGAACTCGATCAATTATTTATATAAAGCGCAAATCAAAGACGTAATGACTGGCTATCGTGGCTTTAATCGAATGTTTGTTAAAAGTTTTCCAGTAATGAGTTCAGGGTTTCAAATTGAGACAGAATTTACGATTCACGCATTAGATAAACGCTTCAAGCTAGTGGAAGTCCCAATTGATTATCGAGATCGCCCAGAAGGCAGTGAATCGAAATTAGACACGTATTCTGATGGTATCAAAGTTTTGTTGACAATTTTAAGAATGTTCAAAGACTACAAGCCAATGTTGTTTTTCTCGATCTTTAGTTTGATTTTCTTTTTGTTCGGTCTTGTCTTTGGTATTCCAGTCATCAATGAATTTCTTCAGACTGGGTTTATCACAAAAGTACCTTCTTCGATTCTAGCGTCAGGCTTAATGATTTTTTCACTATTATTGCTTGTTACCGGGTTGATTTTAGACACAGTTGTGACCAATGCGAAAAAGGACTATGAATTAAATTTATACCGTTTGTATGAAGATGACTCTCAAAAGAAAAAAATATAATTTCCTTAACTAAATAAATTTTACATTCCACTCCTCTTTTATTTCATGTATAATGGGTAAAGTTATGACATGAAGTAAGGAGGAGTTGTTTTTGTCTGAAGATAAAAACCAACACTCAGACGAAGAATCTTTTAAAGAGCAGATTATGCGAGCTTTAGAAGAGGGTCGAAAGAATCGAGAACTAGAAACGACTAAAAAGACGCGTTCAAGCACCCGTGCTTCGGATGTAAAATCGAATGAGAAAACAGCGGTTAGTGATGACGACGACTTGGCTTCGTCCTATGAGCGCTTATTTGGTAATAAAAGAAATAAATCTGAAAAATCAGTTCCTAAGCAAAGGGCCAAAACAACTGAAGAAGTTGAGAAGAGTGCCGAATCAAACAAAGAGGCGGCTATTTCTAAAGCTAAAAATTCAGCACGTACAGTTCAACCAGCAGAAGTTGTGAAGAAAGAAACGGCTAAGACCGCTATTGAGAAAGAGCAAGTAAAAGAAAAAAGGCACCGAACAGAATCTTCTAAAGAGTTCGATAAGACACCAACCCGTCAGTTAAGTTCTCGCGAAGAAGCCAAACGGCCGCTTCCTGCTGAGGAGCCGAGTGCTAAAACTAAAAATGACGGAGATACAGAAGCAGAACCTTCAATTTTCCATCGCATTAGTGAAAAAATTGATGAACTTCATCGGATGGAAGAAGAGTTTGAAGGGGATTTAAGTGAGGAGAGCAACTTGAAGCGAGCAGAGCGTAACAAAGAGGATCGCGTGGTCCGAAAGATCGTGTATATATTAACCATTGGTATTTTGATTGTTGCTGGGATTTTAGCGATCTCTGGTTACAATTATGTCAGTGCTGGGTTAAAGCCACTAGATAAGAATGATAAACAATTAGTCCAGGTAGAAGTTCCAAGCGGTTCATCGAATCGTCAGATTGGGGATATTCTAGAAGAAGGTGACGTTATTCGTGACGGTATGGTCTTTAATTTCTATACAAAGTTTAAAAACTTAACGAATTTCCAAGCTGGCTATTATCAGTTTTCACCTAATATGACGTTGGACCAAATTAGTAAGGAGTTACAGCAGGGCGGAAGTGCCGAGCCATTAGATGATGCATCGAAATTAACGATTCCCGAAGGTTACGATGTTGATAAGATTGCTGAGTTAGTTGCGAAGAAGACAGACTTCAAGAAAGCTGATTTTATCAAAGTGATGAAAGATGAAAAATTCTTTGATCAATTAAAAACTCAGTATCCAGATCTGTTAACGGATGCAGGCAATGCTAACGATGTCCGTTATCGTTTGGAAGGCTATCTATTCCCGGCAACCTATAATGTTCATAAAAATCGTAGTCTTGAAGATTTAGTTACCCAGATGGTTGATACGATGAATCAAGTTATGACACCATATTATAGTCAAATTAAAGAAAAAGGAATGACGGTTCAAGAGGTTATGACTTTGGCTTCGCTCGTTGAAAAAGAAGGGGTCACCCAAGCAGACCGTAAGAAGATCGCGCAAGTCTTCTTTAACCGAATTGATCAAGGAATGCCATTACAATCAGATATTTCGATTCTTTATGCATTAGGTGTCCACAAAGAGTTCGTTTACAACAAAGACTTGGAAGTTGATTCACCATACAACTTGTATCAGAATACTGGTTATGGTCCTGGACCATTTGACAACCCAAGTCAAGAAGCGATTCTAGCGGTATTAGACCCAACAGAAAATGATTATATTTATTTTGTTGCAGATATCTCGACTGGGAAAGTATATTATGCCAAGACTTATGAAGAACATATGGAATTGGTTGAAAAATATGTCAATAAAGACAAATAAACAATTTACATTACAGTAATTACGTGGTAATCTTTTGTGGATTAATTCTATAAAAGATTACCTTTCGTAATTTTGTTGATTGAAGGAGAAGAAAAATGGTAGAAAAAACTTATCCAATGACTCTAGAAGGAAAAGAAAAATTAGAGCAGGAATTAGAAGAACTAAAGACAGTTAAACGGGGAGAAATTATTGAACGAATTAAAATCGCTCGTAGTTTTGGCGATTTATCTGAAAACTCGGAGTACGAATCTGCTAAGGATGAACAAGCCTTTGTGGAAGGTCGGATTAATACATTAGAAACGATGATTCGTTTTGCCCAAATCATTGATAATGATAACGTTGCTGCGGATGAAATCTCAATCGGTAAGACGGTTACCTTCGTAGAATTACCTGATGAAGAAGAAGAAGAATATACGATCGTTGGGAAAGCCGAGGCAGATCCATTAACTGGCAAAATCTCTAACGATTCACCCATCGCTCAAGCCTTGATTGGTAAGCATGTTGGAGACGTTATGACAATCGCAACCCCAGGCGGAAGCATGGAAGTCAAAATTGTTAACGTAAAATAAATTTGATAAGTAAAAGAGGCGCTGGACGCCTCTTTTATTTTTCGAGTTTTTTCTAAATTCAGTGGGTTAGAAAGTTTTACATAACTGAAGTTTTAAACTAGTTGCTCAAGTTTAGCTAGTTTGCGACCTTAGACCGATAGTATTTAACGAATAAAAAAAGTAGAATGAAGTATAAATAAAAAGTTGGGAGGAAAGACAAAAATGAAAAATCCATGGCGCTTTTTCATTGTTATCGAGGCCTTACTTGCAATTTTCTTATTATGGCAATTGTCTTCAAATCCTGCGATGTTGATCATGTTGCTTTTTGGGGCATTAAATATTTACTGGGCGTTGCGTAAGCATCGGCGAAGTAAATTCCAATTAGTTTTGGGCTCAGTAATCTTGATAATCTGTTTGGTAAACAGTCCGGCAACCTGGCTGATGTTGGTTTTTGCAGTTCTTTTTCTGGGACTCAAAGGATTTGAAATTGCAGGAATCTCAATGCCGAACCATTCTTTAAAAAATAAAAAAAGCATAGTGATGGTTGAGACCACCGATCCACAAAAACACAATGGGGAACGCAAGAAACAAAATTGGTTTGGTAATGATCGGATTGGCGCCCAAGTTTTTGAATGGGATGATATCAATGTAGCGATTTTTGCAGGGGATACAATCGTGGATTTAGGCAATACGTTATTACCTAAAGAAGATAGCGTAGTAATTGTTCGCAAAGGATTTGGCCGAACCCGGATTTTAGTTCCCTATGGTATCGGGATTCTTTTTGAACACGCGACTTTATATGGGAAAGTCGATTTTGATGATGATTCGCAAGTTTTACGAAATGAAACGCTGAAAATTTATAGTGAAGATTATGATGAAAGTCCGCGTCGATTGAAAATAGTGACCAATACCTTAGTAGGAGATGTCGAGGTGATTCGTGTATGATGGGAAAATATTCTCGTCTGCAAATCGCTCTTTACTCTGGTTTGATCTCCTTTTTACTAATTTTAACGACATTGTTTCTCTATATGTATGCGATTGGACAAAGACAATTATTTGGCCAGCTATTTGCAGCTCGTATTTTTTACATTCCTATCTTTGTCCATATTCTTGTGATTTCATTGACTGTCAGCAGCGTCGTCTATTTTTTGGTAGCTTTTATCGAAAAACGCCAGCTTGGAAAAATCGAAGGGAAATTGCAAAATTTAGCTTCGGGCAATTATGAAGATTCTTCATTGGATGTGGCTATCTCACAAAATAAAGAGATGCTGTTAGTCGATCATGATATCAAACGAATTAAAGAAAAATTAGTGAGTATGTCGCGCGAATTGCAGCAATTAAGCAGCCAGCCGCAAATGGTGGATGGTACAACGAAAGAAAAAATATTAGAAGAAGAGCGACATCGTTTAGCTAGAGAACTTCACGATTCTGTTTCTCAACAGCTGTTTGCAGCGATGATGATGATGTCTGCCTTGAATGAACAGTCACAGTATTCAGAAGAATTAGAGCCTTATAAAAAACAGTTGGCGATGGTAGCTGACATTATTAATGCGGCCCAGTCAGAGATGCGGGCACTTTTGCTGCACTTAAGACCAATCAGTTTGGAAGGTAAAAGCTTGCGTCAAGGGATTGAGCAATTATTAAAAGAATTACAGACAAAGATCCAAATTAAATTAAAATGGGACGTTCAAGATATTCAGGTTTCTGCTAGTATCGAGGATCAATTATTCCGAGTTGTGCAGGAATTATTATCTAACACTTTGCGACACGCTAAGGCGAATGAGTTAGAAGTCTATTTAAAAATTATTGGACAAAATATCTTGCTGCGAGTGATTGACGATGGTGTTGGTTTTGAGGCGAAGGATGAACATGCTGGTAGCTATGGGCTAAGAAATATTCGTGAACGAATCGCCGGTATTGGCGGTTCGACGAAGATAATCAGTTTTAAAGGTCAAGGAACCAGTATTGAAATTAAAGTCCCGGTCGTTTCGGCAACTGCTACAGCGGTCAAGGTACCAGTAAAACTAGCTGAAGAGTAGATAGATGATAGAAGGCAAAGGTTAGCTAACATCAAAAGGAGTATTTGTTTGAAAAGAAAGATCAGTAATAAAAATTAGGAGGCAGAAGATGATACGTGTGTTACTTGTTGATGATCATGAGATGGTTCGATTAGGCGTTTCTTCTTATTTATCGATCCAATCTGATGTTGAAGTTGTCGGTGAAGCGGAAAATGGTGAAGAAGGCTATGAGAAGGCGCTGGAACTACGACCAGATGTCATACTAATGGATTTAGTGATGGAAGTGATGGATGGGATTGAATCGACTAAAAAGATTTTAAAAGATTGGCCAGAAGCGAAGATCTTGATCGTGACTAGTTTTATTGATGATGAAAAAGTATATCCAGCAATTGAAGCCGGAGCTTCGGGTTATTTGCTAAAAACCTCAACGGCGCACGAAATTGCCAATGCCATTCGTAAAACGTACAATGGCGAACGTGTTTTAGAGCCAGAGGTTACCACTAAGATGATGGAACAATTATCGAATCGTCATCGTCACGTGCTCCATGAAGAATTAACCAATCGTGAGCAAGAAATTTTACTATTAATCGCGCAAGGCATGAGTAACCAAGAGATTGCTGATGAATTGTTTATTACATTAAAAACGGTCAAAACGCATGTTTCTAATATTTTAGCGAAACTGGAAGTGGAAGACCGCACACAAGCGGCTATTTATGCCTTTAAACACGGGTTGATAAAATAGAGAGTCATTCTCTGTTTTATTAACCCGCTCTTTGTTATACTAAGAATGATAAAATCAGAATTTCTAAATAAATTTAAGTGCATGCTTTTTTGTTGAAGTAATAAAAATGGTATGTAGATAAGGAGTTAAGATGAAACAAAGTTTTGTTATTATTGGTTTAGGAAGATTTGGCGGCAGTATTTGTCGAACATTAGTCGAATCAGGGCAAGAAGTTTTGGCAATCGATAGTAATGAAGACCGCGTCAATGAATATATGAATATCGCCACCCATGCCGTAGTGGCGAATGCCCAAGATGAAATGACCTTGCGCTCGTTGGGCATCCGAAATTTTGATCATGTGATCGTAGCAATCGGGGAAGATATCCAAGCGAGTATCTTGGTGACCTTGATGGTGAAAGAGATGGGTGTGCCCAATATTTTGGCTAAAGCCCAAAATGAATATCATGCTCGTGTCTTAGAAAAAATCGGTGCTGATCGCGTGGTTCACCCTGAACGGGATATGGGGCAACGGCTTGCTCATAATCTAGTTTCAAAAAATATTTTGGACTATTTAGAACTGTCAGACGAATTTTCATTAGCAGAAATCAATGTCACGAATCGAAAATTCTATGGTAAAACATTGGATGAGCTAGATTTTCGGCAGCGCTTTGGTTTGAATGTGGTGGCGATTCGTCGAGGAAACCAAGATCCGATTGTGACTCCTTCAGCTGAAGAACTCGTGCAGAAAAACGATCATTTAGTGGTGATCGGCCGCGATGAAGATGTGGATTATTTAGATGAGAAAATGAATGGATAGGTGAATTGAAATGAAATTAACGATAACACCACAAGCACAAGCTTGGTTTAAACGTGAAATAGAACCTGCTGATGGTCAGGGAATTAAATTTTATGGGAAAGTCTATGGAAAGACCCAAGTCCACGATGGTTTTTCAGTCGGGATGTCTGTTGATACACCAGAAAGTCCGCTAGTGAAAACGACTATTGATAATCAGCTTTTTTATATTGAAGAAGCTGATGAATGGTTCTTTAAAGGTTACGACTTGGCAGTCGATTATGATGCAAAACTTGATGAGCCCAAGTATGATTTTGCTCAGATTTAGGAGTGATTTGAATGTTATCAGTGATTGTTCCTTGCTATAACGAAGAGGAAGCGATTTTTCTTTTTTTTACGGAGATGGAAAAAGTAAAAGAAGCGATTAACTATGACTTTGAATACATCTTCATCAATGATGGATCGGAAGACCAAACACTGGATCGTTTACGAGAATTGGCTCGGCAGTATCGATATGTCCGCTATCTTTCTTTTTCGCGAAATTTCGGTAAAGAGGCGGCATTGTATGCTGGCTTAAGGGCGGCTAAAGGGGATTTAGTAACGGTGATGGATGTCGATCTACAAGATCCGCCAGAGTTATTGCCGCAAATGATTGAGATGATTGAGACAAAGGGGATTGATTGTGTCGGAACTCGACGGGCCAATCGAAAAGGTGAGCCGCCGATTCGCAGTTTTTTTGCTAAGAAATTTTATCAGTTAATTAATCGAATCAGTGACACGGAAATGGTTGATGGTGCACGTGATTATCGATTAATGACTCGACAGATGGTCGATGCGATTCTTGAGTTGACAGAGCATAATCGTTTTTCTAAAGGATTATTTAGTTGGGTCGGTTTTGATACGGAATATATTACTTTTGAAAATCGTGAACGGGTGGCAGGAAAAACGTCTTGGTCATTTTGGCAATTATTGAATTACTCAATCGATGGCATTGTTAATTTCTCTGATGCGCCACTAAATATTGCGTCATTTGTAGGGGCTTTTTCTTGTGTCGCTTCAGGGATTGCGATGATCTTTATTATTGTTCGTGCCTTGTTGTTTGGCGATCCCACTGCCGGATGGCCGTCTTTAGTAACGATCATTTTATTTATTGGCGGTGTTCAATTGCTCTGTATTGGGATCATCGGAAAATATATCGGCAAGATTTTTATGGAAACAAAGAAACGTCCGGTTTATATTGTGAAGGAAACAGAAAAAAGATTGGAGCAATAGCGCTCCAATCTTTTTTAGTAGCCGCGGTCCAACGCTACTTGGTTAATGGCTAATTCATTATTCTCCAGATAACTTTTCAAATTAGTTAAAAAGATTTTCATAAACTTATTTTGAAAATCTACAGTCAATCCTGAAATATGAGGGGTGATCACAACATTTTCCATCTCCCACAGCGGACTTTCGTTTCCTAAAGGTTCTTCTTCAAAGACATCCAATGCAGCAAAAGCTAACTGTTTTTTTTCAAGGGCAGAAATCAGTTCTTTCGTGTGCAGGGTATCACCGCGACCAACATTAATAAAAACGGCCGAATCTTTCATCTTTTCAAAAATATCACTGTTAAAAATATGGTAGGTATCTGGTGTGCCTGGCAAGATACCTACGATGACATCCATTTCAGGAACGATTTTGGCCAAATTTTTAATTGAATAGGTTTCAATAAAGCCAGTGACGGGATGTCCTGTCGTGTTAATCCCATAAACATTCACTCCGAGACCTTGAATCGATTTTGAAAGTTGCTGACCAATCTGACCAGTTCCTACCACCAACAAGTTTTTTCCAGCTAATTGATCGTAGTGGCTCAGGTGTTTATTCCATTTTTTTTGGGTCTGGTTTTTAAGGGATTCGTTTAAGCCGCGATAATATCCTAGCAGTACGCCAATAATATGCTCACTGATTGAAAGAGCGTGGAGACCGCTGCTGTTGGATAATAAAATTTTGCGCTCAGAAAAAGCACCCAATGGTAAATAATCCACTCCAGCGGTACTTGCTTGGACCCATTTTAATTGGTTAGATTGTAAAAGGGCGGTGCCATACTCTTTTGACCAATCAATAGAAATTTCGACAAAGGGTACTTCTTCAGGCGTTAGGGTCGTTCTGATTTGATAAGCAGGAGCCATCGTTTGAATTTTAGCGATAAATTCTGCGCGAAAAGGCCGTTGCAAGAAAATAATGGGCTTTGTCATAAGATCTCCTCGTTTCAAATTAAAATAGAAACACAAATTTATTTTAACAAAGCTCGTCAAAAAAAACTGCTTACAGAATCGTAAGCAGTTAACGGTTTGGTAAATCAATTTTAGGTAAAAAATTGATTATTCGGAAAAAGATAAAGAGACTAATAAAAGTAATCAAAACACTTGAGTCAAAATTGGGTAGGAACAATAAGATAATCGTTGATAATAGTGTGGGAATTGTCGCACAAAAAATGATCGTCTTAAATGACTCAAAGAATGTGATGCGCCGCAATCTGAATTTCGCGACGATCATACCAGCTAGTCCCGCAAAGATTAAGGTGACAAATAAGTTGATGAAGGACGGATACAAGCCAGCCAGCAACATCACTAGCGGGGTCCAAATCGGCATTTTCAAATCTGCTAGACTAGCTCTCAATTTATCGCCAGTCATGTTTTTCAGTGGTTCTTGTTTGTAAGAAAATTTTAACGTGTTGTCGCCAAACAGTGTCGAGCTGACTCCGCCATAGTCAGGTAAGACTAGGATTGCTTGATTTTTTAAAAGTCCGACACTAAAGTAATTTCCGACCAAATCTTTTTCAACGTCTTGCTGTGTCCGTTTGCCTTCTGGGTCGAAGGTTAAGATAATTGAATTTGTTTGATAAATAAAGCCCTTTTCCGGTTGGGCTGTTTTAATTTCACCATCTTCAATTTTAAAATCAGGAATTTTTTCGACGATTTTGAGGCTATCCGTTTTAAGTTGGTCCATTACTTGCAATGCCTGATAAACACTTGGAATTGCTAAAAATAGGCTCAAGCCTAATAAATAGACAATCGATTTCCAAAAGGGGGTGTTCCTAGCATTTTTTAGATCTCCAAAGCGAAAAAGAGATCCTTTGATTAACTGACGAAAAGTCATGTGATCGCTCCAATCTTTTTATACAAGTGCCATTGTAGCGAAGTAAGATTGAAATAACAAGGCGATCCGTAAAAATGTAAAAAGATTTCAAGAAAGAATTGACTATTTTTCTTTGCTTGTCTATCTTAAATTAGAAAGAAAAGAATCAGAAAGTGAGCGAATATGAAAATCTATCATACATTTAAAAACTATCTAATAGAAAAAAGACTTTGGGAAGTCTTTATTTATCTATTTTTCGGTGGGCT
>WPCI01182921.1_pt1 | contig 10305 bp, 10 predicted proteins | sample 5399871 | NCBI WGS metagenome assembly WPCI01 (sample SAMN12869469, study PRJNA574797) | sludge metagenome | isolation source: wastewater treatment of pH7 | place: China:Beijing | collected 2019-05-20
TTTTATCGATCTAAGCAATAAGCTTACTCTATATTCAGTTACGTTAAGTTCTTAGGGGCTAGCCCCTAAGAACTTAACGGAACTGAATATAGAGTAAGCTTATTGCTTAGATCGATAAAACTGGGTGGTTCGGCTGGTACAATTGCTGGTCCAAGTCGGGCAACTTAACCTCGTTTTTGGTCTGTTCGGCTTGGCGACAAGTCAAAACCCGCCGAAAAAAGTTTTGCAAGGACTGGATAAAAAAAGAAAGGCGTTAGCCTTTAGGTGAGGATTAACGAACCGACTTTTATTATTCAGAAGGTGGAGATTTTTGAGTGCTTTTTACTCAAAAATACTACCTGTTCCTTTCGGAACTTTTAGCCCTTAAATAATAGTGATAATAGAGACAACAGGCAAAAAGTGTTATAAAGCGTTGGTATGACTGGGTTTATACGTGTTTTTGGGGTGTAAGGAAATCCTTACACTTTCAATATAAAATGTAAGGATTTCCTTACACCTAAAAATTTACATTTATGAAGAAAACAATAAAAAAAGAGCATATAAAAATGCTCTAAAAAAATCTAACAGGTAAATTCACTTTTTTTCCATTCTTATCTTTAAGATTTTTCAAAGAATGTTGAAATAATCTCATCGATAATTTATCAAGTTGCACTTCATTTTTACGAGGTGCGCAAATCATTATATAAGGATTTACAATCCAAGTTCTAGGGCTCACAGTACGTCCATTTTCAGTAACTTGACCAGCCCCCTCTGGATTTAACAAAATCTCTTTTTTCTTTAAAGAATTCATAATTTCAGAAGTTTGTATTCGTGATTTTCCAATCATTTCAGCAATTTCAGATACAGTCGCTGCTTTAGGAAGTTCAAAGTTATCATCAATATTCTTTTTTTGCTTCTTAAACTTATCTTCCCTACAAATAATGACATTACTTTTAAATTCTAAATACGCTTGAATTTTAAACAAAAAGCTTTCCTCAGCTTGTGTAAAATACCCAATACGATTTAATAAATCTAAATTTCTATGCATAGTTTGATTAAACGGCTCCCCTGCAAATAAACTTTTTTCCGTTCCTATGTATTTCTTTTCTCCTGTCAATTCTTCAATCTGTTTTAAAAGAGACTTTTCTAATTCCTCTACTTTTTTTCTTACATTATCTTTTTTCTCAAAATCTCTTTTTCTAGCATTTTTATCTGCTTTTTCTAACGCTTGTCCTAAAGTACTCAAATCTATTCTCCTCTTAAAATAAATTTGAGGTAGATCCAGTCTAAACCAAATATTCAATTGTCATTTATTTCTCATTTGAATTATGTTAATCTTGTATATAGACAATTAGATTAACAGGTGTTGGCTCTGGACCTCACCTCATTAGAAAGAGTCATGTTTCCCGCATGGCTCTTTTTTCCATTCTAACATGTTTTTTATTTTAATTCTGCAAGTCTATGTTTAGGAACTTGCTCCCACTCTAACTCCAAAAATAATTCCTTACCAAACTTAAAAACCTTCTTATGCGGTTTATCATTAATTAATTTTATCTCTTCATCATCTTTTACCATAGGTAACACTTTTTTAATTACAGGCTTATCAATTTCAACAGAATCAACGTTCAAGGTCTCTGAAATGTCGTTTTCTTGCTTTGTCACGTTGTTCTTTTCTTCTAATTTCTTCTCGATTTTTGTCTTGCTGCTGTTCTTTTTCTCTAGTTGATCTATTCTGTTCAACATTTGTTCCATCGACTTTTGTTGGTCTATCATTAATTCTGTTAATTGATTCATTAACTCTATTACCATTTTGTTTTGCTCTATTAATCTTTCGTTTTGTTCGCTCGAATTGCTCTGTAATGTCGCCATCATCAATTCTACTTGTCGCAATAGATTTTCGTTCGTCATTTCTTTCTTGAATCTGTCTGCTAAACTCACTTTCTATTCCCTCCTTAGTAAAATCATCTCCTAACGTCTTTCCACGTACCCATCTAGAGACCTCAGGATGCTTATATGAGAGTGTTTGCCCTCTCATCTTAACTTTGACACCTAATTCTTCTAAAGCTTCTGAAAAGCCCTTAAAATCGCCTGTACGCTCTTTTATATAATTAATTGCTCTTCGCAATTCCATTTTCCAACTATTTTTCCCTTTTTCCTCTAAACCTTGCTCCGCTTGTGTATAGCGAATATCTGCTTTTCTTTCAGTTACTGCCAACCCATTTTCTAAGCAAATTCTATCATTCTCACTTTTAACAAAATGTCTTTGCTCTGCATTACTTTGATACTTATTTCCAGTTTCAATATTTACTGAATTAATCACAATGTGATTATGAATATGTTTCTTATCTGTATGCGTATAAATAGCGACCTGATGGTCTTTTGCCACCGCTCTAGCCAATTCTAGTCCCATTTCATTTGCTTGCTCCGGAGTAACTTCCCCTGGTCTAAATGATTGAATAATTGTATGTGCTTGCACCCCATCATTTTTCCCATAAAGCATTCTCAATTCCTTAAAACTTGTTTTCGCATAATCCACATCACAATTGTGGCCACTTTTCACTGTAGCTTTTTTTTCAGCATAGTTGATCGCCCTACTGGCTTCCTTCGTATTTCCTAATTTAGTTGTTGCCATAATCGATTCAACTCTTTCCTCATTCCTTCAACACTATCATTCAATTTCTCCCACTTTACACCGCCATGTCGGTTCGAGTTACAATATTTAGCGATTTGATTCATGTTGTTCCCCAACATACTCAAATCCCTAGCAATCGATTGTCTAGTTGCTTTATCAAATTTCGGCGCAACTAATCGACTGCTTTGTGCCTTCTTTTTCACAAAAGTTGGCACACTCATATTTAAAGTTTCAGCTGACTGCTGCAACTTCAAATATTCGGATTCGCTCACTCGAAAGCTAATTTGTCTCGGCTCTTTTCGAATAGGTTGCTTCTGCTCCTTATTCGAATTTTCGCTAGCCATATTATCATCTCGTTCACTCATTAAAACCCGCCCCTTTCAACTCTCGTTGACATGTTGTCTCATAGAATCATTGTACTACGTATCTCGATTCTACTCAACAACATTAGGGCTTGGCAAGCGTCGTATTTGCTAGCCACTTCGTGGCGCAAATACAGCTTGTTGGGGGTTTCCCCCAATCCCCCTTTTGTTTTTGCCTTCGCAAAAAAGTGACTAGCTTTCGCTAGCCACTAAAAACATTTACCCACTCTAATCGTGGGTAAATTTATTCTCTCAAAAAGTAGTCCTACCCACAGTAGCCCTCCTTTTCTTTGCCCCCCACTTCGCACTTCGGACTGGCTAGCCCGGCAAGGCTATCACAGGAGGTCTCATTAGAAAGGGTAAAATGCACTCCGCTACGCTACGCCCTTTCCAACGAGCCTCCAACCTGTGATTCCTATGCCAGTGCCCCAGCCCATGCGTACGAAGACTTAGGGGCAAAGGTCGGGCATTCGTTCTCCCTATATGTTACGTATATCGGTAACATATGTTGAAACCTCTAACCATAAAAAAGAGTCCTAGAACCAGGACTCTTTTTTTCGTGCCTACTACGGTAAGGCTACACCAATTTTTTTGTGCTCACTACGGTAGAGCTACTCCAATTTTTTAATTCCAATTACGGCATGGATACTCCAAATTTAATCATCATTCTTTTAATTTATGTTATTGCGAAGATGAATGAGTAAAAACTCCGCTGAATATGTGCCTGTTCTTTTTATTTATATCATTACGGAGGTGAATCAGAAAAAAACTCCGCTAAATTTTAAGTCTTTATTTTTACAAACTTATTATATCACATATAAATAAAAACCGAGCAAAGCCCTAGTGATCCGCTCCGACTTCGCTCATAATTTTAAAACTTTTTTCTACAAGGACTCGCAAGCTTCCCCATTTTTTTTTTACAATTAGGGAAACTTGGCGATACCCATTATATTTATATCTATTGATTTTCTTTTAACTTTTTAATTTCAAGTAACAACTTTTGATTTTCTTTTTCTAATGCTTCATTCGTATTAATAAGCACATTAGCACCTTTACGAATACTATTTAACCTAAGTAATTCTACCTCAGAAATTTGATACATTACACCTTTATCGGTTTCAACTTTTTTTACATATTTGATCCCTGGATTAGTTTCGTTTTTAAGATAGTCTTTAGCCCATTCCAATTGATTTTTCACAAAATTATATTCTTGCTGCAAGGACTGTTTTTCTTTTTTCATCTGCTCAATTTCTTGAGCCATCTCTCTTGTAAGCTGACGAACTTCTTCTACTTCCTCTTTAGTTCGAATGTCCTTTGCAATCGTTGTTGTACCACGTTCTAAATCTATCCCTTTTTTCTGTAAAAACCAAGGTAATTCATTTTGTATATATACTAATTCTTTTCTATCAAAAATGTTTTTAGCTTGTAATCTTCCATCTTTCATTGGAACTATTCCAACTAACATATAAGGCGTATCACCATCAAAGTGTACTTGTGCATATGCAATATTTTGTTTACCATATCTTCCTTCGAAGAAATCAACGACATATTGAAAAAACTCTTTAATTTTATCAAATTCAATGACTTCAAAATAATCATTAGAAACTGACACATACCATTGAGAAACCAAAACCGCGTCTTTTCTAATAGTTAACAATGAATCTCTTTGCTCATTGATTATCTCCATAATTCTACTTTCATGATTTACCGGCTCTTTATTAACTAAATCATAAGCACATTCCTTCGGAATTTCATTCATATTGGCAAACTTAATCTTCTTTCGCATTGATGCTATCAAGTACTTCACTTAAATCTCTCCTCAATCATTCATTTCTTCTTAAGCGATCCGTTCGATTTCTTTTGATTCCTCTTTGTCTTAGACCAGAAGCTCTTTTTTCTATTTTTGTTTCTTGTACCACATGTTGATTATCCACTCGTACCGTACCACCTGATACTGTTGGATTCGCTCCTTGTACGACTTTATTCTCTACTTTTGTTTCTTGCACCGCACGTTGGCTCTCCGCTCGTACCGTACCACCTGATACCGTTGGATTCGCTCCCTGCACGACTTTATTCTCTACTTTTGTTTCTTGCACCGCGCGTTGGCTCTCCGCTCGTACCGTACCACCTGATACCGTTGGATTCGCTCCTTGTACCGCTTTATTCTCTACTTTTGTTTCTTGCACCGCACGTTGGCTCTCCGCTCGTGCCATGCCACCTGATACCGTTGGATTCGCTCCCTGTACCGCTTTATTCTCTACTTTTGTTTCTTGCACCGCACGTTGACTCTCCGCTCGTGCCATGCCACCTATTACCGTCGGATTCCCTTGTTCTACCTGTTGTTTTTCCACTTGCATCATTTGTTTACTTCTTAAAATTTCATCTTGCGAAGCCTGCCCTGAAGCTTGTGGATTCCCTTGTTCTACCTGTTGTTTCTCCACTTGCATCATTTGTTTACTTCTTAAAATTTCATCTTGTGAAGCTTGTCCTGAAACTTGTGGATTCCCTTGTTCTACCTGTTGTTTCTCCACTTGCATCATTTGTTTACTTCTTAAAATTTCATCTTGTGAAGCTTGTCCTGAAGCTTGCGGATTCCCTTGTTCTACCTGTTGTTTCTCCACTTGCATCATTTGTTTACTTCTTAAAATTTCATCTTGTGAAGTTTGCCCTGGGCTTTGTGAATTCCCTTGTTCCATTTGTTGTTTATTTGCATTTGAAACACTTCCCATTTTTGGTGAAACGTTTTGATCCTCACCGGAATTGGCATTATTGTGAATGTCTTTACCTAATTTATTTAACAATTGACGGTCATTATTTTCTTGAGCCTTTTGTTTTCCTTCTGCTTGACCTTCTTTAAAATCATTAATAGTATCTTGCACATTACCCGAAAGTCCTTTTGTAACACCCGATGCCTTTTCTTTCCCTTTACCAACAGCACTACTCATAGTAGCTACAACCATATTACCCGCATCATTCATTATGCCAGGCACACCTCTATTAGTTGCATAACTTAACGCTGCACCGGTATTTTTCATAAAGTTCTTTGGCATAACTCCTGCTTTTTTATTATCTTTATCATTCAAACCATTTACTTTATCCTCTGAATCCATTTCAGAACGTTTAGGAGTATCATCTCTTGATTGTTGAGTAGACGCTGATTCTCTTGCACCACTAAACATATTCTTCATGCCTTCACCAGCTCGTTTAGCCAGCGATAACCCACCAACCGTTGCCAAGAAACCATTCATACCTTCTTTTAAACCAACATCTACACCAAAATATTTTAAAATTGTATTTGATCCTTTAATTAGAGCAATTGTTAAACAAACTAAAACAACTACATACAATACAGGATTTAAATCCTTATTCGACACAAAATTAACTGATATTGTGAAAAATCTTAATGAAAGCCCAGTAAAAGCAATCGTTAAAAATCCTCGCCCAATATCCTGAATCATCATTTTAGTTTTCTGACCAGAATCTATATCAGTAACCATTACAAATGGTGCTACTAACTTTTTCATAACTAATTCAAAAATTGTTATTACAAAAACAAATAACGTAAATAAGTATGCAACTCCCAAAGCTAATAAAGACCAAAAGATAGTGAAAAATTGCATAGGATAGCGTTTATATCCTGATTCAAAAGAATCCTTAAACGGATTAAACATACTAGCCTTTTCTATCTTACTAACCGTTTGCTCTTTCCCAGTATGAGAAATCTTATATGTTAAATAATTTGTCTCGGCTGCCATGCCAGTTCCTTCTTTTGAAATATCCTCAATTACCTTTAAAGTTAATAAATCACTTAAATCGGCTTGTAAGAATTCTTCTTTAGACAAATTATTTTTCGGTTCTTTTGAATTTTCTTTTTTAATCGACTCAAATCCCACCTGACTTAAATATAACAAATCAGCTGTATTATCTTTTACAATGTCCCAAGCTAAACCCTCTTTAGCTTTTCCCTGTTCTACTGATCCTTTATAAAAATCAGTAGCCATACTTTGCATATCAGCCATTAATTCATTTAAACCACCTAATAAACCAATCATTATAACTACATTTACACCTACGGATTTAAATTTAGGTGGATTATGTTGAATTATGACTCTAATTCCTATCCAAACAATCATTAATACTAAAATTGAATAGAACAAACCTTTCATAATAGATGTATAAAATTCATTCAATCCAGCATCTTTTAATAAATCAAAAAGGGAAAATGTATCAGGAATCAATCCTTCAACCAAGGAAACAAAACTCAATAAAAGTTTTACTATACCACCTAAAAATGATTGTAAAATTGCACCTAAAAAATCAGTATAACGTATCCAATCATTATGTAAAAACTCTAGTATTTTGGGAATATCAGAATCCTTTGTTCCAAAAAAATCAGACCAATCCCAATCAGCATAAACGGTAAATGGAACCGTTATAATTGCCATTATTAATGATACAACAAACGAATATAATATCTTCTTTTTATTTTTCATATACTTCTCCTTCTTTCTTTATTCTAAAAAAGTATAGTAGACTTTAAGGTCTACTATACTTTAATAATTAAAAAAAACGACTAAATACATCTACACCAAAAGCAATTACAACAAAAACAATAAAGAAACCAATAAGTATTACTACACAACCTAAGCTAATTTGAAACATTTGAATAAGAATATAACCCACAAAAGCTAAAAATATTAATGCTCCAATTTCTGATAATGGTATCCCAAATAAAAATAATAAAAGCATTAATCCAAAAAATAATAACCATCCTTTTTTCAATTAGATCGCCACCCTCCGCCCTTATAAAAACTTAAATACAGGCTTTATAAGGTTCAATTTCATAATCCTCTATTTCCAGTTGCATATACTCTCCAAATTCCATACATTCTTCTTCATATTCATCAATAGATTCAATAATTTGTAACTGTTGTTCTAAATCATAATTTGAAAAATCATCTACCATTTGTTCAACTACAATTCTTTCATCCACCTTTCTTTTTAATAGATAATCCAATACTTTTTTCTCAATTCGTAACACAAATCTATTGAGAACTCTTAAAAATGAACTTTTCGGATTCTCATATTCTTTTCTCAAACTATCAGAAGCAAATTTGAAACTGTCATACGTTTCCATTTCTTCGAATGTCCTATTCATCTTGCTAGTTAATTGTGTTACACTTTTATCAATGACGTGGTTCATAATACTGAATCATTCCTTTCAGGAGATAGCTGGCTTTCTCAGGGCGAAGCTATCTCTTTTTATATTTAGTGTATACCATCTTTTACCATCAAAGTATAGTATACTTTTAAGTATATTATACTTTGATGATAAATCAATCATAAAAATTAAAATAATTCATATTAAAGTTTGTGAATCGTTCACAAACTTTTCTCGTATTGCAAATTTGATATTTAGGAAATCTCCCATAAAACAACAAATGCGATTGCCTCTATTGAGACAATCGCATTTTAACTATTTAAAAGATTAACCCATGCCACCGCCGGGATCTCCCATTCTAACCAATAATTGTTCTGAATCTTTTTTAACTAGATTATTTGATTCTTCTTTTCCACTAGCAACAGTATAAATAATTCCAGCTGCTAAAACAACACTTGTTAATATTAATATTATTTTTTTCATATAGCACCACCCTAACATATCATACCATTTTTATTAAATTCTGCCATAATTTTTTTGGGGAATTTGGAATAGAATCTATCCCCTTCACACTCAAACAACATAATTGACTTTTCAATTAAACTAATATCATCTTTCGCTATTCCTAAATAACAATATTGCATAGGAGTCAAATAACCATTTTTCTTTTCTAAATCATTAAGAATATTAACTGCATTTATATAATTACCCTTAACAATTTCTAATAAGGATTTTTCAGCGAAATGATATATTTTAATATTTTCCAAGTTTTTTTTATTCACTAATTTAATAAATGCATACGTATTAAGAATCCTTTGTCTTCTGTATTTTTCTCTTTCAAAATAATAGGGTTCTAATTGTTTTAACGACTCTTTTATATACCTAGATGCACTATCATAACACTCAAAAGTATACGACTCTGCTAAATATACAAATGCTGAAGCCCTTAAAAGATGAAAACACCCCTCGATATTCTCTATATCTAAAATTTCATGACATAGACTTCTCGATTTTTCAAGATTATCTTGCACTAAATACGCATATGCTAAGCCTTCTTTAATCCTACCCAAATAGGATGATTTAATAAAATTATCAGTAATTTCTTCAACTTCAGGCACTAATACACCAGCATATTCAAACAAAGAATTATATTTCTTTAAATCATACATTGTGTAATAAGTTAATATGCCATATAAGACCTTCATTTCTTTTGTCTTAATAACCTTACTTCCTTTACGATCTTCGATCTTAGCTAATAATTCTTGCTTTTTAATACTACCACTACTTCTAAGCCAAACTAATTCATAGACATAAGCCCATTCTCTATTCATTGCAAGAGATGAATTCTTTTCACTATCTACAAGAGATTTCAATAATTGTAAATCACCTTTTGCATTTGCGTATTCCATAGCAATTCTTACATTTTTTTTACTCGTTGTAATAGAACAAAAAGTGAACAACATTTGACGTTTTTTATTAATATCATTCTCATACAATATATTTAATAATTTTACTAAATTCCAAAAGCTAAATTGACTTTTTCCTGTTAAATTCTTTGAAAATGTCCCACCTGAAATACCAATCTCTTTAGCAAGGTCTTCCTGACTTTTTTTTTGAAAATCTATATCATCAACAAGAACTTTTAAAAATCCCACTAATGTGTTCTTTTTTGGTACATCTTCTTTCTTAACTTTTTGATCCATAACTATTACCCCTTCTGAAACAAAACCTTTTCGTTCCTATCATCAAGTAATACAATACATAAAACTAAAATTCCCCTTAAATCAACTTAAAATATTAATTCTGTATGTTTATATATATTTAATTCGCTATATTATACCACTATTCCCCATATATTTTCATGCAATTATACATAAATTGAAAATTATTATGGTTTAAGGGTTTTCCCTTGTTTTTGGGTGTGAGTGCTGGCTCGTCGTGTGGGGACGAACCCCCACAAAGCGTTAATATTTATCAATAGAGAACAACATTATGAACGGAAGAACTGGCGGTTCGGCGGGTATAATTGCTAGTCCAAGTCGAGCAACTCAACACCTCGTTTTTGGTCTGTTCGGCTTGGCGACAAGTCAAAACCCGCCGAAAAAAGTTTTGCAAGGACTGGATAAAAAAAGAAAGGCGTTAGCCTTTAGGTGAGGATTAACGAACCGACT
>WPCI01244801.1_pt1 | contig 10304 bp, 12 predicted proteins | sample 5399871 | NCBI WGS metagenome assembly WPCI01 (sample SAMN12869469, study PRJNA574797) | sludge metagenome | isolation source: wastewater treatment of pH7 | place: China:Beijing | collected 2019-05-20
CGTGGAATAAAAAGCGAGGACGGACCCCAGGATAGGGCAAAAACCAATGTCTTCGCCAAGATTCGTGGTTCTACTGTTAGAAAAAGGCGAATAAGAATATAGCATACATAGGATAAGGGAATGCAGTACAGATCAGCATACAAGCATTTCCTTGCTGTTATTATGTTTTTTATAATAAAAATTTGAATGAAAGGAAGAGGAAATGTTGGGGGACAGCAGAAATATTATATTTCCTTTTATTCTTCGATGATTGTTTAATATTTCCAAATCATATATATTTCAGTTAAACAACTCGTATATATATGTAATATAAATGTACGTAAATTTGAATATGTTTATATTAGGGTGATTTTGTATTGTTAGTAGGTATTAAATAATACTAAGGAGAGAACTTACTAGATGAAATTAAACAAATAAGACAAAATATAATAGAATCAGAAACCAAGACACAATATATTGATTTATATTTATTTTAAAACGCTATATGTATTTATTTTCTGTTTCATATGTTATATAATGTAATTTATAAATATTAAAGGATATTCGAGTTAGGAGGGGTTTAATGGAAGTTTTAAAAAATCATATGAAATTTAAGTATGTTGTACCATTTTTAGATTTTGTTGATGATAAACAGATATCGCTTCAAGATTTATCAAAATTACTTAGAGAAAATGATGGAACTTTTGATAAGGATCAATTTATAGATGATGATATAAAGGAATTATTTCCTTTAAATAATTTTGGTGATAATGATGATATTTTGAAAGTAAGAGGAGTTAGTTTTGTATTAGAAAATTTTATTGATGAGATTGAAAGTATGAAATTAGATTTATCATTGTCTCATAATGAAATAGAGTTTTTAGGTTTTAATGATGAAAATGAAATGAAATTAAAATTTTCAAATGAGTCAATTAAAGGTGCAGAAGATATAATTGCTCAAGGAATGTCTGAGGGTGTATATAATTCAACAAATGAGTGTTTTAGTAGTTGGTTTGAAATGGGAAGTAAACATATTGATTTTTGTTTAAAAAATTCTCATAAAGATAAAGTTGAAGGTGTATTTTCTATTTATATAAATGAAATGCTTAAAGCTTTATCTGATAATAGAAGACAGTATAGGTTGCTTTTAGAGTATCAAGGTAATGATTCTGAGAACCCTGTTTATTTATTAAGAGGAGTGACATCTAAAGGCTTTTATAAAAATTATGATAATAATGTTGTACTTTATTTATGTCTTTTATTTTTACATAAATATGCTGTAGATACTGGAGAAGATTTTAAATTTACAGGTGGTTATATTAGTGATTCTGAGATTAAGGCTTCTTTTGAATTGGAAAAGCCTAAACGTTTAAAGAGTGGAGAAGAAGTATATATAGGCCTGTTGTTATCAAATAATGAAATTAGAAAAGGTGTAGTTTCTTTTAAAATGTATTATAGGATTACTGATGGTAAACATTCTTTTAAAGGGATTGTGAAAGACTCAGTTTGTAGAATTTCTCATTCAACAGGTATTGAGAAATTACAAATAAAATTGGAAGAGTTATTAAATATAAATAAACATGAGAAAAAAATGCTTGATTATATAAATCGTGTAACAATGACTGATAGGTTATCGGAAGATATGATTTTTTCTTTATTTGAGTCAATTAAATCTTCTGAGTTATCCAGTGATACTAAAAGTGAAGCTGAGAAAAAGAGAGAACTTTTATCTAGTACAATGACAATTATTCAGATATTTGATCGCCTTAGTGAAATTACTACTGATGTAAATGAATCAATACACTTACAAAGAATTTATGATGATGTTATTAAATCTTTATCCGATAAAAAAGAATAGGTGTGTTTTTTTATTTTAAAAATGTTATAAAAAGAGGTTTTAGACCTTTTTTTATAACATTATGATCAATAAGAGATGATGAATTAGATTTGAAACATATCAAGTATATTGTCTTTTTCTTCTTTATTGATTCCAATATATTTCAAAGTGATTTGTGGAGTGCTGTGATTCAAGATTTCTTGTAACATAGCTACATCCTTAGTTTGTTTATAGAACCAATAACCAAAGGTTTTGCGCATAGTGTGGGTCCCGATAGATTCTACACCGGCAAAATCTCCGGCTTTTTGCAATTGTCGATAAGCCTGGATTTTACTAATGGGTTGATCTCCTTTTCGGGAAGGGAATAACCAGGTACTTTCTAGTGTTTGGCCATAAGAGTATACTTCATCAAAAATAGAAGTAAGGTTAATCATGCGTTCTTTCTTCGTTTTTCCCTCTTTGATTTTGAATTCTTTTCTCTTTTTACGTTTTAAATTTATTATGGTTTGTGTTTTGATTTGGAGTAGATCGCTGACACGTAATCCAGTATGGATCCCAATAAGGAAGAGAATATAGTCTCGTTCGGAACAATGACGTTTAAGAGCCCATTTCATATCTTCAATCTGTTCTTTGCTACGGATGGGTTGGACATCAATGAGATGTGGTTTTTTGTTCATGGATTTTACCTCTTTGTTTTATGTATTGAATGTATACTTTTCTTTAAAAAGGTATCAGGTGAATTATATTGAAGTCAATTATTTGAAAGTGAATGTACACTTTTGAGTATAGAAATTTTGTTTAGATAAGAAGAAAAGGGCAAAGTATTTATATTGAAAAGTTTATTTCATTATCTTAATATATAAACTAAAAATTACACGAGGTGTTTTATGGTTAGTTTACTCAAAAAGAAGTTGTTATTGTCAAAATGGAGGGAATTTGTAAAATTTGTTTCGGAGAATTTTGATTTATGTAATTCTGATAGTTTAGAAGAGTTAAATGAGAAAAAAAAGGAATTAGCTATGTTGGATTTAGAAACAATAAAAGATGTTATTAATCGTACTAGTGCTATTAATAAAGCTTTTTATGATCTATCTAAAGGTTTTCCTGTGATTGCCTCAGTTATATTGTTTATGTTTACGTTTGTATTAAAAGATTATATGTTAATTATTTTTCATGCTAAATATGTGAATGAACTTCCTTCTGTGATTGCTTTGTTTGGTTTAGTATTTATTACAGTTATTTTTTCATGGGCTTTTAAAGCTATAATTACTTCTCAAAATCGAAATTATTTATTGTCACAATTTGAAAGTATGTTGGTTGATATAAAAGAACAGAAAGAGAAAGAAGAAGAGGAACAAAAAAAGAAAGAAAATGATAGTGTTTCAAATTTAAAAAATACTTTTGCTAAATAAGTATTGTTAATTTTTTTTAGCAAGGTGATTACTAAGATTATTTTATATCTCTTCGTTTACAACAATTTGAATGTATACTTTTGTTGTGTATTTTGAGGATATCAGGAGAATTTGTAAGAAGTCAATGTTTAAGGGGATTTGAATGTAAACTAATATACAAAAGTTTACTTTCATTCTATAGGCGCACTTATAAGTATACTTGCAAGTACACCTATAAGTGTGTTTAATCTAGATAAAACCTCGCTATCCTGTCATTAGACCCTAATATAATAAGCTAAAAATCATACTGATCTTATAAAACAATAAATAAAAAAGTGCAAAATCTATCTAAAGATTTCGCACTAAAAAACAGATAACAGATACAATCACTAGAAACATAGGAGAGTGTTTCAACACCCATTATAACCTATATATTTACATTTTTGTGTATGGATTTGAAAATATGTAAAAATTCATTATTTTATTTTGGATTTTCTTTTTATTTCAGTTATACTAAACAATAAAGAGACAAATCTCCCTTAGGCTGTCAATAATTATGCTAACGAAACACACCCAAAACCAAAAAACCAATTCCCGTGTAATGGAATTGGTTTTTTGGTGCAATTCAGTCAATACAGCAACTTGAACCCACATTTTCAAATGTAGTCTTATTAATTTTAACATAATTTCAATTTATAAACGCAAAAAAACCTCTTTATATGGACATATATAAAGAGGTTTTTAAATGGATGAAATCCTTAAGTTAGTTAGTGATGGATATTTATTATATCACAAATCTCTTTTGAATATAAGTTTACATAAAAAACCTGGATTTTAGGGTTCTTTTGTTTGTTGTGATAATATCTCTATTTAAATGAAAACGCTTTCATAAAATCTTAAAAATAAATGTTGACAAATACACCTTCTTGTTGTATAATGACGAAAGGTGTAAAGAGTAGATTTGTCTAAAAATTCATATTTGTATTAAAACCGATGTCCCCACATCAGAAATACATAATAGATTTTCTAATTTCAACTGAGTTTATTCTAACAAACTATTAATAAGAAAATCAAGAGAATTATTACTTTCTTTTTTATGTTATTTTTTGGTTATTTTCATTTATGTTGTTTGTAGACAGTATTTTTCTATCTATTTATACCTAAATAAATAGAAAAGGAAGATTGATATTTTATGAAGATTACGGAACATTTCAACTTGAATTTAACACAAGAACAGCTTGAATTTGTTGATGTGGATACAGAAAGGGATGCTAAATTGTTTATTGACCCTTGTTGGATACATATTAAGGAAGGAAATTGGTTTAGAGAGGCTTCTGCTACATTATATGGATTTTTTGATCATATAATTAGATTATACGAAGAAAATAGAAGAGAAGAAGCTAGGGAGCTTTTCAATTGTGCACACGAACCAAATGAAACTTGTTTTGGAATGTCTAGAAATAATCCAAGAGGTACTGGTGCGTCTGAAGAGATGTTAGCTGAGGTTTTTGATTATATTATATCTCAACAGATGATTGAAATCGGTCTTATTAAACGTTTAGAGGATTTACATGTGTTTATAGATAATTTTGGACCAGATAGATTATCAGATTTGGTAACTAATGTAATTCGAAAGCATTTAGTACAATTTACGAAGGAACAATGCGAGTTGCACGGTATTCCATTAGGGAATGAAAGAATTGATATAGGTCCTTATTGGAATAATGAAAGTAAAACATGGGAAATTTGCAATGATTTTCCGTTATTAGCAAATGATAAGTTAATACTTTTAGTCCCTAAGGATATTACTGTTAAAGTATATAGATATTCTCCAGGACAATACTGTACTCATTATGTATTGGTGAAAAGACAAGTAGAACATAAAGAACAAGATACACATTTAGTGACAAGGATTCCTCGTAAAGATGATACTTTTAGAATTGAAGTTTTTAAAAGGGATATTATTCAAGAAGAGATTAAAGATGCTGGAAAAAATCAAAAACAATATGTTAGAGAAATTACAGTAGAAGACGTTGATTTAATTGAACAATTTAGAGAGGGAATTATTAATACTCTTACTTCCCCTAAAAGAACAAATAAATTATCTGATGAGATGCTTACAGATATGATTAGAAGAGCAGCTAATTAATTTTTTATTTAGGATTAAAAATACACTACCATCATTTATATGATTGGTGGTGTATTTTGGTTTATGTTGAGTTTTGTAGGCATATCACAATACGAAAAAAGTCCTTGGAGAGCATTTTAAGAGGTTTAGGTGGCTTGTTAAAAATGAATTGGATAATAAGAGAGAGTTAGCAATCATTTTGAACAGGAACATAAGAGGGAAATCCATAAACAACGAGGATATGACATGGAACGATAAAAAAATTAGGGAAACTTTGTTTTCATCTTTAAGGTTATTGAAAACGTGATAGAATGAAAAAAGAGTCATGCGGCTAACATGACTCTTTTAAAAGGGTATTCTACGAAAATACCTAAAACTTATTTGTCTGGTTATAGATTATCATAATTTGATTCATAATCAAATAGCAAAAAATAGGTATTTTTGTTGATTCCCTCAATTAGAGGAGGAATTGATAAAATGAAAGAAGAGAATGATCAAACTTTAGGACAAGCTTTAAAACAAGCTAATGGTAATGCTAGAAAACGAGATTTTGAGAAAGATGCAAAACAAAGGGATCAAGCTGAAGAACTTAAAAAGTCTCTTTTACAACAGTTAAAAGAATTAACTGGAGAAGATCATTACGTTGGAACTAATAAAGATCCATTTGCTGGTGAACCATTTAATCAAGTGATGCATAGAAATTTGGATTTATTGAATAGTATTGGTTATTTTACTCAAGCTGAAGGTGATTTTTTATTTCGGATTCAGGCGTATTTAGAATTTAAAAGTAATGTAATCATTAACAGGGAAGATAAGTTTAAAAAGAAACGAAAAAATCTTGAAGATGATTTTGAACTTCCAAAAGCAGCAACTGTTTCTGAAATTGCTGAAATGATAGGGAAATCAAGGCAAAAAACATCAACCGTTATGAATTCATTAAAGAAAAAAGAAATTTTACTTAATCCAGAAGGTGCGGGTCAAATCATTGAAAATGGTCGCACTGTAAGTCCTAGAACATGGATAGTAAATCCTTACATAATGATTTGTGCACCTCGAAAAAATGAAGTGAAACTTGATAAATTAACGATGAGATTGTTTCAACATTCTTTGAAAAATCTTCAAGATCAAAATGGTAAGAAAGTAAAATTACCAGTTAGATTTTTTTAGACTGTATCAATTTGATACAGTCTTTTTTTATGTGCTTTATCCATTATTTAGGTGTCACGAAAAGGTGACAAAAAACAAAAAAGTGTCACCTTTTCGTGACACCCTAAAAAGTGCATTAAACCCAGTTATAGCAAGGTATCGACATACTTTTTGTAAATGTTCTCTATTATCACTATTATTAAAGGGCTAAAAGTTCCGCAAGGAACGGGTCGTATTTTCTTTCGCTTTGCTACAGAAAATCTCCACCCTTTTCGCTTTGCTACATCCTTGCCAAACTTTTTTTGGCTCGAGTTTTGGCGGCACCAAGCCGATACATCCAAAAGCAACTATTATGATCATCGGCTTGAATTTGCTATTATACGAGCCAAACCGCTAGTGCTTTCGACCGATAATTTCACTTACCATATTAATAGATACGTAATCCGTGGGGGGTCGTCCCCACACGACGAACCAGCCTCAACCCCAAAAGCAAAGAAAAACCTTCTTTTAAACCTGTTTATTTTGTTTTTTAAGCGTTTATTTTTGTTTTCACGATGATAAGTATTGTTTTGGGTTTATATTCTTTAAAAAGGATTCTGAAGCATTTAAATAGCATTTTGTATTTTGTTGTTATTTGATTCTAGATTAAATATTTATATTTATTTAATGCTAATCAAAGGGACTTTGTGTCGTCAGTGAGTGGACATCCTGGGAATTTTCGTGTACCCACGTTTAAGCTAGGCTGGGCCTAGTCTCAAGTTGGGACCAAAAAACCTTTATGCTCTTCTTTCTATTTTAATTTAGAATTTCTAATTTTATAAAATGCCTTGTTTTTTAACTTAATTTTATTATGTTAAAAAACAAGAATGTGATTTTGATTGTGGTTTGTTGCAATGTTATTAGAAAACTTTTTGTGGCGGGGCTAAGATCTTTGCTAAATGAAGTATGAATTAGAGATATGAAAAATTCCGTTATTTTCATATGACAGAAGGATATAAACCTTAGTAGAATGAATTAGTAAAAACCTAGGTTTAATACCTAGGTTCTAAGAATGATTTTTTTGGGAATAACCCTTGATATTAAAAATATTTAGGTTTTTATCTAGGTTTTGAAGGTGGGTAAAAAGATGGATAAAAGTGAATACCTAGGTAGAGAAAACCCAGGTTATATAGCTATGACTGTTAAAGAAGTTGCATTATATTTAGATGAATCACCAAATGTTATAAGGAATTGGATGAAAGAATTAAAGACATATATTCCTTTAGAGAAAAATGAGTCAGGTTACAATATTTTTGATGAAAAAGCTCTTGAGCAAATGAAGATAGTTAAACAATTGCATCGAGAACAAAATTACTCAATGAAACAAATTGAACATTATTTTGCTACAGGTGGAGAAAGTATTAAACCTGTTCCTAGTAAGGAAGTTGGAGAAATTTTAGCTGAAGAATTAACAGCATTAAAAGATGAAGTTAGTAAACTGAGAGAATATAGTGAGAAACAAGAAGAATTTAATAAGTTGTTAATTGAACAATTACAAAAGCAACAAGATTATATTGATAATAAGTTAGAGCAACGGGATCAGAAGTTACTTGAAACAATTCGTGAAGTACAAGAAACAAAATCATTAACAGCATCTACGGAATCAAAAGGTTTTTTTGCGAGGTTATTTGGAAAGTAATTATTTTGAGATTTATAATTTGAGTCCTGGCGTTTATGCCGCGAAAGTTCCTTGACGATGAGGGTTCGATGGCTCGTGGTCAAGGGAACCGTGGAATAAAAAGCGAGGGCAGGGCAAAAACCAATGTCTTCGCCAAGATTCGTGGTTCTATTGTAGGAAAAAGGCGAATAAGAATATAGCATACATAGGATAAGGGAATGCAGTATAGATCAGCATACAAGCATTTCCTTGCTATAAAGATGTTAATAATATTTTTATCTTTTTATATGTATCATTTTTAATCATATATATAATTAATAGCATGGTGAAAGATAAAAATGTAATAGAAAATACTATATTATTTGGTCGTGAATACAAATAAATAAAGATGTATCAAAGGATTAAGATGTTTTGTGTATACAAAACATCTTTTTATTTTCTTTTATGAACACAAATGTAGGTACATTGAAATATTGATATACCAGGCTTTGCCTGGTAGTTGTGGACACTATTGTGTCCATCCCCTTATCCTGCGTTCCGAATTTCCACTTTTATTTGGATGAGAAATCAGAAATTGATGTTGGAATTAAGATGTGTATTTTAGGGATTTGTAGACTGATTTTTAGAAGAAAGATTGTGTTTGTTTTGGATTACTTCTTGTATAGCTTGTTGTTTGATTTGTTTCCAATCCATAGAAGTTTCTTTTGATTTAGGGGGCATAGATCCAAATAATTTAAGTAAATCTTTATTGGTACTCATTGTAAGACAACCTCCTTATCTTTTTTAAAAGAATGATACACAAGAACTTGATAAAATGATAGTGAGTTATAGAAAAGGAGTGATTTGATGAAAGTAAAAGAGTTAATTCAACAGTTAGAGAAATTAGATTTAGAAGCTGAAATTATGGTAAGTGTTCGAAAAGGATGGAGGCCGATTGGAGATATGAAACGGGTTGATGATATTCAATCAATAATTGATCAAGATACAGCTAAAGTTTGTTATGCAATATCTGTAGATATTAAACAAGATTGAATAGAGTACAACTAGTTTATCAACTAGTTGTACTCTATGTTTAATGACACCGTGTGTAAATCAATTGTTTTATATATAATAAAAAACAGAATAAAAGAAGTGAGGTGAATATTTTATGTTTAGAGAAAAAACTAATTGGAAAAGAAAATTTTTAGCACTAATAATTATTCCAATAGCTTTATGTTTTGTATCAATACTTTTATATTTCGGTTTGTTCTCTGTTTTACAATCGCTTAGTTCATTTTTTGCTAATGTATTTAAAATCAATGTTAATGCTGAAATCATAAAATCAACAAATTCTATTTTTGGTGCAATGCTTGTAGCAATTGCTACAATTATTTGGAATTTCGCGGCTGATGAAGAGAAAAATAAAGATAAGCGCAAAAAAAAGAAGTGTATTAAGTATTATATATTGCAAAAAAGGTTCGATAAAATCGCAGGAAATGTTGACGGACTAATTGATTCTCTTTTAAATCAGAATTTAAATAATAATTTTAAAAAAGAATTTAAAAAGAAGTTTGATGAGATTAAGAAACTGGATGAAGAAGTTATTGAGATGATTATTGAAACAGAAAATCGTAATTTATATAAAAAATCTATAGCTTTTTTTGAAACTATTTATTTTGAGGGATCTCTTAATACAAAAGATAATTACATGCAACATTTAACAAAATTGGATAAAGAGTTAAATGATTTAAAAGAAATGATATCTGTAAAAGTAGCTTCTTATGTAGTTTAAATAATAGTGAAAAATATTGATTATAATCAACTAGTTTATGGTTTAGTTTAAACTAGTTGATAAACTAGTTGTATGAAATAAACGTACAACTAGTGATTTATTTGTTGAGTCCTGGCGTTTATGCCGCGAAAGTTCCTTGACGATGAGGGGAACCCTCATGCAAACTCGCCAGAGGTGGCCCCAGAAGGGCGGTTTTTGCCCGCTGGGGTTATCTTTGGGAGTTTGAGGGTTCAGAGGCTCGTGGTCAAGGGAACCGTGGAATAAAAAGCGAGGACGGACCCCAGGATAGGGCAAAAACCAATGTCTTCGCCAAGATTCGTGGTTCTACTGTTAGAAAAAGGCGAATAAGAATATAGCATACATAGGATAAGGGAATGCAGTACAGATCAGCATAC
>WPCI01117966.1_pt1 | contig 10296 bp, 6 predicted proteins | sample 5399871 | NCBI WGS metagenome assembly WPCI01 (sample SAMN12869469, study PRJNA574797) | sludge metagenome | isolation source: wastewater treatment of pH7 | place: China:Beijing | collected 2019-05-20
CTCGTCGACATCATCGGCGCCGAAGTCGACATCGCGACCTCGGGACCACGACAGCGCACCGAAGGGCTGCAGCGCTCCCACGCGCTCGATGATGCGGCTGCTGCGCGAGCGGTCGTCCCACACCGCCAGGCCGACGACCGCGACCACGCCGATCAGCGTCAGCAGCCAGCCCAGGCGGTCGACGTTCGTCGTGGCGTAGCTGAGCGTGACCGACTTCTCGGTCGGCACGACGACCATCAGGTTCGGGCTGACGCGGTAGGGCCCCTCCGCTCCCGTCGCCTGCCAGTTCGGGAAGAACGACGTCTTGACGAGGACGGGTGTGCCCGTCCTCGACACGTCGAAGCTCACCGAGTCACCGTCGTCGACCACGTTCGACACGGTCGTCGCCGGCACCTCGTTGCACGGCGGATCGGTGTCGTCGGGCGACACCCGTTCCCAGTCGTCGGGGCCGGAGGTGGCGAGCGGCACGTCCCATCGGCTCTCGTCGAGGTACCAGGTCACCGCCGGGCCAGGGAGCTTGGCTCCCACCTCCTGGCCCGGACCCGGCAGTGCCCGCTCCTTGGCGTACACCCACCCGTCGATGTGGTCGTCGGTGTCGGTCAGCACGACCGGCTCGCAGCTCAACGGCGCGACCAGCTCCGAGTCGGCGACCTCGAACACCACCCACTCGTGCTCCCCGTCGGTGGTCGTGGCTCCGGGGGTGCTCACCGATGGCGCCGCACCGGTCGCTGCTGGCGCATCGACCGATGCGACCTCGGTCAGCCGGTCATCGGCGCGGGCAGCGGCGATGGCTTGGTCCGAGGTGGCCATGTAGTACTTCACGCCCAGCATCTGCAGGTGCGAGATGCCGAGCGGCACGTTCAGCGCCGAGTACGGCATGTCGCGCTGCGCACGGGACGGCTGGGCGGACAGCTCCGACTGGTTCAGGAAGTGGAACGGCGTCGTCGAGCTCGCCTCGAAGTAGAGCCCCTCCATCGAGCCGATGCAGCCGTCGGTGAAGTACGGCAGGAGCATCAGCGCCATGGGCGTGCCGAACCGGGACAGGCCCGGCTCGTACTCCCACATCGCCCGACCGCAGCCGTGCTCGTCGCCGACGTCGGCCATCGTGTCGATGATCCTGGCGAACTCCGGATACGCGTCGCGACCCTCCAGCCCCTCGTAGTTGTACTTGGCCCAGCCAGCCGACACGTTCTGGTCGCGCCAGGTGAGTCCCGCCCACTCGTAGACCTGGTTGCCGGCCGCATCGGTCGAGACCCTCCCACCCGGCAGGATCCGGAGCGCGCCCGACAGCACGACGGCGACGGCCACGACCACGACGGCGGTCCCGATGATGCCGACGAGCACGGGCTCCTCCCGGCGACGCCACAGGTCTGCGACCACGAGCGCCACCGACCGGATCGCGAGCGCCACCGCCACGGCCGCGAGCAGGTAGAGCGCCAGGTAGTAGAAGGGCAGGATCCGGGCGTTCCAGAGCCGCCACTGCGGAGCGAACCGGAACGCCCACGCCATCGCCACGACGACCATCGCCAGGAACCAGCCGATGCGCTCCCGGTGCACGATCGCCAGGAGCACACCCAGGGCGGCGAGGGCGAACACGACGTTGCGGTACGGCATGTCGAACTGCTCGGGCTGGGGCCACAGGTACTCGGCGTACTTCGTGTACTTCTCCCAGCCCATGTCGTTCATGTACGCGCTGTTCAAGAAGAACGGCACGAACCAGAAGCACGCGAGCAACCCGCCGACCGGTCCGGCGATCGACGAGAACGTGACCGTCCGCAGGTCGAGCCCGACGAAGAGCAGGACGACGGCGAGCGTGGCGACCACCGGGAACAGCTCCTGGCGGAACACCAGGGTGAGCAACGTGACCGCCACCAGCGCGGCCGCCAGGGCTCGGGCGACCGGGACGGAATCCCACCACGGCACGCGGTCCTCCCGCCGGGTGATCCAAAGGATGACGGTCGCGACCACCGCGAACATCGCCGGGATGATGTGGCAGAGGACGACCAGCCCGAACAGCGTCGCGGCGAGCGCCATGTCTCGACCGGTGCGCACCCCCTTGACCAGCACAGCGAGGTAGAGCACGCACAACGTGAGCGAGATGGAGAAGGCGAACTCGCCGGCCATCGTCGATGTGATGTTGCCGCCGAGGATCGTGTAGCCGGTCTCGTAGAGGAACCCGGCGGCACCCACCGCCACCAGAGCCGGACCCGGGAACGGCATGCGGAACGACCGGGCGAGCGCGAACGCGGCGACCGGCAGCGTCACCAGGCCGGAGACCGTCACCACCTTGAACGCGACCTCGTAGGGCACCGGCACGCTGAGGACCGCCGCGATGGCGATGAGCACCCAGAGCACCCGCCGGAGCAGCTGGTTGGTGACCCGCTGCTGGACGAGCCAGCCGACCGCCGCCAGGCCGGCCAGAAGGAACGGGCTCAGCCACAGGGGCGGGCCGACGTTGATCATCACGATCAACAGCGACGGGATGACCATGTAGAAGACGTACGCGGGGAACCCGGCGTACCAGTCCGGAGTCCAGCCCGTCAGACGGAAGTTCGGGAGCAGGTGGTCACGCAGGAAGGCGGGGCCCCACACGTGAGCACCCATGTCGCCACCGGTCGGGGTGCTCGTGCTCAGGATGCCCTTGGGGCTGAGCGACACGAAGATGAACAGGCACGTCAAGCCCACGACGACCCAGGAGACGAGGTGGGCCCACTCCCGCCCCGAGTGCCGAGGATCGTCGACCGCGATCAGCGGCTCGCCGATCGACGGCAGGTCGGCGTCGATCAGGTCGGCGTCGATCAGGTCGGCGTCGATCAGGTCGGCGTCGGTCAGGTCGGCGTCGATCAGGTCATCACCGGGCTCCAGCGAGCCGCCGGGTCCGGGCACGCCGGGGCTCGATGGGGGGCTGAGGTCCATGGGGGCCTCATCGTGGCAGATCGCAACGACCGCGACGGGTCATGGCCCATCACGGCTCGGAGGTGCTGCTCAGGACGAGAGCGAGCGGCGATAGCGCGTGGGGACCGAGCTCAGGTCGGTGAGCACCCCGTCCAGCTCGACGGACTCGCCGTCGCGATGCCAGCTCCGGTTGTCACAGGTCGAACACGACCGCATCATCAGGCGTGAGCCGTCGATCGTCAGCCTGATCTCGACCAGCTCGGTCCTGCACGTGGGGCAGCTCGACATCGTTCCTCCCAGCTTCCGACCGCCGACTCGGGGCGGCCGACGCCGGTCCCCGGCGACCCCTCTCCGTCGGCATCGGCAGCACGTTGCGTGAGCGATCCGACGGCGAATGGTCCGATCGGCCCATGCGAAGGGGTCGCACGGCCCAGGTCAGGTCGCGGGCACGAGCCAGCGAGGACGACTCAGCGAGAACGACTCAGGTCGTGAGGTAGAGCAGGACCACGCTCGTGGCGTTGAAGCCCACATGGGTCATGATCGACGGACCGAGCCGTCCCGTCCGCACCGCCAGCGTCCCGAGGACCAAGCCGATCACGAACAGGCCGACGAACTGCAGCGCCTGGAAGTGGATCGCCCCGAACACCGCCGCGCTGATCAGCACCGCCGCCCAGTCCGGCAGACCACGCTTCTGCAACGCCCTCAGGAACAGGCCCCGGAAGAACAACTCCTCCACGATCGGCGCGCCGACGACGACGATCACGGCGAGGAGGATCCAGCCGGCGGGCCCGCTCGCCTTGTCCGCCAGCGCCTGCGCCGGTGCAGACAGGTCGTCGGACGTGTAGCCCGAGAGGCGCAGGATCGGGAGGTACAGCAGCGGCAGCACCAGCAGCTGCACCGCCACCCCGACAGCGAGGCCGACCGGGACGTCGACCGGACGGAGGCGCAGCCCGAAGTCGTCGGTGACGCCGCCGCCCTTGCGGCCGGCCAGCTCGACCGAGCCGAGGTAGCCGGCCCACAGCGGGATCTGCAGCAGCGCCGCGACCCACAGAGGGATGGGCACCGACTCGCCCGACCCGGTTGCACCCCATCCGCCGATGCTGAGGACGATCACCGACGCCACGACCGCCAGCGCCTGGGCGAGCAGGAAGCCGAGGGCCACCTCGCCGAGGCCCCACTGCTGGAGCGCCGGGTCCATCCAGGCGCGAGGCGAGCCCGGCCGCTCAGGCACCGATGAGGAGTTGCTGCTGCGGCGCCGCCGACGCAGCGCGCTCATCGCTCAGCTCCCAGCCGCGAGGGACGCTCACCCCGTCTGCGTGGGCGCCGCACAGGTCGTGCACCATCGGATGGTCCTCCGCCGCGAGGTCCTGCAGCCAGACGACACCGTCGGCGTAGGCGTAGGACAGCGTGGCGGCCGCGGGGCGGCCGCATCCGGGACGGGCGCAGCTCCTGCTCACGGCCGGCACCGTACCGGCTCGCTGTTCGGGCCACGGGGATGGCCCCGCCGGCGACGGTGGCACGGTTCTCAGGTCGCGGCATGTCGATCCGGCGTCGCGGCTCCTAGGCTGTGTCGATGCCTCCCGAGCAGAACGACCTGCCCACGCCACCCGGCAAGGCCCGCGCCAACGGCCTGCCGTCGTGGCTGTTGTGGGTCCTCGTCGCCATCGTCGGGCTGACCGTCGTGAGCGCGCTCTCGCTCAACTCGGCCCAGCAGCAGCAGATCGCGTTCTCCGAGTTCACCTCTCAGGTCGACGACGGCAAGATCAAGACCGTCACCTGGAACAACGTCGACCAGTCGATCACGGGGACCACCAAGTCCGGCGAGAACTTCGTGACCACCGGCCCGGCCGAGCCCACTCCGGAGCTGCTCCAGACCATGGAGGACCAGGGCGTCGAGGTCGACTTCTCCACCCCGACACCCAACCTGTTCGTGCAGATGCTGCCCCTGCTCCTGCCGATAGCGCTGATCGTCGGCTTCTTCATCTGGATGAACCGCCGAGCGCAGGGCCAGATGAGCGGGATCATGTCGATCGGACGCTCCCGGGCCAAGACCTACACCACCGAGCGGCCGGCCACGATGTTCACCGACGTCGCCGGCTACGAGGGCGTCAAGACCGAGATCCGGGAGGTGGTCGACTTCCTGAAGGAGCCCGAGCGGTTCCTGGAGATCGGCGCCAAGATCCCCAAGGGCGTGCTGCTCGTCGGACCTCCCGGCACCGGCAAGACGCTCATCGCCCGAGCCGTCGCAGGAGAGGCCGGCGTGCCGTTCCTGTCGGTGTCCGGCTCCGACTTCATGGAGATGTTCGTCGGCGTCGGTGCCAGCCGGGTCCGCGACCTGTTCGAGTCCGCCCGCAAGCACGGGCGGGCGATCATCTTCATCGACGAGATCGACTCGGTCGGACGCAAGCGCGGCGCGGGCCTCGGCGGCGGCCACGACGAGCGGGAACAGACGCTCAACCAGATGCTCTCGGAGATGGACGGCTTCGAGGGCACCGACGGCGTGGTCATGATCGCCGCCACGAACCGACCCGACATCCTCGATCCGGCGCTGCTGCGTCCCGGCCGGTTCGACCGTCAGGTCGTCGTCCCCCTTCCCGAGCTCGATGACCGCCGGGCCATCCTCGCCGTGCACGTGCGGCACAAGAAGCTCGCTCCCGACGTCGACCTCGACCTGGTCGCCCGGGGCACGCCCGGCATGTCGGGTGCGGACCTTGCCAACCTGGTCAACGAGTCGGCCCTCACCGCTGTGCGCCGTGGCTCGAAGGTCGTCGAGATGCACGACTTCGAAGACGCCCGCGACCGGGTGCTGATGGGTCAACGGCGTGAGTCGATGGTCCTGTCGGACCGGGAGAAGGAGATCACCGCCTACCACGAGGCCGGCCACGCGCTGTGCGCCGCGCTGCTCCCGAACGCGGATCCGGTCCACAAGGTCACGATCCTCCCCCGCGGCATGGCGCTCGGTGTCACCCAGCAGCTTCCCGAAGAGGAGAAGCACTCCTACAGCCAGGAGTTCCTGGAGGAGTCGCTCATCGTGGCCATGGGCGGACGGGTGGCCGAGGAGCTCGTGTTCGACCACCGCTCGACCGGCGCGGCCAACGACCTGCAGGTGTCGACCGAACGGGCGCGCAAGATGGTCACCGAGTTCGGCATGAGCGACGAGATCGGGCCCCGAGCCTGGGGCACCTCCGGTCCGGTCTTCATCGGTGAGGACTTCGGCCACCAGCGGGAGTACTCCGAGGACACCGCCCGGGCGATCGATGCCGAGGTGGAGCGCCTGCTCCGCCAGGGCGAGGACCGCTGCCGGGACCTTTTGACCACGAACCGCACGGCTCTCGACCTGATCACCAAGGTGCTCCTCGAACAGGAGACGATCTCGGGCAGCGAGGTCAACCGCATGATCCGCGTGGCCAACGGGACCGAGCCCGACCTCCCGGCCCCGAGCGCACCGCCGAGCCACCCGGTTCCCCCTGTGGGCGGGACACCTGCTCCGGTGCCACCGCCGGTTCCACCGCACCTGTCGCCCTCTCCGCGGCCGAACGTGCTGCCCACCCAGCCGTTCTTCGGCGACGCCGACATCTGAGCCGCCAGACTCGCAGTTCGGGGGCATCCGGCGCGCTCTTGTGACGCCTCGCATCACCTGAACCCATCCCCGACGCGGCGCGCATGGGCCGAACGGCCCACCGTGGGTCGATCGACTCAAGTTGGATGGGCCGAACGGTCGAACTCCGCTGCATGCACAGCACCGGCGGGACCTTGGCGGAGGATCGGGCGGCACGACCGGTCGAAGCTCCGCACGATCGATCAGCACCAGCACCAGCGGACTCCGGCGACGGGACCGGGTACCGACGGGTCGGAGCGGTCGCTCCGTCCGACCGACGGAGTCGACGGTCGATCCTCGCCGCGGTCGCCACCGGCGGAGTGGCGACCGCCGCCGCCGCGTGCGCTCCGCAGCCCGAGCAACCGACACCGACGACCCCGGCACCGCCGGTCCTGCCCCCCGCACCGGTTCCCTGGCCGCTCGAACAGGCCAGGACCCTGGCGTCTCGAGCCACGTTCGGAGCGACCAAGGCGGTGGTCGGCCGGATCCTGACGATCGGTGCGGAGGCATGGATCGACGAGCAGCTGGCAGCGAACGGCCCGAACGCGGAGGGCCGGCTCGGTGCGAACTTCCCGTCGCTCGGCGCGACGAACGCCCAGAACGACGTGCGGCGATCGACCGACGAGCAGATCCTGTTCCGCGAGCTCGACCATGCGATGGCGCTGAGGGCGGTGTACTCGGAGAACCAGCTCTACGAGGTCATGTGCGACTTCTGGTCGAACCACTTCACGATCTGGCGGTCGGCGAAGTGGCTGACGCATCTCAAGACACGCGACGACGGCGACGTGATCCGCCCGCATGCCCTCGGGCGATTCGTCGACATGATGCTCGCCTCCGGCAGGAGCCCGGCGATGCTGGTCTACCTCGACAACTACACCTCCAACGCCCAGTCGAGCGCGGGCGTGAACGAGAACTGGGGTCGGGAGATCCTCGAGCTCCACACCCTCGGCATCATCAAGGGCCAGCAGATCTACACCGAGGCCGACATGCGCGGCGTCGCCAAGGTCATGTCGGGCCGGTCGATCCGCTGGAACAACGACCCGAACAAGTACAACTACACGTTCGTCCAGGGCTGGCACTCCCGCGAGGCCGTCACGATCCTGGGTGGAGCATGGCAGCGGCCGGCGCGACCCAACGGCGCAGGCGGCGAGGCAGACGGCGACGCGCTCCTGGCGTTCCTCGCCCGCCACCCTCAGACCGCGAAGCACATCGCGTTCAAGCTCTGCCGGCGCTTCGTGGCCGACGACCCGCCGACTGCGCTCGTGGACCGCCTCGCCCAGGTGTACCTGGCGAACGACACGGCGATCCGTCCGGTGCTGCGGGCCCTGTTCCTCTCCGACGAGTTCCGCTCATCGGGCGGCCAGAAGGTCAAGCGCCCGAACGAGTGGCTGAACTCCTCGTTGCGTGCGCTGCGGGCCGACGTGAACTCGCTGCCCCACGGCCACGCGTCGAAGCGCCTCAGGGACGTGCAGGAGATCCTCGGCCAGCCGATCAACGAACGGACCACGCCCGACGGCTACCCGGAGACCGCTCCGGAGTGGGTGTCCTCCGAAGGGCTCCTGAAGCGATGGGAGTGGGGCGCCCGCCTGGCCCGCAACCGCCTGACCGACACGAACGCGGCAGAGAAGGTCGTCGTGGACCTCAACTCACTGCTGCCGGCTCCCCTGCCGTCCACCACCCGGGATCTCGTGGTCGCGGTGGCCGACCAGGTCTTCCAGTTCCCCCTGAGCCCGACCGACGCCGGTTCGATCCTGTCCGCGCTCGGTGTCAGCCAGAGCGCAGCGGCCACCACCCTGACCGGCAACCCCAACAACCTGCAGGCCACCTTCGGCCTGCTGTGCGCCCACCCCGGCTTCCAGCGCCGCTGAACGGAGGACACCGATGACGATCACCGAAGCACACCACGACCCCCTCCCCCCGGCCGACCGGCGCTGCGACTGCGATGAGCACGCCGCCGGAGTCAGTCGTCGATCGTTCATGGGCCTCGTCGGCGCCGGCGCCGCCACGCTCGGCGTCACCAGCCTGGGTGCACGCATGGCGTTCGCCACTCCGGAGAACCCGTCGACCGGTGACGTGATGGTCGTGATCTTCATGCGCGGCGGTTGGGACGGGCTCAACGTGGTCGCCCCCTACCAGATGCCGACCTACAAGGCGCTGCGACCGACCATCCGCATCAAGGAGCCCTCCGAGTTCACCGACCCGACGGGAAAGGCAGGCCTGGCACTGCTCGAGGGCGGCAACGTGGCGTCGTTCCCGCTGTCGGGGACGTTCGCTCTCAACCCGTCGATGACGCACCTGCACCAAGGTGCGTGGTCCGACGGGAAGCTGGCAGTCGTCCACGCCGCCGGCATGCCCGCGACCGAGTCCTCCACCCGGAGCCACTTCGAGGCGGAGCAGTACTGGGAGCGCGGCACCAGGTCGCTCGGCGTCAGCTCCGGGTTCCTCAACCGCTACCTCGGAGGGCTGAGCGGCCTCGACCGCCTGAGCGCCGTCGGGCGGGGCTCCACGCTGCAGACGTCGCTGCAGGGCCCCGCGACGGCGGTGTCGATGGGGTCGATCAGCGGGTTCGGCGTGAGCGGCTTCCCGGACAACACGAGGGCCCGAGCTGCACTCGTCGGTCTGTACCGCCACGGTCCACAGCTGCTCGACGAGACGGGGGCCGACACGCTCGACGTGATCAGCCTGCTGAGTGGACTGGGGTCCGATCCCGGCCCCCAGAACGGCGCGTCGTACGGCACCGACGACCTGTCGCGCAACCTCCGGGAGGTCGCACGACTGATCCGCGGCAACGTCGGGCTCCGAGCCGTCGCCATCGACTACGGCGGGTGGGACACCCACAGCGACATGGGTGCACCAGAGGACCCCGCGTCCTACATGCGCCAGCGCACCGGCGTGGTGTCCCAGGCGCTGCAGGCCTTCTACACGGACCTCGGCACCGCGATGGACGAGGTGAGCGTCGTGACGATGTCGGAGTTCGGTCGCACGATCGAGGAGAACGGTTCGGGCGGCACCGACCACGGCCGTGGCAACGTGATGCTCGCGCTCGGCGGCAAGATCCGCGGCGGGGTCTACGGCGGGTTCCCGACGACGATCGCCGACGGGCCCGAGGGCGACCTGACGGTGATGAACGACTACCGCCGGGTGATCTCGGAGATCCTCTCTGTCCGCTGCGGGGCCACGAACCTCGGCGCCATCTTCCCCACCTACACCCAGCAGGCCCCGCTGGGCCTGGCCGCCGCCTGACGGAACGCACACATTCGGCGGGAACCGGCGGCTCTGTCATGCAGGGGACACCCGTTCGGGTGGCCTCTGCGTGACAGAGCGCCATCAGCCGTCGTGGCCGCCGCAGCCGCCGGGCACTGACCCGGGCTCGCGCAGCTCGGCCAACGCAGCCCACAGGTGAGTGGAGCTGACCGGACCGACGAAGGACCTGCGCACGACACCGTCGCCATCCGCGATCGCCACGATGGGGACCGCCTCGATGCGGTACCGGCGATGGAGCTCGGCATCGCTGTCGGCCTCGACGTCGACCACCGCCACGTCGTCGCTCGCGAGCACCTCGGCCTTGGTGACCACGTCGGCACAGGTCGAACACGTCGCGGAGCTGAACACGCACACCAGCCACGGGGCATCAGGACCTCCGAAGTCAGCACGATCGAGCTGCGCCGGCGCCTCCCAGGTGCGGGTCCGGACCGGCGGATCGGCACGGCGACGCTGCAGCACCGCAGCGACGGACACCGCCGCCGCAGCGAGCACGAGTGCGACGACCAGGCGATCCACGTGCACCAGTGTGCCCGCGTCGG
>WPCI01419694.1_pt1 | contig 10294 bp, 7 predicted proteins | sample 5399871 | NCBI WGS metagenome assembly WPCI01 (sample SAMN12869469, study PRJNA574797) | sludge metagenome | isolation source: wastewater treatment of pH7 | place: China:Beijing | collected 2019-05-20
CGTCCTCGGGCAGGTGTTCGACGCCCTCGCCGAGTCAACCAGCGATGAACGGACCCTCCTCGAAGGACAGAAGATCAAGCTTGAAGCCGAACAGGTCAAGCTCCTCCAAGCCCACTACGCCGACGCGATCCCCATCGACCTCCTCAAAACCGAACAGGACCGCATCCGCGCGAGCCTCCACGCCATCACCGGCCGACTCGACACCCTCACATCGACCTACGACAACGCGAAGGTCGGGCTCGACGCGATCCTCGGCCTGCTCACCGACATCGGCGACGTGTACGCGAAGGCCGAACCCGCCGAACGGCGGATGCTCAACCGGGCACTGTTCGACCGCATCACCATCGATGACGACGACCAAGCCACCCTCGAACCAGCCCAGACGATCGCGACGATCCTCGCCGCCACCCCCAGGCCACACAACGAAAGAACCTTGCCCCGCGATCAAGCGGGGCAAGGTTCGAACGTTCAACTTTACGTGGAGCTAGGGGGATTCGAACCCCCGACCTTTTCATTGCGAACGAAACGCGCTACCAACTGCGCCATAGCCCCAAGACTCGACTAGCTTAGCACCAGCGGAAATCTGATGCATCTTCACTCCGCACAAAAGGAACGTGCGCCTCGCCACTCTGGCTGGACGCACGTTCCCGCAGTGTTCAGCTCCGCCGCCGCAGTTTCTGGACCACCTTTCCGAACCAGCCAGCCGTACCCGACATTCCGGATCCGCGCCGACCAGTTGCACCACCAGCCAGTTGCACCGGCGGCCAGAGCTACGCCCCGCGGCAAGAGCTACGCCCGGCGACGATCCAGCAATGCGTCCAGCGCGCTGCCTCCGGTCAGGCCGTCCGCACCGCTCTTGGGCTTGTTCGATTCAGGCTCTTCATCGAAGCGTTCCCCAACATCCTTGGGGCGATAAGGCACCGCGGACTCCGGCTCCTGTGGTGCCTCGTATGGCGTCACAACCCGACGCTCGATCTGGCGTGGCTTTGCAGTGTAACTCGGTACCGAAGCGTCCGCGACCTGAGCACCGTCACTCTCCACAAACTCCGCCTCCGCTCTCGAGGGCGAGGAAGAAACGCTGGCGGATGCCGTCGTCGAAGAAGCCGCTACCGGAGACGAGGAACGGGCAACTGGACGGGTCTCGGACTGGTCCGAGGAAATGACGTCGATCTCCCCTGAATCCTCGATGATCTCGGGCTCCAAGGAGATCGCAAGCCCGGTTCCAACCCTGGAACGGTCCTTGGGGCGCACGCTCGCCTCATTCACGTGGTCATGGCTGACAGCCGACTGAGAAGTCTTCGGCCACTGTGCATTCACCTTGGCCCCATCCTCGGCCGGAGTACCAAGAAGCTTCTTCACGGATTCTTCAGCCTGCCGATCAACCTGCTGCCGGTCGACGTTTTTCTGAGCCACGCTGCCACGTGCCTCAGATCGTTGATCCACTCCACTGTCTCGACCGTTCTCGCGCTGCACGGAGTCGTCACTCGTGGCTCCGGGTTTCGCTGCTCGCGCCACCCGCGCCTCGGGGCGGCCACCTGCCGGGCGGTTTGCCACCTTGGGAGCCACCGGACGTCGCGAACGGGCCAGATGGGCGGCCCCCTTGCTCGACTTCAGTTTGCGATCGATCTTGGTGATAGCTTCTTCGTCTGCAGCGGTGGCCTGGGCCATCGCGCTGGCCACATATCCGAATCCGGCAAGGTAAGCGACGGACAACGCCGTACCGATGCCCGCAACGACGACGGAAAGCGACGTCACGCCTACAAGTACCCACAGCACGATGCACAGCACGGTGCTCAAGCCCGCGCCAAGTGCGCCGCGCTGGCGATTGGCCCGACGCTTCGAAATTCGGGCGCGCCGGCGCGCGCGTTCCTTGGCTAATGCACGCACGTCAGACGGGCTACCGGCCTGTGCCGATGCAGCCTTCTTGACTCGGGCCTTATCGCTCTGGCTCATGATGACCTCCGGCTGACGAAAGAAAACCGTTCCATGCGAACCCACCGTGTCCGCGTTCGCATGCCCCTTTCGCGAATCCGGAACCTCCAGCATTCGCAAATCTTCGGCGTAGCGTTCTTCAATTCTCGCGTCAGAGAGAATCGTTCGACGACGGTAGAGATATGGCACGACATAAGCCACGAGTAGAATCGTGGCGACGCCGAGCGCATACCCATGTAAGTCCACATACCCAAGTTAGCTGGCTCTGTGCGGTACGCCGCAGAAATACGACCGTGTGTTGCCCGAGTCATGCCGCCTCTCTCGCATTTCAGGACGTATTTCCAGGGTCTTTCGTTGGAAAGACGGCAATATGCCTGAAACTGGGAGAATCACCCACTTCTCAGCTCTGTGAGAACAAAGTCCTAGCCCTTGAAAATCATGCAGTCCAGCTCATCGCCGGGCCGTACGCGCGTGACATCCTCCGGAACAATGGCGAGGCCATTCGATTGTGCAAGTCCGCTCAACAGGTTTCGTGCATCGTCGTGAGTGGCCGTGAAGTCGAAGGTGCCGTTGGACTGCGGCTCGATCTGAACATAGACGAAATCTCGAACACCCTCCTCGGAGTACATCGAGCTTTTGGCCGTCGCCTTGATGACCCTGCTCGTCACATTGGCATAACCCGCCATCTTGCGCAGGCAGGGTCGCACGAACACCTCAAAAGCAATCAACGCCGTCACCGGGTCTCCGGGGAGGCAGAAGATGGCGGTACCATCCTCCAGCTTGCCAACGCCCAGTTGGCGTCCCGGGGTCATCGAGACGTTGTCGAACCGCACGGAACCCAAGGGCGACAATACGTCCTTGAGTGTGTCGCCACCGCCGTACGAGAGCCCACCCGTCGTGATGATGACGTCCGCACGCAGAAGTTGATCCTCCAAAGCTTCTCGCAAGATGGCCTTCTCATCCGAGACAGCGGGCACTCGATAAGCCACTCCCCCGGCACTCTTGACCGCCGCGGCAAGCGCATGGGAATTCGCGTCGTAGACCTTTCCCGGGGGGACGGGCCTTCCGGGCGCCACGAGTTCATTTCCCACGCTCATCACGACCACACGGGGAGTCGGACGAACGGCTGCGCCCGCCCACCCCGCTGCGGCCAGAAGGGCGATGTGACGCGCCGCCAAGCGCGTACCCTTTTCAAGAATGGTGTCCCCGGCTCGGATGTCCTCACCGCGCTGGCGCACATAATCCCCGGCGCGCACACTTTGGAAGATGGTGACATCCACCTGGTGTTGATCCGTGGATGGAAGGGGGACGACTGCGTCGGCCCCGGTCGGCAGTCTGGCGCCCGAGGCGATCCGCACTGCCGTGTCTTCCAGAAGGGTGAAGGTCTCAACCGAGTCCGCAAAGATCTCGTCCGTCACTCGCAGCCTGATGGGGTGATCAGGCGACGCTCCGAGCGTGTTCACACCCTTGACGGCATAGCCGTCACACGACGCCATGTCTGCAATGGGAACATCGAGAGTCGATCTGACATCCTCGGCCAGAACACAGCCAATCGCATCGGGAAGCTCGGCATCAAACCTCTCCAAGGGCTGGGCAAGCTCAAGGCATTCCTCAAGATGGGCAGCAACACTCTTCATCGACATCCTCCTAGCCGGTACCGTCCCCAGCGTACCCGGGTAGCAGTGCCCCCACCTAGCTGGGCAGAAGAGTTTACCCACAACCACCCGATTCGTCCCGGTTGGGGGGCCACTTTCCTCAGCAACGAACCCGTTTCCTTCGGAGGCAACCCCAAGAGAGCCGTTGTGCAAGCCGCCCCGAACGCGCGAATTTCCGCCTCCATCAGCGGATTCTCGGGGAGCGGAATCGGCAGGATCAACGCTGACATACCTGCGCCTACATGAAACAATATGAGTATGCAAACACAAAGGGTGGCGCTCCCAGACGTCACCGGCCTGGATGTCGAAGACGCCAAACAGGCCCTCAGAACACATGCCCGCGCCCAGCGAAAGCGCCGTTCCGAATCCGAGCGCGCCCAGCTGGGTGAACAATGGGTTGCCACGGCCCTCGACTTCGTCGGTGACGCCGACGTCGTGGCCTGTTACATCTCGGTCAACGATGAGCCGCCCACCCGCCTGCTGTGCGAAGCAATCGCGCAGAGTGGGCGCAAGCTTCTTCTGCCGAAGCTCGGACCCGGCCTCGCCCGCGAATGGGCTTGGTATCAGGGTGCCGACGATCTTTGCGTCAACGCACCCGGACGCCCACCGGAGCCATCGGGCGAAGCCATCAGCTCCGACATTCTCGGCGAGGTCGGAGTACTCCTCATGCCTGCGACTCTGGTGGATCGGCAAGGTCGCCGAATCGGACAGGGTGGCGGCTGGTACGACCGCGTCCTCAAGCAGATCAGCCCCACCACCAGGGTGGGCGCCATGGTATTTGCCGAGGAGTACGTTGGCATCGACCTGCCCCAGGACCCGATGGACCGCACGGTCCCGTTCGTGGTCCTCCCCGATCAGTGGATTGCCTGCGGTAGCCATCTCAGCATGCCGCAGGCAAGCTGACACCAGATTTCCCAGGACGGCGGCTTTCGCCAGGCTTCACCAGTCCGCACAATCGCTTTCAGGGCCGCCACCGGGAGTGTGATCCTCTCGGCTGGCGGCCCTGTTCTCTGGATTGGACGGCGCCGCCGGAGTAAAGTTGGCACTCGGAAATCATGAGTGCCAACGGAAGGACGAGGCGTGCCCACCTATTCGTATCGCTGCACCGCGTGCGGGAACGAGTTTGACGTTCGTCAGTCATTCAGCGACGATCCCCTGACTGTCTGTGGGGACTGCGGCGGCAAGTTGCGCAAACTCTTCAACTCCGTTGGCATTGTGTTCAAGGGCTCCGGCTTCTACCACAACGATTCGAAGTCGAAGTCGAATCTGACGTCGACCTCCAGTGAGGGCTCCAGCAGCTCTTCCTCGGACGGTTCTTCCACGGATTCTTCGTCCGCACCCACTTCCTCGTCCGCACCCGCGAAGGATTCTTCGACGACGACGAAGCCCGCCCTCAGCTCTCCGGGACGCTCAGCCTAGTTCCCCACAGCACACCTTCGTGAACTCCCCTTCCACAGGAGTTCGTTTGAGACCGCCGAAATCATTGCTCCTCTCCTAACGTGAATGCATGTTTCTCATTCGCGTACGTGCCATGGTGTGGCGGGGACGCCATCTTCTTCTCGCCATTACCTTTTTCGCGGGGACCCTTGCAGTTGTTCAGGCTTTCACCGGCATACAACCCGCGACGCTACCCGTTGTCGTTGCCGCCAAGGAGTTGCCCGCGGGGAAGGCACTGGAAGCAGCCGACGTTCGCGTGGTGAGCATTCCGCAAGATCTCCTCCCGGTCAACGCCATCCGCACCATCACGGACATCGAAGGAGAAGTGCTGGTGACCTCCCTGCCCGAGGGGATGCCACTGCCCCGCTCGCTGTTGCTCTCGGCAGACTTCTTGGAGACGGCTCCACCCGGCCACCAGATCATGCCGGTCACAATTGTCTCCGACGGAACCGAGGATCTGGCGACTCCCGGAATGCAGGTCTCCCTCTATGCCCCTCCAGACGAATTTTCGGAGACCAGCGATGCCGTTCTCGTCGTGGATCGAGCGATTGTAGTCGGTCACGGACGGCTGTCCGAAGGCGGCGCTTTCCTAAGTGATTCCGACAATACTCGGGTACTTTTCCTTGCCGTCCCCGAGGACCGCGCTACGCTTGTTCTCGGATATGGTACGAGGACGCCCATGCGGATTGTCCTGAATACCGCATGAGTTTCGCCTGTGCTGACTCCCAAATCATGCGGCACACCGTGGGCCCGATTCTTGCTTCCAATGGCTGCGAGACATCCCGAGCCGGACAACATCGATTGTCAGATGCCGCCACACAGAAATCCACAAAGGAGAAATATCATGCTCAAGGGATTCCGCGAATTCATCATGCGGGGCAACGTCGTCGACATGGCCATTGGCATCATCATCGGCGGTGCCTTCACCCCGATCATCGAAGCAATCAGCAAGATCCTGCTGGACATCATCGGTGCTTTCTTCGGGGCGCCGGAGTTCAACGAGATCTGGACCATCACAATCAACGATGCCAGCATCCAGCCGGGTATCATCCTGACCGCTCTCGTCAACTTCCTGCTCGTTGCAGCGGCCCTCTACTTCTTCGTCGTCCTTCCGATGAACAAGTTCAACGAGCGGATCCACCGCAACGACGCAATCATCGAAGAGGCCGCCGACGCCAACACCGAGCTGCTCACCGAGATCCGCGATCTACTCGCTCAGGGCGCCAAGCGCTGACTTCTGGTGGCGCTCGCCGTGTCTTGCAGTGGCTGTTGCTTCCTTCGCAACGGCTGTCGCTCACCCCGAACAGTCACAGAACACGGCAATTGAAACGACCCAACTGACCGGTACGGAGCGTCGAGTCACGCCTCCATTGGCGGCGCTCGACGCTCCTTACCCATATGGAAATCTCGCATCCGGGAGCAACATCGCTCCGGGATTGACCACCTTGGGATTCAACTCCCTGGTTCAGCCCCAGAGTCTGTCCGACAACCGGGTGCTCATCCGCCGGATCAAAGATTCCCGAAATGAGGCGGGCGATCCGAAAGAAGCCTCTGCTCGTTGGCATCGTGAGCCTGCACCCTCGGTGCCACTTCCCGAGGTGCGGACTCGGTGACCTTGCGATCATTGAGGTGCAGGGCCTGCGTGGGGTTGTCGATCTCACCTCGTTCGAGGCGCTCCTGATCAACACGAGAGAGTCTCACAACGGCTTTGTGCTTGCGAGGTGAGTCACTCACTTTTTCTCCTCGTCCTCCCAATCGTCCGCACTTGTCCACTCGGACGGCTCGTCCGGGTGTTCCAAGGTGTCCCGCAAGGACGTCGCCGCCGTGGGCGCTGCCTTCGCGTCATCAGCAGGGGCCTTCGCCTCCCGAGAGGATGCCTTGTCCGAGCGGCGAACGACATTGCGCAGCACGGCGTCAACCTGACCGCCGCGGCGATGGATGTCGAGTTCGTCGCGAAGGCACAGCACGAGCTCTTCCTCGTTGCGCCGTAGCCCATCAGAGATGATCCAGGAGATCATCTCGTCAAGCTGGTCATCCGAATAGGCCGCGAGGGGCAATCCCGGCGTGAGCTGGGGGCGCGGCCCACGAGGCTTGGTCGCTTCCTGTGCCTTGCCCTCCTCAGAATCCTGCCATGCAGACTTCGTCGCCGGTGTCCTTAGAATGTATCGCTGCTCCTCGGGGGTCAACACCGTGGGTGCCGTCCAATCCTCGTCCAGTACCGGAACTTGGATCGGCTCCACGGGAAGAACCGCTGCGCCCAGCTCGGTGGCACGCACCTTCTCCAGCATGTCGATGACCTCTTGCGCCTGACCCTCCGGATCAATGAAGAGCGATGTGGAGAACGTGCGGAACACCAACCATCCCCGGCTCTCCAAGCGCTCCGCCCAGTAGCGGTCACGGCGCCGCAGCGACTGCTCGCTCACATACGCCTCGTCGTCCAGCAGAACGGCAACCCGCCAAGTTCCACGGAATCGTGGGTGACCAACAACGAGCGGGATGCGCACGCCGTCGTCGTACCCGAAGTGGGCGGCGGTCATCCATCCCGCATCCTGCAGGCGATGGACGAGGTCGGCCAGGAGGGGCTCCACTGGTTCGCCGGATTCCGTCGGATCGAGCTGGACCACAGCGCCGCCCGCCCGATCGATCAACCGGGCAAGGAGCCGCGGACCGGGTGAGGTAATCTTCTCCACACCAATCTCTCCAGGTCCCAAAGCAGAGACAATCGTCAACTCTTCTCGCGCAGCCTCTACGGCATCGACCAGACCCGCCACGCCGACGGGACTCGACAGAGAACCAAAGGAGTGCAGAACCCGGCCGTGCACCGTCTTTCCATAACCTACCGAGAGAATGATCGAATCGCGGCGTAGGCCGGCACAACGAGTGATGTCGAGAACCAGGAATGGCTCGTGCACGGCGCGTTCATTCAACGCATCCAGCACCGTGGACTTGGCGACCGTCTGTCGAATCGCTTCGCGCACCCGCGTGGCATGATGTTCGGACACACAGACCACCGCCAGCGACTTGCCTGGTTGGGCCAGCGTGTGATCAACAACCATGTCGACGACGGCATCCACCTCTGCTTGAGTTCCTTCGACGGCTCCGGTCGCGGGGCTGGGAACACCTCGGCCGTTGACCACCACGAGCCTCGCACGATCGGAACGAGGCACGGCCGGGATCATCTGCAAGACGTCGGAGTATCCCTGCTCGCGCAGAGTCTGGGTGGCGAGCTCGTCGTACTTGGCGCGCAGGGTTGGAAGCTCACAGACTGGCAAAACCTTGGCCAGCTCCGCAATCGCTGAACCTTCAGGAGCACGGCGCAGGTCGCCCATGGCCACGACCTGGCTGCCACGCATCAGCATGGAGATTGAGCCGGGTAGGGCAGCAGCGTCCATCTCATCCATAATCACCACGTCCGCCCAAGGCATGGGAGGAACGAACTCGGCAGTCATCATTGAGGGAATGGTCCATACAGGACGAGCCACTTGGACCAAACGCGGATAGGTAGCAATCGCGTCACGCAATCCGCCGGAGCCGTAGCGCGCCAGCTGGCTGTCAAAAGCCATGGTGTCATTGCGACGCTTGGAAATGGTCTCGCGCATGATGCGCACCGCCGCACGCCGAACGGGACCGGCGAGGGTCGTCGTGTGCTCCTTGTCCAGGCGGCGAAGCTGTTCGCTCATCTGCTTCAGATCGGCCGGACCAACGTTGGCCAACTTGGGTGTGCGCACCACCAGTTGCTCGAAGACCGAGTTCACGTAGATGAGACTCAGCTCGTCCGCCACTCGGTCCGTGGCGACGTGGCGAGCAGAGAAATCCTCGACAATCGCGTCGAGTCCCTGCTCCTGAATCTTTGTGATGAGAGCGTTGCGCCGCGGCAGTGTGGACATCGCGTCCTGACCTGACGCCAGCTGACGTACCAAGACCAGGAGATCCTCGAAACGCATCGAGCACAGATCCATCCCGGGAGCCAGTGAAGCCTCCAAAGCCTTGATCTCGCGGTAGACTTCGGCGGCTGTCGCCTTGATCTGCCCCATGCCGTCCGGAAGAGTTGGCCAACCACCTTCCGAGCTGTAGCGCCGCCACGTCTCGCGCAGGCGCTGTACCTTTTCGAGCTCCTCGTGCAGATCCGTAACCGTCGCACCCGGGCGGACCATGTCGCGAGCCTGACGGGTGAGGCGGCGACGCTCCGAGCTCTTCATGTTCAGGCCCTGCTCTTCGCGCCACTCCTTGGTCGCGGTGGCCGCAACGAGGTCAGCCACGGAGCGCTCGTAGACCTGGGGAAGGAATACATCGAGAGTCTTGGAAATACCATTGAGCACACGGATCTGCTCAATCCAGTCGTCGAGCGAGGTGGCGCGCTCCAGAGAGGATTCACCCGCCACCCGCTGTGACTGCGCCATCGCAACGGGCAAAGTCTCCTGAGCAATGCGGGTTGCCCGCGCCAGCGCCTTCGTTGCCTCGTCGACCGTGTTGATCTTGGACCCTGTCCAGACTGAAGCAGCGGCGTCGGCCGAGAACGTCCGCAACGTCGCAAGTTCCAGAAGGCTGTCCTGAATACTCGCGTAGGAATCGCGCAACGTACGCAGAGCTGTTTCATTCAAACGGAGGCGGCTCGAGGGTCCATCTTGCTGGGCCGTGAGGCTCGCAAGGCGCTCCAGCAGCGAGTACACGGACTCGTTCCATTCAGGATCGGTCCGATGCAAAGCATCCACATAGCCACCGAGGCCCTTGCGCACCTTCGTCAGGCGCGAACGAATCTCGAAAAGACTCTCCTCCTGAGGATCGTCGTGGCGCAGGCGCAAGCCGGTCCGCAGGCGCGTGGGCACGAGCTCCATGTCCGAGAAGTCCAACACAAGATCTCCGAGCTCCAGATCCTGCATCTGCTCGATGAAAGTTCGCCCCGCCGTCGCTCCCCCTGGGATGTAGAGGACGGAACGCCCTGAGGCTGCGGCGTCCGCCACGATTCCCGCCAGAGTACCGACCTTGTCCGAACCCGGCGGTGTATCAATCGCAACAGATCGGCCGGATGCCACCGCCTCTATCGCGGCCAACTCGACCACGTCACGGTCTCCCGCTCCTCGCTCTGCCTCGGGCGATCGATCGCGCAGCTCGGCGGGCGGAAGTGGAGCAGAAGCCAATCGTTTGGTCGTTTCGTCCCCAGCCAGTGCGGCCATGATGCCGGAACTCTCGATGTAGGGCTTCATGGCCTCAAGATCGGCCAGGAGTGCCTGGCCCGGGTGGATGAAGCTTCCCAGAAGCACGCGAGGCTC
>WPCI01268202.1_pt1 | contig 10288 bp, 12 predicted proteins | sample 5399871 | NCBI WGS metagenome assembly WPCI01 (sample SAMN12869469, study PRJNA574797) | sludge metagenome | isolation source: wastewater treatment of pH7 | place: China:Beijing | collected 2019-05-20
ATGCTCAGCTCAGAATGTACTTTCGCCAAGCCGAAAGCCTGCTGGATAACACTAAATGCAGCATCGTTAAAGACCTAGAAGATAGACGTAACTTGCTCTATATGCTGGTGGCGCATATTGCACACCTTAGCCACCAAGCCGAAACCGGTAACTCAGTGGTAGGTCGTGTAGCGTCGGCTAGTGAAGGCACTGTATCTATCAGCCTAGATTACGGCACGATGGGTAATAACGAGCGCTGGTACCTGCAAACGCCCTACGGTGCGATGTATTGGCAGATGACCAAGCGCTACCGCTCTGCATTGTATCGCCTTGGTAAAGCGCCTATGCCCGTGCAAAGGACTTATTTTAGATGAGCCTTTCAGATAAGTTGGAAAAGATCGCTGGACAGAGAGCGATCAAAGCCAAAATTGGGATCATAGATAGCATGACCTACCCCGACGGCGAACTGGTGGCGCAGGTAGGTTATTGGAATGAGTACGGATACAAGGGAACTATACCGGCGCGCACCGCCACTGTTTATCATTCTGTGAATGAAAAGACGGGGAACCTAAACAAAGGTGGTAAGTTTGTAAAAAAGAGCAAGGCCAATCTAGCGAGGGAGGTTGTTATACCCGCTTACGAATTAGACCTGCCTGCTCGATCATTCTTTCGCACAGCAATAGAGAATAACAGAGATAAGCTAGGCCCGATGTTAATTAGGCTCATGGAAAAACATGATACAGAGACGGCTATACGCATGATGTGCGAGCACATGGTAGACGAGCTTAAAACGTCAGTATTGACGTGGACTGATCCGCCTAACGCGAAAAGCACTGAGCGGGCTAAAGGCTATAACAGCCCATTGCGCGGACCCGACAAGCTGCTTAGAAACTCATTTAGCTACGAGATCAATAAAGATGATTAACGTGCGCCGCATGGCTAACTCAATGACAAGCATGGTTAACCCGAATCGTGACGCTACTCTGCGTGTGAATATCGGGTTTATCACTGATAACGCGGGCAACCAAGTACCATCATTCGATGAGATGCCGGTTAAGATTCAAGCCCAGTCGTTGCAATCAGATGAAAGCGATCACCTTGGTTTAGTTGACAGGCAGGGTGAGTTTATCAGCGCGTACGCCTACGGCAGTATTAGCGCAATTCAGCGCTGGTTAAAGCGTGGTGAGTCGCAGCTGGTTTTTGTGCCATACGGCGAAACCGAGCAAGCGATATGGAATGTTGACAAAGTTCTTGAGTCGTACCCCAGCTGGGTGCGGCTGCTGCTTGTGAGGCTCACATAATGGTGTCGCTAGATATTGACCACGATGCGCTTTATGCGGATATATCGAATTACATTATTGGCATCATTCCCGAAGCTGCTGGTACTCAAGTACAGGGTGGCTGGAAGGATCGCCAGATTGTTAAGTCGGCGCAGAATCAGACAGCCCTACCTTTTAACGCCATTGTAATGTCATTCTTGATGGATAATGACCTAGATTATGGTGTTGTTAGTTACGACCCCGAGAATGGTGAGGCCGCTGTGCAGAACAGCGTTAAAGTAAGATTGCAGCTATCGTTCTACGGCAAACATGCTGAAAAACGCAGCCGCATGGTCGATACTCTGTGGCGTACTACGTATGGCGCTGATAACCTGAAGCTATGTAAGCCGCTCTATGTTCACTCACGCGAACGACATCCATATATCAACGAATCCAATCAATACGAGGATCGCTACCTGTTAGACTTAGCTTTGCAGTACAATCCACAAGTGACCACCAAATTTACAGACTTTGTTGATGAGGTAAGTGTAGATATTAACCCGTAGATTAATCTACTAATACGCGGATCAGGCTTGCGTAGCCAAGACCTGATAACACAGAGCACAATTAAGACAAACAGAATCATAATTGAGAGGTAAACCCATGAGCTTTAAATCCATTCCGGCTGACCGTATTGTCAGCATTGTTCCCGCTGTTGTCGGTACGGGTGGAAACCCGCTGGCAATGAATACCATGTTGATTGCCGAGCATAAAGTTGGCGAGCCGAGAATTGTCGGTGTACGCGAGTTCGGCAGCGAAGCGGAAGTCGGTGACGTGTTTGGCCTTGCTTCCCCGCAGGCTGAATTTGCGCGCCGGTACTTTATGGGGTACGAAGGTGCCACCAAGATTCCGACCGCGCTCTGGCTGGCTGTTGGTCGCTCTACCGAAACTTCTGCGGTTCTGCAATCCGCTTCCATGCGTGGCGTAGATCTGGATGCCCTGAAATTCGAAGCCGACTTGACTGTTATTGTTGACGGCACTTCCGAGACCACCAGCATTGACCTGACCACCGCAACCAGTTTTTCACAGATCGCCACCATGATCGAAGGTAATCTTGCCGGCGTTAACTGTGCGTTTATCCCGTCTGCGCAGGTGTTCGAGCTGACCACCACTGATGCCGGAGCGGCTGCCACACTTTCGTTTGCAAGCGGCGAGCTGGCTGAGCTGTTGCGACTGACCGAAGAATCGGGTGCGCTACTGGAAAACGGCCAAGACGCTTTGAGCTTCGATGAAATGATGGCCGGCATTCTGGGCGAGACCCTGAATTTTGGTGTGATCACGTTTCTGGAAGAGCTTGAGCTGGACCTAAAAAAACAGGCTGCGCAATGGAATACCGGCAAGCGTTCGCGTTTCCTGCTAGTGATCCAAGATACTGCCGGCGGCGCGACCGTGGCAAACAACAGTGCCAGCTTTGGTGCGTGGCTTGCAGGTACCGAGCAGGACGGCACAATGCCGTATTTTGGCACTATCGAGCAAGTGGCCGCTGTCTGTGGCGGTATCGCTGCAATCGACTTTAAACGCCAGAATGGCCGCCGCAATATCATGTTCATGCGACAGTCCGGCTTAGGCGCAACAGTAACGAGCGAGACTGAATACACCGCACTGATCAGCAACGGATACACTTTCTACGCAGCCTTTGCCACTGCTAATGACCGCTTCATTTTCCAAACTAATGGCGCTGTAGCTGGTAAGTTTCGCTGGGCTGACAATTACGTCAATCAGGTTTACTTCAATAGCCAATTGCAACTAGCCCTGATGAATATGCTTATTAGTTACGGATCAATCCCGTACAACGATACAGGCAAGGCGTACCACCGCGCTGCTGTGCTTGATCCGATTAATGAGATGATTAACTTCGGCGGCATTCGCCCACTGATTGATCAAAACTCACTGAGCGAGCAGCAGAAGTCCATTATCAACAGTCAAGCTGGCCGCGATGTTGTCCCTGAACTGCTAAATAATGGTTACGTCATTGTTATCGGCAATGCAGATGCACAAACACGCGGCAATCGCGGCTCAATGCCTTTCTCTGTCTTTTACACAGATGGCGGAAGTGTGCAGAGCGTTAACCTTGCCAGTGTGAATGTGCAATAAAAGGGCCGCTTAACTTTTAATTAATATAGGATTTATAACTATGGCTATGACAAACAACCCGCGCACAATTACAGCCGCTAATGCGATTGTTCTGTTTAAAGCGGAGGGGTACTTTGACACCCCGATTCAACTGCAAGGCTTCCAAGCTGATAACGCCTTCAGCTTTGGTGACGGCACAATCGGCGAAACCCGCATCGGTGTTGATGGCAAGCAGTCTGGCGGATGGGTGAGCCATGAAGTGCCATTCACTATTTTCTTAGAGGCGAACAGTGAAAGCCGCGCTCAGATGGAAGGCTTCCGCGCATGGATGAACGCCCGTAAAGAGACCGCATTATGTACTTTTGACGTGACCTTGGTAGCCACTGGTCAGCGCTCAGTGGGCACTGGCTTCATGGTTAGCAACTCCGGCGGCCAGTCTGCTCAGAAGTTACTGCAAGGCTCTCAATACGTGTTCAACCTTGTGATCAACGGTGAGGAATCTATCTAAGATGGCAATCAAAACTAAGGAAGTCGCTATCACTGAGGGTAGCGACGCGGGTAAAACCTTCATCGTGTCGCAGATGAGCTTGCTTGCTGGCGATTCATGGGCTAACCGTGCCGCGCTTGCCGTTATGCGTTCTGGTGTGGATGTTTCTGCACTCAAGGGCATGACTGTGCAAGACGGTAAGTTCGTTGGGATGCTTGATATCGCCAATGTTATCAGCGTGATCCTAAAAGCGCTTGGAGGTGTTGATGAGCGCACCGCTCAAAGCCTGCTAGACGAGCTACTTGGTGTTATCAAGGTTAAGCTACCTGATGGCACAACCCGCGCTATTGTTCTACCCAAAGAAGATGATGCGGGGCGAATCGGTGATATTACCTGCATCAAGACTCTTTGGAAGTTGCGAGTCGAAGCAATTAAGGTAAACCTTGATTTTTTGATGGCAGGCGTTACCCAGTAATTGAGCGTGACGGGGTGCAGATGCCTTTAAACAAAGAGGCGTTTGCACGGTGCGCGAATCTATCCGGCGAGGCGTATTATTGCTTGCATCATAAACTAGCAACTTACGCAGAGCTTGACGCGCATTTAACGCTAGAAGATGCTTTTAACTTAATCGAGTTTCACCGTGTTTCGACACACAATGACAACCAGCTGGAGGCGCTAAAAAATGAGCTCGCAAGTCGTTGAAGAGCTAGTAATGGAGCTTAAGCTTGAGCTAGCTAAGTTCCGTTCACAAACTCAGGAAGCTGAGCGCCTAAACGCGAGCCTTAAAAACAGCGTTGAAGGTGTTGAAAGCGCTACAGGTAAAGCCTCGGAAGCCACGGACGGTCTTACCGACTCTACAAAGAAAGCAGGCAAGCAGGCCGAAGTAACGTCGTCAGCGCTGGCAGGCGTGACAACTAAGCTAACAAGATTCTTTACCACAATAACAAGCGCGGTAGCCCTTGAGCGATTAGCGTCAGGTGCAGCCAAGGTAAACGATCAGCTTAACTTTATGCAGCAGCGCCTTGACTTAAACGCTCGCAGCATCATGGGTATCAGTAACGCGGCGGCGGCTCTTGGTGGTGATGCTGGTGCTATGCAAGAAACCATGAAGGGCCTGAATCAGCAAATCCAGCAACTGGTTATCATGGGCGATGCTTCGGTTTTGCCGTTCTTTAACGCGCTAGGCGTGGGCGTGGTGGACGCTCAAGGCAAAGTGCGCGATATGGATCAGATCATTCTTGATATGGCTGATTCGTTGGGCAGTCTTGATCCGCGCCAAGCCTATGCAATCGCTTCCGCTATGGGTCTGGATGAGGCGACCACCAACGCTCTAGTACAAGGCCGTGACGCGCTGCAAGAAATGCTGTCGATGCAAAATACTATGTACGTATCGACACAAGCGGAACTTGATGCAAGCCGCGAACTGAATAAGCAGCAATCTATATTGGGCGCTCAATACGCTGGCTTAAAAACCATGCTGGGCAACGCGCTAATTCCACTGCTGACAAAACTAACCAAAGGCGCTCAAACCTTCACAGAGTTTCTGCTCAGAAATGAGCGAACAGTTAAAAACGTATTCGAGGGACTGTCTTACGTTGTCGGCGTTCTGTTGGTTGGCGCTACATATAAAGCGCTGGCCGCGATGACCGCCTTGTTAGTCCCAATCGGCGCTGCTTTAGCTCCGGTGCTTGCCCTTGGCGCTGCCTTTATCGCGCTTTACGATGACTATAAAGTCTGGTCGGAGGGCGGAAAATCCCTATTCGACTGGACAAAGTTTGATAACTACATAAAGAACGCTTCATTCTCTGTTGAGAATCTAAAGGAGGCGTTTGTTCGACTGCTAACCGGTTACAACAGCTGGGATGAGGCGGTTAAAGGCTTCGCGGAGTGGTTGCAACTCAAAGGCTTCTTAGATGAAACCGGAGTTAGTGTTGGCTCGCTGGCCAAGGGTTTTAAAAACCTTGTGAGCGACATGCTTGAGTCAATGCCTGTTTTGCAGAAGATTATCAGCGCGCTATCTAAAATTGCGTCAGGCGACTTTAGCGGCGCGCTTAAAGACATTGCCAGTATCCCTGCTGAGGCCGCCAAAGGCGCGGTAGGAATACTTACCGGAGCCGCTGAGCACGTGGCAGGCGCAGTGGATACCGCCTTTGGGATTGATCCAAGCGGCGCTGGCAGTATATCTGGATTTGTAAGGGGCGTAAGGGGTGCAGCCTTGGGCAAGCTTGGGGGTGACTCGGGCGGCGGCGACATTGATGAGGATCGTTTTAAGGCCATGCTGATTGAAGAAGATCGCCGTCAAAACTACCCGCTAGGCACGATGTACGCGCTATGGTTACAAGAGACCAGCGGTAGCATGGATTACGTCAGCGATCCCGAGAAGTATCACTACGAGAAAAACGCGCAAGGCAAGCGTATTGCTGGTCACACTGGAAAAGTGTCAACGGCAACAGGGCCGTTCGGAATACTTCGTTCGACTGGTCGTGACCCAGGCTACGGAGTCAAGCCTATTCAAGATTGGTCTGATATTCGTGAACATATCCGCTTTGCTGGCGATTATTCCAAAAGAGTTGGTTTTGCTGTATACGGCGAGGGTGAAGGTTACGCTAATCAGGTGACAAACAAGGTTGACCCCGTAGCTGCCATGCCGAGCGCTGCTATGATGGGCGCTGAGTTCTCACGCAATCAAACGTACTCCTCGCGATATACTGAAAACCAAAGCACAGTCAAAAACGAGTACAATATCAGCATGGGCGGTATTGCGGTGCAAACAAGCGCTAATAATATGCAAAACGTGACTCAAGAGGCCGTGATGGCAGGCGCTGAAAAGGCTTCTACGGCACTAGACCAAATAGCAGGTGGATTATGATTAAAGGGATGCCGAGTATTCCTGATTTACCGTTTGATCCGGCTGGCGTTGTCGGTTCGGGCATTGACGCGCTGATTAGTTTTGGCGGTGCTTTTGTGATCGGGCTAATCTTTGGTGATCGCTGGGGTATCTTTAATGAGTACGGCGTACCGGTTCTATTAGCGGATAACGTAACGTCAGTTGAATATAACAATTCTTCCGACGTGGTTAATGCGCCACTAGAGAAAGGAACTTTTGCAACATATAACAAGGTGCAAAACCCGTACACTGCCACCGTCCAGATGACCAAAGGCGGCGGTAATGCGACTATGCGCGGCCTATTTATCGGTCAGCTTGAGGCGCTGGCAAAATCAACGCTACTGTTTAACGTGCTAACTCCTGAATACGTTCACCGTAGCGCGGCTATTGTCGGGTTTGGCTACAAGCGCTTACCGAGCGAGGGTAATCGGATTATCGTTGCAACGATCGAGCTAAAGGAAGTTCGAGAGGTGGTCGTTAAGTACGATCGCGAAGAAGTTGCCAATCCAGAGGATTCGGCCACGGTGGATGGCGGAGAAGTGCAAGCAGAGCCTGCTAGCGAATCCATGCTATCCAAAATAAAAACCAAAGTTACAGGGTTTTTTCAATGAAAGTTATTCCGATCAAGCCCGAGCCAAATCAGTCTTTATTCGTTCGCTTAGGCCCGTACAATTATTCACTAGAGATTATCACCCGCCTTGGGTACCAATATATAACTGTGGCGGTTAACAGCGCTATTCTGGTGAGCAACCGAGCGCTAAGGTCATTCGCGCCCATTGAGGGAGACTTGGTTTTGGTTGATACCCAAGGCTCAGACGATCCAACATGGGAGCAGCTAGGCTCAAGATTCAAGCTAGTCTGTATGCGTGATGTATGAAGAAGAAAGTTATCAGGTCAATAATCACGCTAAATGGCGATGAGTTCGACGGCGATAGAAACAACGTTTTGACGGTTGAAGGGTTGCGCACACTGGCAACTATTCGCTACGGAGGCGGCTCAATCATGCCTCAGGCCGAGATTATTATTTACGGCCTAAACCTAGAGGCAATGCACAAGCTGATGCGTATCAGGTGGCAAGACATTAGCTCGATGACAAACACAATACGTATTGAAGCGGGTGAACAAGGCGGAACGCTTACCCGTGCTTACGAGGGGAATATCACATTCGCTTATATCGACACAAGCACAGCGCCTGATTTTGCACTTCGTATCACTAGCATGATAGGGGTTTACGAGTCCTTTAAGCCTGCTAATCCAATATCGTATCAGGGTGAAAAATCAGTAGTCGAGGCTATTAGCGAGATCGCTACCGGTATGGGTTACTTGTTTGAGAATCACGGGGTTTCTGAGTCACTGATGATGCGTGACGTGACGCTTGTTGAGACCGATGTAAACAAGATTCGCAGACTGTGCCGTGACTATGAAATTGACCCTTACATCGATTTTAACAGCATATCTATCACGCCACAGGGGGGTGCTAGAAACCTCAAAATACCTGTGCTTACACCCAAGACAGGCATGATTGGCTACCCAACCCCAACGATACAGGGTGTTGATGTTCGGGCGCTTTGGGATCCATCAATCAGCTTTGGTGGTATAGTCAGGATTCAAGATTCAATCATGCAGTCTACAAATGGCGATTGGCGCATTTTTGGTATAACAGCACAGCTTGAAAGTGAGATGCCAGGTGGTAATTGGTTTGTAGATATTAGAGCAGCACATAGGGATGCAAAAGATGCCGCAATCAGCAGAGCGTAAACCATTCACGCCGGAACAGTCAGTAGCTGGCCCGATGAATCAGGAGACGATTATTAGCCGTCTGATTGGTCGTGTTTTCACGCATACAGTCGTTAAGATAGTTAAAGTTTATCCGGGCGAAACTGGGCCGGTTGGGTTTGTTGATGCGATCAACTTGGTTCAGCAGATGGACGGAAACAATGACGGCATTCCGAACGTTCCTATGTACAAGTTACCGTACTTTCGTTTGCAGGGTGGGGCTAATGCAATAATCATTGACCCCAAGGTTGGTGATATTGGTTTAGCCTCGTTTGCGATGCGAGATATTAGCAGGGTGAAAGAAGATAAAGCAGAAGGGCCGCCACCTAGTCGCAGAGGATACGATGTTTCAGACGGGTTATATATCGGTGGTTTCTTGAATGGCGCGCCGTCTCAGTATATTCACTTCCTAGAGTCTGGCGTTAATATCGTGGCAACCGGTAAAGTAACAGCTACGACTCCAGCAGTGTTTGAGATTAATGCTAGCCTGCTGCAGGTTAATGCCCCGATCCGTGCCACCGGTGATATTACCGACCGCTCTAGTTCGTCAGGTATTAGCATGGATCAGATGCGTACTGTGTATAATAGTCATACCCACAATAACGGTCAGGTACCGCCACCGGATCAGGATATGTAATCATGAGAACATTGTTTTTGCGCCCCGATACGTGGGATTTGACGCTTGATTCTGACGGTAATATCGCTATTGCGTCTGATGTGTATCAGCAGGCGCAGGACATTGCGAGCGCGGGCCGTACTTTTGTCGGCGATTTGTACTACAACAAGGACGCCGGCATTCCGTACCTTGAAGAAATACTCGGAAAGTCTGGCTATCCACTGGCGCTATATAAAATGCACTTGGAGTTGGCCGCCCTATCTGTTGAGGGTGTCGAATCAGCGCAGGCTTTGCTATCATCTACAAACAATAGAAACGTCAGTGGTTCAATTATATTCACCAACACTGACAATCAGCAGGGACAGATCACGCTATGATTCCAAATATCCAAATCACTGACAAAGGTGTGCAGGCGCCGTCACGAGAGGCGGTTACTAACGGTCTTTGGAGTCTGCTGGAGACTGCGCTTGGCCCGAAGCTGGCGCGTGACGACCGGACCCCGCAGGGCCAGCTTGTCACGTCACTGACCAAGGTTATCACTGACCGAGATAACGCCACTATCGAGCTGGCTAATAATTTCGACCCGAGATATGCAGTTGGGGTATATCAGGAAGCGTTAGCACAGGTTTATTTTATCGACCGCAAAGACGAGATTAACTCTACTGTTGATCTTGAATTTACCGGCCAAGTCGGCGCATTGATCCCAGAGGGATTTGTCTGTATTGACTCGCAAAACAACCAATGGCTAACTGACAGCGCGGTAACTATAGGATTTGGCGGCACAGCAACGGTCAAATCAACATGCGCCACAGCCGGACCCGTTGCGGCCTCAGCCGATACCATTAACACTATGCATCAGTCGATTGTCGGCGTAGATCGCGTCACTAACCCTGCTCCAGCGGCTGCCGGAAGTTTTGCCGAGTCCCGCACTGATTTTGAATCCCGCCGATACGATTCTGTCGCGCAGAATAGCTGGGGCATGAACGCGAGCGTGCTTGGCTCTGTAAGCAATTTAAAAGGCGTGATTGATTGCTATGTTATCGACAACCCTAAAGACGTTTCAATTACGGTCGGCCCGACTAATTACCCGATGATAAGAAACAGCCTATTGGTGTCAGTAGTCGGTGGTGATGATGACGAGATTGCAAAGC
>WPCI01101137.1_pt1 | contig 10264 bp, 9 predicted proteins | sample 5399871 | NCBI WGS metagenome assembly WPCI01 (sample SAMN12869469, study PRJNA574797) | sludge metagenome | isolation source: wastewater treatment of pH7 | place: China:Beijing | collected 2019-05-20
GCCAGGCGCTGGCGCTGCCCGCCCGACAGGACCGCAGGGGTCTCGCCCGACTTGTCGCCGAGGCCGAGCAGGTCCAGCAGGTCCCGGGCCCGGGTCTCGGCCGCCTTGCGCTTGGTGCCGGCGATCATGGCCGGCAGCACCACGTTCTCGAGGGCGGTCATGCCCTCCAGCAGGTTGAAGAACTGGAAGACGATCCCGATGTGTCGGCGCCGCATCCGGGCCAGCCAGTCCTCGTCCTGGCCGGTGATCTCCTCGTCGGCGATGAGGATCGTGCCCTCATCGGCGATGTCGAGACCGGCCACGAGGTTCAGCAGGGTCGACTTCCCACAGCCCGAGGGACCCATGATGGCCACGAACTCACCGGCCACGACCTCGAGGTCGACACCTCGCAGCGCGCGGACCGGCGCCAGCTCGGCCTCGAAGGTCTTGCGCACCCCGCGCACGTCCAACACCGTGGCGCCGGGCCTTACCCCCGGCTCGTCGTCGGGATCGATCGCCCCGAGAGCGCCGTCGTCTTCAGTCATCGTGTTTCCTCCTGTGGACATCAGTCTGCTCCTTCTCGGGGACCCAGCCGGAAGGCCGTCACCTCGGACTCACGCCCCTTCACGGTCTGGGGCGGGAGTTGCTCCAGGTCGGGGGGGTCGGTCAGACCGGCCACGGTGGCCTCGCTGAGCACCGTCGTGCCCGCCGGGCGGGCGATGCTCTCCAGCCGCTGGGCCAGGTTCACCGTGTCACCGACGACCGTGTACTCGAGGCGCTCATCGCTGCCGAGCAGCGCGGCCGCCACGTCGCCGGAGGAGAGGCCGATGCCGAGGCCGAAGGCGGCCAGGCCCTCCGTGGCCCACGTGACGTTGACCACGTCCTGGCGCTCGTGCATCGCCCGGGCGGCCCGCAGAGCCCGGTCGGCGTGGTCCTCCTGGGGGAACGGTGCCCCGAAGACGGCCATGACGGCGTCACCCACGTACTGCATCACGGTGCCCTCCTCGCCGAGGATGGCGTTGTTCATCTCCCGGCGATGGGTGCGGAGCTGGCCGGCGAGGGTGGTGGGGTCGGCGTGCTCGGCGATGGTCGAGTAGCCCCGGACGTCGGACATCAGCACGGTGACGGTCAGGCGCTCCGTGCGGTCCACTGCTCCGCTGTCGGTGCGCAGCTTCTCGGCCAGGCCCCCGGGTAGGAAGCGGCTGAGGGTCTCGCCCTGCTCCTCGCGGTCGACGATGGCCGACTGCAGCAGGCGGAGGCGCTTGAGGGCACCCTCCCGGCCCGCGCTGGCGCCCTGGGCCAGCTTCAGGAGCACGGCCTCCACGGCATCGTTGACCGAGGCCGGGCTGCGCCCCTGGCTGGCGGCGATGGCCTTGATGGGCCGGCCCTGGGCCACCTGGGTGAGCAGATCGTCCTCGTCCTCGGTCAGCTCGCCCTCGACCCGGACCGGGTTGACGAGGGCCTGCACGATCTCGGGGTCGAGCATCGAACCCCCCGTGGCCACCTCCCGCACGGCCCGGGCCAGCCGGTCGCCATCGCTGACCCGATCCTTGAGCAGGTAGGCGTAGCCCGCCGCCCCCTCTTCGAGCAGGGCGATGGCGTAGTCGGGGTCGTCGTACTGGGACAGGATCACGATGCCGGTGCCGGGGTGGCGCTTGCGCACCTCCTTGGAGCCGACGATGCCCTCGTCCTGGAAGTTGGGGGGCATGCGGATGTCGGACACGACGACCTGGGGGTGGGCCGCGGTGGCGCCCTCCACCAGCCCGTCGTAGTCCTCCGCCGTCCCCACCACCTCGATGTCCTTCTCGATCGAGAGCAGGGCCTTGACCCCCTCCCGCACCAGGGTGTTGTCGTCGGCGAGGAACACCGTGATGCGGTCCCCGTCCATCGGGTGCCATTGAGCCGCGGATCGGCGGCGCCCGCAAGGGGGAGGACCTTCCGGCCCTGGGTGGTGCCTGCACCCCACCCGCCACGCGGCCCGCACCCTGGGCAGCGAGACCGGGGCGCGGTCCACTCAGGGGGAGGAAGGACTACCGACGAGGAGAGATGATGCGCTCGAAGATCACGGCGGCCGCGCTGACGACGGTCCTGGTGTTGGGCGGCGTCGCCTGCGGCGACGACGACGGCGGGGACGAGGCCAGCTCCGAAGCCGCCGGCGACACCACGACCACGACCGAGGCGGGCCTCGGTGCCGAGGCCTGCGATGCGGTCCTCGGGCTCGGCACCGCCCTGACCAACGGTCCCGAGGGACCCCCGACCCCGGAGTACCTCGAGGGCGAGCTGCTGCCCGCCATCGACGCAGTCCTGGCCACCGACGCCCAGGAACTGACAGGCCCGGCCACCGAGCTGCAGACGGCGGCCCAGGCCGCCCTCGACGGGGAGCAGGTCGAGGAGGACGAGGTGTTCGGCCTCTACGGCGAACTGGCCGCCGCCACGCACACGGGCTGCGGCTACGAGCAGGTCGACGTGAGCGCGGTGAACTACGCCTTCGTCGACATGCCCGCGACGCTCCCGGCGGGGACGACCAGCTTCTCGCTGACCAACGACGCCGACGAGGACCACGAGCTGGTGCTCTTCCGGCTCGCGGATGGCGAGACCCGGAGCGCCGAAGAGCTGCTGGCTCTGCCCCAGGAGGAAGCCGAGGCATCGGTGACCTTCTCGGGGGTCACCTTCGCCAGCCCCGGTGAGACGGGGTACGTGGCGGCTGAGCTCGAGCCGGGTGCCTACTTCGTCAGCTGCTTCCTGCCCGTGGGCGGCGGCGAGGACGGCCCACCGCACTTCACCGAGGGGATGGTCGCCGAGTTCGAGGTGACCTGACCGTCCTCGGGGTCCCCCGACCTGGCCCCCGGTCCGGGCGCGCTCCCTGCGCCCGGACCGGGGGCCGGAACGCGTTTAGGCTCTGGGCATGATCGAGGTGGCGAACGAACCGGCGGTCGTGCTGGTCTGCGTCGTGCTGGCCTCCGCCCTCATCGTGGCCGAGGTGGCGTTGCCGACGTTCGGACTGGCGGGCTTCACCGGCTTCGCCCTGGTCGTCGTGGCCGCCGTGGGGATCAACGACGCCGGGATGGAGTGGTGGCCGCTGTCGTTCGCCGCACTGGCCGTCGGCCTCTGGAGCGTGATGATCGCCCGCCGCACGTCCACCGTCATCCAGCAGGCCATCGCCGTGGGGCTGTTCACCGTGGGTGGCGTCTACTTCGGGATCCTCGAGGACGACCCCCTCACCATCGTGCTGGCCCTGGTCGGGGCCGCCGGCCTGGCCGCCGGGTTCCCGGTGCTCCTGGACAAGTCGAGCCGGCTGCTCAACGCCCAGCCCGAGGTGGGCATGGAGGCCTTCGTCGGCCGGTCCGCCCCCGTCACGGCCTGGGCGGGGACCGAAGGCAGCGTCCAATTGGAGGGCGCGTTCTGGAACGCCGTGGGGCCGGCGGGCCTCGCCGTGGGTGACGAGATCATCATCACCGGCTACGAAGGCATGCGACTGACCGTGCGTCCCACGACGCCTGATCCCGGAGGAATGCCCATGACCGTGCCCCAGAAGGACAACCGCTGATGGCTGCCGTCGGTGCAGTGCTGTTGGTCCTGGCCATCTTCATCCTGCTGTTCCTCGCCGCCTCGGTGAAGATCGTGCTGGAGTACGAGCGGGCCGTCATCTTCCGCCTCGGACGTTGCGTCGGCGCCAAGGGCCCGGGCGTGTTCTTCATCATCCCGGTCATCGACAAGATCCGCCGGGTCAACCTGCAGATCGCCGCCGTGCCGGTCGCCTCCCAGGCGGTCATCACCAAGGACAACGTCACCATCACCGTTGACGCCGTGGCCTACTTCCAGGTCGTCGACCCGCTGGCCTCGGTCATCAAGATCCAGAACTGGTACCAGTCCGCCCAGCTGGTGGCGCAGACCACCCTGCGCTCCATCATCGGTCGCCACGAGCTGGACCAGATGCTCTCCGAGCGGGACCGCATCAACAGCGAGCTGCAGATCGCCCTCGACCTGCAGACCGAAGCCTGGGGCATCAAGGTCGGACGGGTAGAGATCCGCGATGTCGGCCTGCCCGAGCAGATGCAGCGGGCCATGGCCCGACAGGCCGAGGCCGAGCGGGAACGGCGGGCCAAGATCATCGCCGCCGAGGGTGAGCTCCAGGCCTCCCAGAAGCTGGGCGAGGCGGCCAACGTCATCAACGCCTCCCCCGGTGCCCTGCAGCTCCGTCAGCTGCAGACCATGGTCGAGATCTCCGCCGAGAACAGCTCCACGATCATCTTCCCGATCCCGATCGAGATCATGGGCGCCATCTCCGCGCTGACCAACACGCTCAGCGGGGGCAAGACCCCGACGCCGTCGACGACCCCGATCGTGACCCAGGCCACGCCGGCGGCGGCGGACGAGACACCGATGACGGTCGAGGAGACCAACGAGATGCCCGACGTGGTGATCCCCCCGGTCGACATCCCCCCGCCCCCCACCGAGCCCCCTCCCGCCACGCCGTCGGCCTGATCAGAGGGTGATGGTCTCGCCCTCGCGGGCGATGGTCACCGCCAGGCCCGGCGGGGCGAGGTCGCACAGGCGCTCGACGTCGTCGTCCACCCGCATCGGCGAGTGGTGGAAGAGCACGAGGCGCCCGACCTCGGCCGCCTCGGCCAGGCGGTAGCAGTAGTCCACGGTGGCGTGGCCGTAGTCCTCGGCCAACGGGAGCTCGGTGGCGGTGAACTGGGCGTCGTGGATGAGCACGTCCGTGCCCCGGCACAGGTCGAGGATGGCCTCGTGGATCGGTCCATGACCGTCGTCGCCCGGCCCCATCGCCTGCGGGCCGTGGTCGGAGGCATAGACGACGCTGGCGCCGCTGGTGTCGACGATCCGGTAGCCGAAGGTCCGGCCCCCTTTGTGGGGCAGCTCGACGGCGGTGACCTCGAAGCCCTCGATGGCGTGCTCGCCCTCCTCGAGGGTGGCGAAACGCCAGGCGCCTTCCAGGCCCTCGGGCCGGATCGGGAAGTGCGGCGGCGCCATCGCCCCGGCCAGCACGTCCGCGGCCTTGCGCCCGTCCTGCTGGTCGGGGATGAGCATGGTCACCTCGGACCCGGGCTGGTCACCGGAGCGGAAGAACGGGATCCCGTGGCAGTGGTCCCAGTGCAGGTGGGTGACCAGCAGCGTGCCTTTGAAGGGGGCACCCCCGAGGCGGGCGGTCAGGCGCTGGAGGCCGGTGCCCGCGTCGAGGACGAGGGAGGGCGTGTCCTCGCCTGAGCGCGTGAGGGCGACACAGGACGTGTTGCCGCCGACGCGGACGAAGTCGGCGCCCGGGGCCGGGGTCGACCCACGGACACCGCAGAAGAGGATCTCCACGGAAGAGTTCTTACCCCTCTTCCTTCCGGTGCCCTTCGCTCAGCTCGGCCAGAGCGACCTCGTCGACCTGGTCGCCCCGGGCCACGGCGACCCGGCAGCGGGTGCGGGCCTTGACCGTCGAGGTGCGCAGACCGCCTTCCAGCACGGCTCGCTCCCCCAGGATGGCGCCCGGCCCGAACTCGGCCAGGACCTCGCCGTCGACGTCCACGTCGACCACACCGTCCAGCAACAGGAAGACCTCGTTGCCGGCCTGGCCCTGCTCGGTGAGGAGGCCGCCCTCGTCGACCTCCCGGATCTCGGGCTTCTCGTCGCCCCGCATGATCCTGGTGGCCAGCTCCCGCTCCAGGGCCGACTCGACGGCGGTGACCAGCGCGGGGGAATCCTGGTCGCCCCACGGGGTGTGCTTGCCGAACGCGTGGCGGAACCACTCGGCGAAGTCGGCCAGCCCGACCTTGGCGGCCAGGGCGCCATCCGCGTCATAGACCCAGTGGCGGGGGAACTTCGACGCCCCCACCAGCTCGTGTTCGGCCGAGCCGTCGGCCTTGATCGTCAGCTTCAGCGTGGTCCAGACCACCGGCGCCAGGAACTGGACGAAGGGCGGGTGGTTGACCCGACGCGGTGACGGGAGCCCGGTGCGCCCGCCGACGGTCTGCACGAAGACTGCCGAGTCCCCGTCGATGACGGGCTCCTCCTGGATGGTCGGCAGCGAGATCGGCTGGAACACCGCCGCCTTCTTGCCCACCCGCACCGTGGTCGAGTTCAGGTACAGCCCGCCGGTGTAGCTGGCGGCGGTGATCGTGCCGTCGTCGCCGACCTCGATCGACGCGCTCAGGCGGTTGGCGAACCGGTAGCGGTCCTCCGTCTTCCACTCGTCGAGGTCGCCCAGGGTGTCGGGCAACGGGTCGTCGTAGTGGGTCATGCCCGAGTCGAACACCGTGCTGTTCACGGGACCCGTGACCGCCTCCGAGGGGATCCAGGACACCGTCGTCACCGAAGATTCGAATCGCATCGCACGCCTTTCGCTCGCTGTGTCCCGAAGGTACGCCGACGGGAGCCCGGGAGAGAAGGAGGCTGGCCTTCACACGTCCGGGGGGCTGCCACCCCCGCCTCAGCCGAGGGCGGCGGCCACCGCGGCGCCGGTGGGCGCCGCGTTGAGGTAGGGCTCGGGGGCGTGGGCCCGGTGACCATTGTCGACCAGGATGTCCTCGACCTCCGGGCCGAAGGTGCCGGCCAGGGGGACGGCGGCGGCCTTGTCGCCGACGGCGCGGACGTTGACCCACCGCTCGACCCCGGGCCAGACACCCACGCCGTCGACCGGGGCGGGGTCGAGCATCCCCAGGGCCATGGGCGACGCCAGCGGAGACCCCAGGGTCACGAAGGTGTGGACCGACCAGTCCGGGTGGTTGCACAGCGCCATGTAGGACAGGACCGACCCCAGGGAGTGGGCCACCACGACCCGGGTGTCGGCGGTGACCAGCGGCTCCAGACGGGCCCGCAAGCGGTCCCGGAGGTCGGGCTCGGTGGCCATCACCGTCACCATGTCCACGGTGCGGTCGAAAACGGCGTCGCCCGCCGCCTGGCCCAGGGCGGCGACGCCCTCGTCCCCACCGAGGTCACCCAGAGACTCGGCGATCCCCGCCCGGGACTGCTCCAGGCGGGCCTCCCGCTCCGTGCCCGGGTGGCGACGGAACAGGTCGCCGTAGAAGCAGACGTCGACGTCGGCATCGGCGATCTCGACGCCGTGGTGCCACAAGCCGTCCCGGAGGGCCGGGAGCCAGCGGGCCTTCAGCTCGTTGGGGCCCCACAGCTCGTTGAACGCCCCGTGCACCATCACGATCCGAGCCATCAGTCGTCCTCCCGTCGGTGGCCTTCGGCGATCTCCGCCAGCGCCGCGTGGTCGATGTCCTCGGACCGGGCCAAGGCGACCCGGGCCCGGGTGACGGCCCGCAGGGTGGCCGTGCGACTGCCGCCTTCGAGCACGGCCCGCTCGCCCAGGATGGCGCCAGGGCCGACCTCGGCCACCAGCTCGCCGTCGACTTCTACCCGCAACACGCCGTCCAGGAGCAGGAAGACCTCGGCGCCCTCGCTCCCCTGCTCGGTGAGCAGATCCCCCTCCTTCAGGGTCCGGGACTCGGGCTTGACGTCACCCCGCATGATCCGACCGGCGAGCTCCCGCTCGAGAGCGGTCTCCACCTCGGTGACCAGGGCCGGTGAGTCCTCGTCGCCCCAGGGCGTGTGCTTGCCGAAGGCGTGGCGGTACCACTCGCTGAACTCGGTGAGGCCCGCCTTCTTCTCCAGCGCCCCCGACGGGCCGTAGACCCAGTGGCGGGGGAAGTCGCTGGCGCCGGTGAGGTGGTGCTCGCTGGTGCCGTCGGCGTTGACGGTCAACTGCAGGGTGGTCCACACCACGGGGCCCTTGAGCTGGAAGAAGGGCGGGTGGTTGACCCGACGGGGTGACGGCAGGCCGGGCTGACCCCCGACGGTCTGGGTGAAGCGGGCCCAGCCGTCGCCGATCTCGGGTTCCGCCTGGAGGGTGGGCAGGGCGTAGGGCTGGAACACGATCTCCCTCCGGCCGAACCGGAGCCGGGTGGCATTCAGGAACAACCCGCCCGTGTACTCCGCCGACCGCACCTCGCCGTCGACCACCTCGATCGCCGCCGCCAGCCGGTTGGCGAACCGGAACCGGTCCTCGCCCATCCACGCGCCGAGCGGCGGCAGGTCCCCGATGTCGTCCGGCGGCGGTTGGTCGTAGTGGGTCACCCCCGAATCGAAGATCGGCTTGTTCAGTGGCCCCGTCACCGCCTCCGACGGGATCCACGAGATCGTCGTCACCGCAGCCTCGATGCGCATGTGCCGATCCTCCCGCGAACTTGTCAGGATGGAAAACGTGACGGATGGGGATGGCACGCCGACGGAGCGGATCACGGTCTTCCTGGCCGAGGACAACGTGCTGGTGCGGGAAGGGGTGAAGGCGCTGCTCAACCTGGCACCGGACCTCGAGGTGGTGGGCACCGCCGAGGACTACGAGGGCCTGGTCGAAGGGGCAACTGCGGCCGAGCCCGACGTGGTCGTCACCGACATCCGCATGCCCCCCGACTTCACCAACGAGGGCATCGCCGGGGCCAAGGAGGTGCGCAAGCGCCTGCCGGGCACCGGCATCGTCATCCTCTCCCAGTTCGACGATCCCGAGTACGCCATCGCCCTGCTGGAGGAGGGTTCGGCCGGCTACGGCTACCTGCTCAAGGATCGCGTCGGCGACGGCGACCGGCTGGTGGCCGCCGTGCGGGATGTGGCGACGGGCGGTTCGGTGCTGGACCCCGAGATCGTGGAGGCGCTCGTGGCCCCGGCCCGGGACGAGGGCGAGCTGTCCTGGCAGGAGGACGCCCTGCTGCGCCTCATCGCCCAGGGCACGCCGGTGAAGGCCATCGCGGCCTCGTGGGACACCCCTCCCGAGGCGGTCGACGACGCCATCGACGCCCTCTTCCTGAAGCTGGCCGAGGGGGCCAGCGCCGGCCGGGAGGGCGCCCTCAAGCGGCTGCGCCTGCTCCAGAAGGCCATCGTGGACCGAGAGGAGCAGGGCGAGACCCTCAGCCGCTTCCTGCCCGGCGGCCTCGCCGAGAAGTTGCGCACCGACCGGGGGGCCATCGACCGCACCGAGCGCATGACCGTCACCGTCCTCATGTCCGACGTCCGGGGATACTCGACGATCGCCGAGCACGCCGACCCAACGGTCCTGGCCGGCCAGCTCCGCACCCACCGCCGGGAGATGAACGCGGCCATCCTCGAACAGGAGGGGGCCGTCATGCAGTACGTGGGCGACGCAGTGATGGCGGTGTTCGGCGCCCCCCTGCCCTACGACGACCATGCCGAGCGGGCCCTGCGGGCCGCCCAGGGCATGCACCGGCGTCAGGCTGCGGTGGACGCCGAGTGGGCGGAACAGGGTCTGGCCCCCTTCGGCCTGGGCATCGGCCTGTCCACCGGCGAGGTGGCCGCCGCCCTGCTGGGCAGCGACGAGCGCCTCGAGTACACGGTGGTGGGCGACACGGTGAACCTGGCCCAGCGCCTCGAGAGCGTGGCCCGCCCGGCGGGTACCACGGTGCTCAGCGAAGCCACCGTCCAGGGCCTGGCCGAGCTCCCCGAGGACCTCGGGCCCGTCGAGGAGCTCCAGGTCAAGGGCCGCGAGGGCACCGTGCGGGCCCACCGACTGCCGGCGCCGTAGCCGAGCGCCAGAGGAGAGCGATCTACGCTCGGCCCCCTCATGACCGAACACGCAGCACTCCGGGGCCAGGTGGCCCTCGTCACCGGCGGCACCCGGGGCATCGGTCGGGGCATCGCCGAACGACTGCTGGCCGAGGGGGCGGTGGTCGCGGTGTGCGGCCGTAGTGCGCCCGACGACCTGCCCGAGGGCATCACCTTCTTCACCGCCGACGTGCGCGACGCCGAGCAGGTCGATGCCCTCGTCGAGGAGATCGTGGCCGCCCACGGCCGCCTCGACCTCGTGGTCAACAACGCCGGGGGCGCCCCGTACGTCGACTCGGCGACGTCGTCCCCCCGCCTCACGACCTCGATCCTGGCCCTGAACCTGGCGGCGCCGTTCTTCGTCGGCCAGGCCGCCAACCGGGTGATGCAGGCCCAGGACGAGGGCGGGGTGATCGTGAACATCGGCTCGGTGAGCGCCTCCCGACCCTCACCCGGCGCGGCCGTCTACGGCGCGGCGAAAGCCGGGCTGTGGAACATGACCCAGACCCTCGCCATCGACTGGGCCCCCAAGGTCCGGGTCAACTTCGTGGCCGCCGGGATGATCGAGACCGAACAGGCCGAGGCCGTCTACGGCGACCGGGCCACCATCGATCGGGTGGGCGCGACGGTGCCCCTCGGGCGGATGGGGACCCCCGCGGACGTGGCCGGCGCCGTCGTGTTCCTCGCCTCGCCCGGGGCGGCCTTCATCACCGGCCAG
>WPCI01159700.1_pt1 | contig 10263 bp, 10 predicted proteins | sample 5399871 | NCBI WGS metagenome assembly WPCI01 (sample SAMN12869469, study PRJNA574797) | sludge metagenome | isolation source: wastewater treatment of pH7 | place: China:Beijing | collected 2019-05-20
GACGTTGACGATGTCCATGGGGACGCCCAGGTCGTCGGCGGAGGCGACGCCGACCGCGGCGAACGCCTCGTTGATCTCGAAGAGGTCGACGTCGCCGACGGTCATGCCGGAGCGGTCGAGCGCGGCCTTGATCGCCCGGGACGGTTGGTACAGCAGGGACGCGTCAGGGCCGGCGACCTGGCCGTAGCCGATGATCTCGGCGAGCGGGGTCACCCCGAGGCGCTCCGCCGCTTCGACGGTGGTGATGACGGTCGCCGAGGCGCCGTCGCTGATCTGGCTGGCGTTGCCGGCGGTGATGTGGCCGGCCTTGTCGAAGGCGGGACGGAGTCCGGCGAGCGACTCGATGGTGGTCTCGCCGCGGACCCCTTCGTCGTGGCCGACGATGACGGCATCGCCCCGTCGCTGCGGGACGGTGACGGCGATGACCTCGTCGTCGAAGCGGCCCTTTCGTTGCGCGGCGTCGGCGCGACGGTGGGACTCGGCGGCCATGGCGTCCATGTGCTCGCGTTCGAGCCCGTGGGCCTGCGCGTACTTCTCGGTGCCCTCGCCCATGGCGCACTCGTCGAACGCGCAGTAGAGCCCGTCATACATCATCGAGTCGACAATCACGCCGTCGCCGATGCGGTAGCCGGAGCGGGCGCCGGGGAGGAGGTGGGGGGCGTTGGTCATGGACTCCATGCCACCGGCGACCACGATCTCGGCATCACCCGATCGAATGCGACGGTCGGCCTGATAGATGGCATCCATGCCTGACAGACACACCTTGTTGACCGTCGTCGCCGGGACCGACATCGGGATGCCACCGTTGACGGCCGCCTGGCGGGCGGTGATCTGTCCGGCGCCCGCTTGGAGCACGTGGCCCATGTAGACGTAGTCGATTTGGTCGCCGGTCACCCCGGCGCGATCGAGCGCGGCGTCGATGGCGAACCCGCCGAGGTCGGTGGCCGGGAACGACGAGAGCGACCCGGAGAGCTTCCCGATCGGGGTCCGGGCGCCGGCGAGGATGACGATGGGGGAAGTAGGCATGGATGCTCCTCAGTGGTCGGGTCTGAGCTTGACCATCCGGTGGGCGTCTGCCCAGGGTCGAAGGTCCGTAGGACGCAGCGGTCGGGTGACGGGCGGCCAACGCCGCCTTGGCCTCGGGATCCAGGGGCGCGCCGTCGGTGAGGAGGGCGGTCTTCCATGCGGCGATGAGCGGGCCGGACCTGCGTGAGGGGTCAACCCGACGGAGTGTTGGTTGCTTCGGTGGCGGTCGGGTAGAAGCGCTTCTTCGCCCACAACGACACGTAGACCAGGGCGACGAGGGCGGGGACCTCGATGAGCGGACCGATGGTGCCGGCCAGGGCCTGACCCGAGGTGACGCCGAACACGGCGATGGCCACGGCGATGGCGAGCTCGAAGTTGTTCCCGGCCGCGGTGAAGGCCACCGAGGCGTTGCGCTCGTACGGGAGCCCGAGGCGGTACGCCGTCACGAAGGCCCCGCCCCACATGAGGGCGAAGTAGACGAGCAGGGGGACCGCGACGCGGGCGACGTCGAGGGGGTTCTCGGTGATCTGCTCGCCCTGGAGGGCAAAGAGCACGACGATGGTGAACAACAGGCCATAGAGGGCGACCGGGCCGATCCGGGGCAGGAAGGTGTTCTCGTACCACTCGGTGCCCTTGCGGGCCTCGCCGATGGTGCGGGTGAGGAACCCCGCCAGGAGCGGGATGCCCAGGAAGATGAGCACCGACTTGCCGATCTCCCACACCGAGACGTCGAGGTCGGCGGTGTCGAGGCCCAGCCAGTCAGGGAGCGCCGTGAGATAGAACCAGCCGAGCACCGAGTACATGACGATCTGGAAGAGGGAGTTGACCGCCACCAGGACCGCCGCCAGCTCCCGGCTGCCGCAGGCCAGGTCGTTCCAGATGAGGACCATGGCGATGCAGCGGGCCAGGCCGACGATGATGAGCCCGGTTCGCAGCTCGGGGAGATCGGCCAGGAAGACCCAGGCCAGGGTGAACATGAGCAACGGGCCCACCACCCAGTTCAAGACCAGCGACAGGACCAGCGTGCGCCGGTCGGCGAGCTCGTCACCCAGGTGCGTGTAGCGGACCTTGGCCAGGACGGGGTACATCATCGCCAGCAGGCCGAGGGCGATCGGCAGCGAGACGGTGTCGACCTTGATCCGCTCGAGGGTGTCGTTCAGGTCGGGGATCAGTCGGCCCAGCAGGAGCCCGCCGGCCATGGCCAAGCCGATCCACGCCGGCAGGTACCGGTCCAGCGTGGAGAGCTTGGCCGTGACCGAATCGGTCTCGGCGGCCGGTGGGGTGGTGGTCAGCGGTCTGCGAGGGCGACGGGCTCAGGCGTGTCGGCGGCACAGCACACGGCAGTCTCGCCCTCACCGACGATCTCGTTGGTGAGCTGGTCCGAATCGCCGGTCTTCACGTACCACTCCCAGCGGGCGCCGTCGGGGTCGGTCAGCCAGGTCTCGACCTTGGTGGCGTAGCAGCAGATGGTGTCGTCGATCCCGGTGGTCTCGAGGCCCGTGTCGCTCAGGCGGGCCTCGGCGGCCTCGACCTCACCGGCGGACTCGGTCTCGACGCCGAGGTGGTTGAGGGTGCCGCCCTCGGGGCCCTCGAAGAGGACGAGCTTGAGCGGCGGGTCGGCGATGGCGAAGTTGGCGTAGCCGGGCTTGCGCTTGGCCGGCTCGGTGCCGAACAGCTTCGAGTAGAAGTCGACGGCCTGGTCGAGGTCGCTGACGTTGAGGGCGAGCTGGAGTCGGGACATGGGTTCCTCCCTGTCGGTAATCAATCGATGATCATCGATGATAGGGTCCCACCCTACCAATCGATCGATGATTGTCAATGTGTTTTTTCGGGGGCGGGCGGGTCAACTCGGGGCGAGGGCGGACCGGAGGTCGGCGAGGCGCTCGGGCACGATCCGCCAGTAGACCCATCGGCCCCGCTTCTCGCCCACGATCAGGCCGGCCTCGGCCAGGGTCTTGGTGTGGTGGCTCACCGTGGGCTGGGACTTGCCGAGGGGCTCCTGCAGGTCACAGGAGCAGACCTCGTCGGCGCCCGCGATCATGCTCAGCAGCCGGAGGCGCACCGGATCGGCCAGCGCGGCGAAGGCGTGGGCCAGCAGTTGGGCCTCGTCCTCCTCGAGGGGAGCGCCCATGACCGTCGGGCAGCACTCACCGAGGTCGAGGACCGGGACCTGTGGGGTGGCCATCTCGTGCTCCTGTCCGTCTATTGACACCCGTCGATACATTCGCGAGGGTGGATCAATCGACATTCGCGAATGTACCAGGAGCACGAGCCGTGACCGATCAGACCACGCCCACCCTGACCGCGGACCAGGCCGTGGCCATGAAGACCGCCGCCCGTCACCTCCGTGACGAGTTCGACGGGGTGTTCGGGGAGGAGACCATCGAGCTCTTCCTGACCACGAGCTACGACCAGTTCGCCGGACGGGCCAACTTCCCGAACTTCCTGCCGTTGCTGGCGGAGCGCTTCGCCCGTCAGCGCCTCCACGCCCTGGCCAAGGTCGAGGGCAAGGCGACCGACGGGGTGCCGATCGTGCTCTTCCTGTGCGTGCACAACGCCGGCCGCTCCCAGATCGCCCTCGGCTGGTTCAACCACCTGGCCGGTGACCGGGCCATCGCCTGGAGCGGCGGGTCCGAGCCGGTCGGGGAGATCAACCCCGCGGCCGTGGAGGCCATGGCCGAGAAAGGCATCGACATCGCCAAGGAGTACTCCAAGCCCTGGACCGACGAGATCGTCCAGGCGGCCGACGTGGTGGTCACCATGGGTTGCGGCGACGCCTGCCCGATCTTCCCCGGCAAGCGCTACGAGGACTGGACCCTCGAGGACCCGAACGGCCTGGGCGTGGAAGCGGTGCGCCCCATCCGCGACGACATCGAGCAGCGCGTCCGTGGCCTGCTGGCCGAGCTCGAGGTCACCGTCTGACGTCGGTCGGGCCGCCGTTCGCCGAGTTGAGCCGCACCCCACCTCTTCGGTCTCTGTTCACCTCCCGGTCACCTGACCGCGGGTTGCCGGACAGGGGGCCTCCGTACGTTCAGCTGCGACAGAGACCGAGGGCACCGCGCCCTTCCTCAGGAGGACACGTATTCCATGTTGCGCAACAGCCGCCTTCGGTGGCTCCTTGGCCTGCTGGCCGCGCTGTCGCTGCTCGCCGCGGCGTGTGGTGACGACAGCGAATCCAGCGATGACGGTGGGACCGACGACGGGGGCGGCGAGTCCGCGGTCCCAGTCTGCCTGGACATCCCCTCCCTCTACGCCCTGACCGGGCCGGAGTCCACGGGCTTCGCCAACTGGTCCGACGCCACCGACCTGGCCACCACGGTCGGTTCCGCCTACGCCGAGGACCTGCCCGACGCCCCCCTGACCATCACCGGCCCCGGTGAGGAGTCCGGCACCTACGACACCTACGTCGAGTTCGTGATCGAGGGCATCGCCGAGGAGCAGGGCCTCCCCGAAGAGGAGTGGGTCACCCGTCCCGACTACACCTCGTCGCCCAACGACAACGTGATCATCGAGGGCATCTCCGGCTCGGACGACTCGCTGGGCTGGGTCGGCTTCGCCTTCGCCGAGGAGAACACCGACGTCGTGCGCGAGATCGAGATCGCCGGCGAGGACGGCACGTGTGTCGCTCCCACCGTCGAGTCCATCTCGGACGGCTCCTACCCGCTGTCCCGGCCGCTCTTCATCTACGTGAACGCCGCCAGCCTCGCCGACAACCCCGCCGCCGCGGCCTACGTCGACTACTACCTCGGTGACGAGGGCTATGCCGCCGTCGCCGACGCCGGGTACGTCCAGATGCTCGAGGACGACTTCGCCGCCACGGCCGATGCCTGGACCGAGGCCGGCGGCACGCCGGGCGAGCCCGCGGACGGCGTGTCGGGTGAGGTCACCATCTCGGGATCGTCCACCGTCGAGCCCATCAGCTCGCTGGTGGCCGAGAGCTTCAGCGCCGCCAACCCGGATGTGAGCATCTCGGTCGACGGCCCGGGCACGGGCGACGGCTTCGAGCTCTTCTGCAACGGTGAGACGGACATCTCCGATGCCTCCCGTCCCATCGAGCAGGAGGAGATCGACGCCTGCGCCGACGCCGGCATCGAGTTCGTCGAGCTGCAGATCGGCCTCGACGGCCTCTCCATCCTCACCAAGGCCTAGGCCTCACCAAGGCCTGACTCTCCCCCCAGGCCCCGAGGAAAGCAGTCGGGGGCGGGTTCCCACAGAGAACCCGCCCCCGCTCCTCGCCTCCACCGTTGCCGTCTGTTCACCTTCCGTTCACCCAAGGGACAGGAGGCCGACCCTCTCGTGACACGCCCGCTCCGTAGCGTCGCCGCTGTCCGGAGGATCCCGGCCCCGAGGAGTCACCACCATGGCTGAGATCACACTCAGTGCGAGCGACCTGCAGATCAGCTCATCCCGGCGCCGCAAGGAGTCCGGCGTGCGTGTCGCCCTCTTCGTCGCCGCCACCCTGTCGGTGGTCATCACGGTCCTCATCGTCGTGTCCCTCGTCGGCGAGGCGCTGGCCTTCGTCCGCGCCGAGGACTTCAGCTGGAGCAGCATCACCGACATCGGCTGGTTCCCCCGCCGGGGCTTCTATGACATCGGCACGCTCATCGTCGGTTCCCTCATCGTGACGGTGATCGCCATGGTGGTCGCCTGGCCGTTGGGCGTGGGCTCGGCCATCTACCTCTCCGAGTACGCCAAGCCGAGGGTCCGACGGGTACTCAAGCCCATCCTCGAGATCCTGGCCGGCATCCCCAGCGTCGTCCTGGGCTTCTTCGCCCTCACCGTCATCTCGCCGGACCTCGTCCAGAAGATCTTCACCGACTCGCCGCAGTTCAACCTGCTGGCCGCCGGCCTGGGCGTCGGCATCCTGACCATTCCCCTCGTGGCCTCCATCTCCGAGGACGCCCTCCGATCGGTGCCCAACGCCCTCCGGGAGGCCTCCGAGGGACTCGGGGCCCGCAAGAAGACGACGACCGTGCAGGTCGTCATCCCCGCCGCCGTGTCCGGCCTGATGGCGGCGCTCATCGTCGGCGTCTCCCGGGCCATCGGCGAGACGATGGTGGTGGCCATCGCCGCCGGGGCCAGCGGGGGCTCGTTGTTCACCACCGACCCCCTCGCTCCCGGGCAGACGATGACCGCGGCCATGGCCTCGCTGGCCACCGGGACCGACCAGGTCCGGGGCGCCAGTGGTGCGTTCCAGAGCCTGTTCTTCGTCGGCCTGGTGCTGTTCGTGATCACCCTGTTCCTGAACATCCTGTCCGAGCGCTTCGTCCGCCGTGTGCGTCAGCGGTACTAGGAGTCGATGATGTCCCTCCTCACCCAACCCGCCGACGTAGCCCCCATCACCCGGGAGGCGGTGGCCCAGCGCCTCAAGGGCGGCAAGGTCGACATCGCCAGCGAGGTCTACAAGTGGGCGATGTTGGCCTGCCTCCTGGTCTCGCTGGCCATCCTCGTGCTGCTCATCTGGTCGGTGCTCGGTGAGGGCCTCGAGGTCCTCCTCGACCGGGGGACCGGCTTCCTCACCAGCGGGAACTCCGGCGACTCCACCACCGCCGGCATGTGGCAGGCCATCTACGGGTCGTTCTTCATCGCCCTCTTCGTGGCCATCGTCGCCTTCCCGCTCGGGATCGCGGCGGCCGTCTACATCGAGGAGTACGCCTCGGACACGTGGCTCACCAGCCTCATCAGCGTCAACATCCGCAACCTGGCGGGGGTCCCGTCGATCGTGTACGGCCTTCTGGGGCTCTCGGTCTTCGTGAAGACGCTGGAGGGCTTCACCGGTGGGCGATCGATCATCGCGGGTGGTCTGACCCTGGCCATCCTCGTGTTGCCCATCGTCATCATCACCGCGGCCGAGGCCCTCCGGGCCGTTCCCGACAGCATCCGCGAGGCTGGCTTCGGCGTCGGCGCCGCCCGCTGGGAGGTGACCCGGGGTCACGTCCTGCCCTATGCCGCTCCCGGCATCCTGACCGGCACGGTCCTGGCGCTGGCCCGGGCCCTGGGCGAGGCCGCGCCGCTGATCCTGGTCGGGGCGGCCGTTGGCTTCTTCGACACCGCGGAGGGCACCGGGACCATCGACCGTCTCCATGGCACGTTCACCGCCATGCCCAACCTGACCTTCGGCTGGGCCCGCCAGCCCGGGGCGGACTGGCAGGGCAACACCGCGGCGGCGATCCTGGTGATGCTGGTCGTGATCTTCAGCTTCAACGCCGTGGCCATCCTGCTGCGGAACCACTATGACCGGAAGAGGGATCTCTGAGTGATGTCGTCTGACCCCACCACCACCGTCCCCGGAACGGAGAGCACTGTGATCGACGAGGACGGCGAGACCCTCTTCAGGGAGCCCGAGCGGGAGGTCCACGCGTCCACCCCGACCTCGGAGCCGGCCGATGAGCAGGACGCCGTGTTCGATCTCCGCGACCTGTCGGTCTTCTACGGGGACTTCCGGGCCGTGCGCAACGTCAACATGGTCGTTCGCCGCCACGAGATCACCGCGTTCATCGGCCCCTCCGGCTGCGGCAAGACCACGGTCCTGCGCTGCCTGAACCGCATGAACGACCTGGTGGCCTCCGCCCGGGTCGAGGGTCAGATCCTCCATCATGGGGTGGACCTCTATGACCCCGAGGTCGACGCCGTCGAGGTGCGCCGCCGGATCGGCATGGTCTTCCAGAAGCCGAATCCGTTCCCGAAGTCGATCTACGACAACATCGCCTATGGACCCCGCATCGCCGGCGCGGCCAAGTCCGACATGGACGACATCGTGGAGAAGTCCCTGCGCCAGGCGGCCCTGTGGGACGAGGTCAAGGACCGGCTGGGCGCCAGCGCCATGGGGCTCTCCGGTGGCCAGCAACAGCGGCTCTGCATCGCCCGGGCCGTTGCCGTCGAGCCCGAGGTGGTCCTCATGGACGAGCCCTGCTCGGCCCTGGACCCGATCGCCACCTCCCGCATCGAGGACCTGATGCAGGAGATCAAGGACCAGTACACGATCGTCATCGTGACCCACAACATGCAACAGGCGGCCCGGGTCAGTGACCGGACGGCCTTCTTCATCACCGAGGTGAGCGAGGCCGCCCAGGGTCAGGGTGGGGACCAGCGAACCGGGCTCCTGGTGGAGTACGACAACACCGAGACGATCTTCTCCAACCCCGCCGACGAACGGACCGAGAACTACATCACCGGCCGCTTCGGCTGATCGGGATGGAGCCCAGCGTGGCCGACCGGCCCAGCGGCAACGATGCCGACCCGTCCGAGGGGACGCCGGCCCGGGCGACCTATCAGGCCGAGCTCGAGCAACTCCGCATCCAGGTGGAGCTCATGGGTGTGCGCGTGGATCAGAACCTCGAACGCATGCGCTCGGTGCTCCACAACGGCGACGTGGGCGAGGCCGCGCTGGCCATCGAGGCCGACGACGAGATCGACGCCATGCAGGTGTCGCTGACCGAGCGTTGTTACGACCTCCTCGCCCGGGAACAGCCGGTGGCATCGGACCTCCGCCTGATCGTGTCGGTCGTGCGCATCACTGCGGAACTCGAGCGCATCGGCGACCTCTCCCTCCGGGTCGCCAAGCTGGCCCCGGAACACGAGCTGCTTGGTCGTTCCGGGGAGATCTTCGACCTGTTGGCCGCTCTGGCGGACCTGGCCCTTGACCACTACCGCCTGGCCCTCCGGGCGTTCGCCGCGCAGTCGACGGCATTGGCCGAGGAGGTGTCGGCCGGCTCGCCCGAGGTCAGCGTGCTCACGGACCGGCTCGTCGGTGAGGTCCATCGGCTCGCGGGTGACGACGCCGTGCCCATCGCGGTGAAGGCGATGGCCGTCGGCCAGGCGTTGTCCCGGATCGACGATCACGCGACGATCCTCGGCGCCCGGCTCCGCTACCTGTTCACTGGAGACCCTGACCACCTCGCCGCCGAAGTGCGGTGAAGGAGAGCACTCATGACCGACACCCGGCCCACCTTCCACCAGCAGCTCGCCGCCGTGAAGACCGACGTCGCCCGATTGGCGGCCATGGTCACCGACGTGATCCCGCGCGGGACCCACGTCTTGCTCAACGGCGACCTCGAGGGGGCCAAGGCCCTCATCGAGCACGACGACGATCTCGACCGGCTGACCCTGGAGATCGAGGAGCAGTGCTACGCCCTGCTGGTCCTCCAACAGCCGATGGCCAGCGATCTGCGCGTGATCGTGAGTGCCCTGCGTATGGCGTCGGAGATCGAGCGGTCGGGCGACCTGGTGGTGAACATCGCCAAGACCATGCGCCGCATCTACGGCGACGAGCTGACGCCACGCATACGCGGGCTCGTCGAGCAGATGAGCGAGGAGGCGGCCAAGCTCTACAAGTCCGCCATCGACGCCTACCTCGACGACGACGCGGCACTGGCCGCGGCCATCGACGACATGGACGACGTCCTCGACAGCCTGCAGAAGACGTTCATCGAAGCCGTGATCGCCGCCCACGAGGCCGAGCGCATCGACCTCAACGCCGCCGTCCAGCTCGCCCTCATCGCCCGGTACTACGAGCGCATAGGCGACCACGCCGTGAACATGGGCGAGCGGGTGCAGTACCTGGTCACCGGCTGGCTGCCCGAGCACGCCACTGCGGCCGTGGCCGAGGCCCGGTCCCAGCACCGGCCCGGCCCCGTCGAGACCGAGCTCGCCGAGCGGGCCGAGGAGGGGTAGGCCGGCGCACATGCGCATCCTCATCACCAACGACGACGGCTACCAGAGCCGTGGCCTCGGTGTCCTGGCCGACCACGTCGCCGCGGCGGGCCACGACGTGGTCGTGGTCGCGCCGGACCGGGACCAGAGTGGGTGCGGCGCCGGCATCGGCCAGTGGCACCTCGACGAGCACATCGACGTCCAGGACGTCGAGCTCGAGGACGCGCCCGGGGTCCGGGCCATCGCGGTGCGGGGCACACCGGCCCTCGCCGTGTTCGCCGCCAACCTCGGGGCCTTCGGGCCGGCCCCGGACCTGATCGTGTCGGGCATCAACCCCGGCCTGAACACGGGCCGGGCCACCCTCCACTCGGGCACGGTGGGCGCCGCCCTCACCGGGGCCAACCTCGGGATCTCCGGACTGGCCGTGAGCCAGGCCTACGGCGACCCCATGCTCTGGGCCACCGCCGCGGCCCTGGCCGTGGAGGCCATCGGCTGGCTGGACGGGGCGCCGGACCGCACCGTGCTCAACCTCAACGTCCCCAACACCGATCCCGCTGCGGTCAAGGGCATCCGGTGGGCCACGTT
>WPCI01032996.1_pt1 | contig 10251 bp, 12 predicted proteins | sample 5399871 | NCBI WGS metagenome assembly WPCI01 (sample SAMN12869469, study PRJNA574797) | sludge metagenome | isolation source: wastewater treatment of pH7 | place: China:Beijing | collected 2019-05-20
ACGACGACGGTGTTGAGCGGCGCTGAAGACCGCTGAGTCCGCAGCCACCAACACGATGTCGACCTCGTTGTCCTGGACCGACTTCCACAACGCTCGCAGCAACACGTCAAGCGCAGCGCCACGCTCGCTTGACATGCCGCCTCTCCCAATGCCGAGCACCGGGATCGCAAGTCGCAGCCTCGACCGCGACGTGGCGTGCGCAAGACCCGACTCGACGATGTCGCGAACCAGTCCTTGCACTCGTTCGCTCAGGAACTCGCCCTCGACTCGCTGGTCATCGAAGACACTCACAAACCACACGTGTTCGTCTACGCGGCTACGCGCGAATCCCTGTCCCGGCCACTGCCCAGGTCGCGCCGACTTCGGATCCCCGGTTACGGCGAACCAATGGGGCTCGACCTTGAAATCCTGGTCGGTGGGCACGATCATCGCGTCGGCGTCGAAGCTCTCGATTCGCCCCAGCACGACGTACACATGCCCCGCCGTGTGCGCGGCTTCCATTGGATGAGGGTCGATGCCCTCATCAATGTTGCCGTCGAGTTCGTCCAGATCAATGGTCCGAATCCGCACCTCGGCCGTCGGCGGCTGCGGCCCCAAGTTGCCCCGAGTACCGCCGCGGCGCGCCCGGTCGTACTTGGTTCGCTGAGTCTGCTTCTGCCGATGTAGTTCGTCGAGATCGACTCGGTACTCGACAACCCAGTCACCGTCGTCGGACTTGGAGCCAATGACAGGACTCTTACTCCTCAGGGCTCGATGCTCGCGGGCATGCGCCTCAACACGATCGAGGCTGCCCGATACAGCGACCGGGTTCGACCCCGGAGAGCTGAAATGCTCAAACGACTGCCACCATCCGTACATGGGCTTCTCCTATGTCAAGCAGCGACCGATATCAGCGCTGACTACAGCATTCGTGCGTCGACGCTAGCCCCTGAGTTGCAGCACTCACCCTCCGGAAACGAGACGGACCGTGTCGGACCCCCCGTCTAGTTTGAACTCATGTCGAGAACTAGCGATGAGGTGCGCAGTCAACTGCGGCACCAGCCATTTGCGGTGACGCGCCGCGCCAGCATGACCGCCGAGGACCTGCGAATGTACCACCGCCATGTCCCGAAGTGACGACAGCTTCTCGGTCCATGACGTCGGAATGTTGATCCTCGACGCGGCGCAGGTTCTCCATGACCGCGGTTACGAGAACCTCGCGATCGACGCAGGTATGGCACCGAGTGGTATGTACTGGCACGTCACCGTCACGGACAGTCTGCGCGAGGTCGATGACCACGCCTTCCGATACAGCACGGGGTGTGAGTTTGAGATTGGCCGTTTGACGGTATCGCGCAAGACCTTGCCGGACGAGGTCGCTGACGAGATCCTGACCGTCTTTGAGGACCTTGAGCCCGAGCCCGAGCCCCGCTACGCAAAGTGGTATCGCGAGCTGCTGTCGCTAGTACATCGACACGATCGGCTACCGATCAGCGGGGCGGACTACTTCGACGACGACTTGGGTTGGGAAATCGGGTGGGGCAGTGGAGTCCGCTATCCGCGTCCACCGGAACGTTCTGATCCGGAGTCGCAACCACTGCCGCATGTCAAGGAATTCTCCACCGACGTGTCCAACGAAATCGGCTGGTATGTCTACGCCTTGCGAAACCCGTTGAACGGCAAAATCTTCTATATCGGCATAGGCGAGGGCAACCGGGTCTTCGATCACGCGAACACCGCCCAGGCGCCAACGGACACGGTGCTCGATCCGGAAACTGACCTGATCAAGAGGATCCAAGCAGGTGGCTACCAAGTCGATGTGCTGATCGTCCGGCACGGGCTCGCCAGCGAAGATCTCGCCCGCGAGGTCGAAGCCAGTCTCATAGACATGCTCGCGCTGCTGGACGCTGATTGCGAAGGCTGGCACGGGTTGACCAGCGTTCACATCGGTGACCACTTGTCAGAACGGGGTCTCGCCGGCGCCGACGACGTCGCGAGGATGTACGACGCCCCCGACACCCGTTAGTTCGATGCGCGAGCTGTGGCCTAGTTGTTAGCCTGGTGCGCTCGGGCGCTGCAGTGTCACCAATGCCTCCGCCTCTGATACTCGGGTATTCCGGCCCAAAACAGAGATCAGTCGGAATCCTCGCGCGCGGCGCGACCACGCCCGCATTGCCTCGACACCCAAGGCTCGATCCTCCTCGGAAAGGGGCTGCGTTCCGAGAAACTTGTGATCAAGGGGCGCGCGATGCATCGGCGACAATAGCTCCGACTGCTTCTCGGCGGTCATGGGACGAATCATACGCCGATCTGTCACCACGCCTGGCTGTGTATAAACCTGTGGATAAGAGTTGCCGCAGGGTGGTTGAAGTGCGACTCTGGGTCTCTTCACCAGCCGCAATCACGACGAGCGGGGCAACGCGAGATGACCCTCCCGAGCGACTCCTTCGCCGCCGTATGGAGTGCCGTCGTCGAGCGGCTCGTCGACGATTCCGCAGCGCAACCGCGCCTGACCCGCCAGCAGCAGGCATGGTTACGTTTGGCGCGACCGGTCAACCTCGTTGACTCAGTGGCGGTGCTGACGGTCCCCAACGCCGTCGCCCAGGAACAGGTCGGCTACCACCTGCGCGACGTGATCTGTGACGCCTTGGCCCGCCACCTCGGCCACCCCGTCGACCTCGACGTACGCCTCGGCCCAGACGGTGTCGCGGGTGCGCCCGACTCCTCTGACGACCGGCGCAATGTCCCCCCCAAGCCTCCTCCCCCGCCCACGCCGTCGCGCTTCACGTTCGACACCTTCGTCGTCGGGGAGTCCAACCGGTTCGCCCACGCCGCGGCCGTCGCCGTCGCGGAGAGCCCTGCCCTCGCTTACAACCCACTGTTCATCTGGGGTGAATCCGGCCTCGGCAAGACGCACCTGCTGCGTGCGGTCGGTGAGTACACGCGGCGTCTGTATCCCGACCTGCGCGTCACCTACGTGTCCACCGAGGAGTTCACCAACGACTTCATCGACTCCATGCGCGACGATCGCCGGGCACGCTTCAAACACCGCTACCGCGACCAGACCGACCTACTCCTCGTCGACGATGTGCAATTCCTCATCGGCAAGGAGAGCACGCAAGAGGAGTTCTTCCACACCTTCAACGCGCTGCACGACGCCGGCAAGCAGATCGTGCTCTCCTCCGACCGCCCGCCGTACCAACTCAGCACCCTGGAGGAACGGCTGCGCACCCGCTTCCAGAGCGGGCTCACCACCGATGTCTCCCCGCCCGACCTCGAGACCCGCGTCGCCATCCTCCGCCGACAGGCCCGGAACCGAGCGATGGCCGTCCCCGACGACGTCCTGGTCCTCATCGCCTCCCGCATCGAACGCAACATCCGCGAACTCCAAGGCGCGCTCATCCGCGTCGACGCCTATGCGTCGTTGACCGGTGCTTCCGTTGATCTCTCCCTTGTCGAGCAGGTCCTCGCCGACCTACTGCCCGAGCCCGCCGATCGCACGATCAGCGCCCAGCGCATCGTCGTGGCCACTGCCGAGCACTTCGCTCTCACCGTCGACGATCTGCGCAGCCCCCGACGCGACGCGGAAGTCACACTGTCCCGCCAGATCGCGATGTACCTCTGCCGCGAATTGACCAGCCTCACGCTGGCCAAGATCGGTGCCCTCTTCAACCGCCACCACTCGACGGTCGTCCACGCGGAGAAGAAGATCGCCGCTCAACTGTCCGCCCGGCGCGAGGTCCACGATCACGTCCGGGAGATCACCGCGCAGGTCCGTCGGGAGGATGGGTGATCGGCCCGTCGACCGTTCCCCACCGGATAGGGCTTGGCAGAGGGGAGGCCTCAGACCGCGACCAGCGCGACGCTAGCCGAGCGGTGTATCGCGACGGACGTCCACGTCCCCGGATCGCCGGCAATTCAAGTGGTTTCTTCGGGTGGCTAGCAGTATTCGTAGTTGTCGCTAGGTATTGGTGAAACTGGACCCGTTCCCCAGGGCCGCGACACCAGGCCCTACTGGACGCCGTACCGCTGGCGGACTCGCGCACCCAACTCGGTGACCGTAATCGCGCCACGTGCGTAGGCGTCCTGGTCCTCCCGGGTAGCAGCTGTGCTCCGTGCGCCCTCGAGTTCGGAACTCCGGCGAATGCGTCGGACCATTCGCACGCGCCGTTCCACGGCACTCGGCTCATTCACCTGCGATAACACCACCTTGGTCGACTTCTCCATCGTACTTGACACTCCATCCTGAGTGGCCATGTCAGACACCCCGGGAACACTCAGCCGCGCCCGTTTACACTGCCAGACCCCCCTGATCTCCACCGACGGGACAACCGATGGACAGGTTCTGCTCGAGGTGGTGGCACACCCCATCGCCAACCTCGCACTGCTCCACAACGGGGTGCCCGTCATCCAGGAACTCTGCGTCGGGAACGTCGGCGCCCGACCCGACCCCGCGGCTGCGCATCTCGGCGAGCCTGCTGGCCCCGGCCCGCCGAGTGGGTCATCTTCCCCCACCGACTGTGCCTCCGCAGGTCATCACAGCATTTTCCACAGGCGACCGAACCCATCCGCAGTTGTCCACAGCCTGCGCGTTCGGGTCTGGTGTCGCGATAGCGCCGGTGTCTAGGTTCGTCTCATGGATACCGGGGGGACCAAAAGGATCCAGCCACACGACGCGCTGATCCGCGCCGTGCTCAGCAACCCAGCCAACGCCGGGTCGGTGCTGCGGTCATTCCTACCGGCGCGGGTTCTCGACGGCTTGGACCTCGAGCATTTGGAACTCCAGTCGGGCACCTTCATCACCGAAGAACTCAGCGCCCGCAACGCCGACCTACTGTTGCGCACCACCATCCGCGGCGAACACCCCGACGGCACGACCGAAGAACACGACGCCTACCTGTACTTCCTCGTCGAACACCAATCCACCCCGGAACACACCATGGCCGTGCGGATGAACGGCTACCAACAACTCATCTGGGAACGCCACCTCGCCCAGAACCCCGACGGCCCGGTGCCGCTGGTCATCCCCATCGTCATCTACCAAGGCCAGCGCCGCTGGGACGCACCCACCAACGTCGCCGACCTGCTCGACATCCCCGCCGCCTACGCCGCATCCCTGGGCGAGGACCTACCCCGCATCCGCTACTACCTCATCGACCTCACCGGTCTCGACGACCACGCCCTGCGTAATCGGCCCTTGACCTCGGCAGCACTGCTGACGTTCGTGTCGCTGCGCCGCGGTCCCGGCGACAGTGACTTCACCCTCTGGCTGGTCGACTGGCGGCCCGAGATCGACGAACTTTCCAAACAGGTCCTGACCATGCTCATCCGCTACCTTGGATATGTCGGCAGCGCCCCACCAGACAAGCTCGCAGCATTCGCCGCCACCACCGGGCCACACACCGAGGAGATCATCATGACCACTGCCAGAACACTCGTCACCGAAGCCGAAGCACGAGGCCGAGCCGAAGGCGAAGCGAGAGGTGAAGCACGGTTGCTCCTCAAGCAGCTGACCACCCGCTACGGCACCCTCGCACCCGACGTGCGCGAACGCGTCGAGAACGCCACCACCGACGACATCGAACTGTGGGCCACCCGCTTCGCGCAAGGCACGGCCACTATCGGCGACATCTTCGCCTGACCGACAGACCCCATCCTCATCGCGATCATCGGATGGGGGATGACAATCCGCTCCGAACATGCCCTGCCTCCCGGCGACAGAGTCAGATTGTCGCTCGGAGTGGACAGAACAGGCACTAGTCGGAACCCAATCGAGGCCCCGCCTAAGTCCGTCGGGCGTAGCGTCAAAGGCACCGTCGATCCCCAGTTGGAAGGTGCCTCCCATGCGCGCAGTGACCTACGTCAGGAACAACACCGTCGAGCTTCGGGACAAGCCCGTCCCCGCGATTGCCGCCGATGAAGTGCTGCTCAAAGTCGGCGGCGCCGGGGTCTGCCACTCCGACATCGCGATCATCGCAATGGGCGATGACAACCCGCTCATCGGCTCCACACTCGGCCACGAAGTCGCGGGCACCGTCGACAAGCTCGGCGCCGACGTGCAGGGTTGGCAGGTCGGCGACCGCGCTCTCGTCGCACTGATCCTCTCCTGCGGCCAGTGTGGCGAATGCCTCGCCGGCCGCGACAACCAGTGTGAGACCGTCTCGCCCCGCGACTCCCTCGCGCCGCTGTCGCCGGGCATCGGCGTCGACGGTGGGATGGCCGACTACATCGCCGTCAAAGCTCACCACCTCGACCCGCTTGGCGATCTCGACGTCGTCGACGCAGCGCCCCTGGCCGACGCCGCCCTGACACCGATGCACGCGATCAACTCCGTGCGCGACCGCCTCACCGGCGACGCCACCGCGGTCGTCCTCGGCCTCGGCGGGCTCGGCCACATGGGGTTGCAGATCCTGCTGGCGACCACCGGCTCGCGCATCATCGGTCTGGACACCGACGCCGAGAAGCTCGCGTTCGCCGAGTCGAAGGGCGCAATCGCGATTCCCTCCGACGGCGAAGCCGCAGGCGAGATCCTCGAGCTCACCAACGGCATCGGCGCCGACGTCGTCTTCGATTTCGTCGGCGTGCAGCCCACCGTCAACACTGCGCTAAGTGTCGTCCGCAACGGCGGTGCTATCCGGTTCGTCGGCCTCGGCGGCGGCTCGTTCCCCTATCTCGCCGGCACCGACCCGAGCCTCCCGTGGGGTGTGAACATCGAGCGCGCCTACGGCGGCACACGCTCGGAGATGCGCCAGGCGATCGCCCTGGCCCGCGACGGCAAAATCGGCGTCGAAGTCAAGCGCTACTCCCTCGACGACGCGGTGGCCGCCTTCGACGACCTGCATCACGGCCGTGTCCAGGGCCGGGCGGTCTTGGTTCCGTAGACGGAACCCGGCTAGAGCGTCCAGAAGTACCGGCTGCTGGGCACCAGATCGAGGCCGTCGGCGGCACCGAACCGGGCCACGCTGGCCATCAGATCATCGATGCGTCGCCCGAGTTCCGCGTCGTCGCCACCGCTGCCGTAGAACGCATGCGGGTCGGTCATCCCGGCCATCGGGAAGTGTTCTTCGACGATCCCGGCGACCTCCGGCGACGAGTCGGTGAGCACCTCCTCGACGATGTTCTGTACGTACGCCTCGGTGTTCTGCGTGCGGATCGCCACCGCCGTGTGGTGGAGCATCCAGTAGTCGAGATAGTCCTCGCGCGACATGTCTGACGGCCGACGCAACAGCGCGACGTTCGCCAGCACGGGCGCCCGCTCCCCATCGGGCACCGGCCGCGGGTCGAGCCGGACGACCTCGGTGACCCGGTACGCGGAAGGCTGCGACCCGACAGCCTCGGCCACCGCGTCGACGATCAGGCCCGACGGCCCGTCGGTCCACACCGACACCACCGCCGAAAGTGGTTGCGCCGCATGCAGGCGCATCGCCGGCACGACAGCCTCGTCGTCGACGTTGACCTGCAAGGCGGTGGCACCGGCCGCGGCCAACGCCTGTCGCAAGTCCGGGCCGAGCAGGATCGGCCCGACGTCGTCGCCGTGTATGGCCAGCACCAGTTTCGTCATCAGCAGACCCGCCCTACAGGTCGGGTCACTTTAGTGCCGTTCCAGATACTCGACGGTGGCGCGGCGGATCAACACGCTGGTGCTGACCTGCTCCACTTCTGCCTGCTTCTCCAACCGTTCGATCAGTTGCTCAGAGAATCGAACCGTGCGGGTTGGGCTCGAGCCCCGACCACCCTTGCGGGGTCGCCCCATGGGCAGTACCTCAAGCGGACCCGTCGGCTCAAAATCGAAGGTTCCGTCCTTCTCCGCACGTGCCATCTCCTCGTACTCTGCAGCACTACGTTTCATGACTCCACCTCGCTTCATGGTCCTTGATACTCTCGCTGCGCGGCAACTGAGCCGCGGTAGTCGTGTGTCTCTCCGGAGTGCACAAAACACTCCTCGGCAACTCTCATCGTCAGCACCATCGCGTGGAACACGACGATGTCATCGCCAACCTCTTCCGCCAGCGCCTCAATGACTACCGACGGATCTCCGATATACCGATAAATGACTGCATTGGGCCACTTCCGCGACGATCCCCTGTAACGGACCAGCGGATACTCGACGACTTCTCGGATCTCTTCTTCAGTGACGCTGTGCCAGAATGCCGAACCTATGATCCTGATCGCCACGACTAAAGTGTAAGACACTTGCCGCAAGGCGGCAAGGTAGACAGGGAATGTCCGACCCCACCCGTACCTTCAGTGCATCCAGACCCCACAGAAGGAGACCTACTTGACCCTGACCCCCGCACAACTCGACCGCGCTTGTGGCGCGATCCTCGGTTCCGCCGTCGGCGATGCCCTCGGCGCACCCTACGAATTCGGGTCGGCCCTCCTCGGCCCCGACGGCCCGCAGATGATCGGCGGCGGCCTTGGCGACTTCGCTCCCGGAGAATGGACCGACGACACGACGATGGCGTGGTGCATCCTCGACGTCGCCGCGTTGGGTGTCGACCTGCGCACGCCCGACGCTCTCACCGCCGTCGCGCGCAACTTCCGCGACTGGTACGAGACGCGTCCACCAGACATCGGCATCCAGACCCGCAGCGTCCTGTTCGACGCCGGACCCGCCCCCACAGGCGAGGCACTCACGGCCACCGCGCACGCCTACCACCGTGCAACCGGACGCACCGCCGGCAACGGATCGCTCATGCGCACGGCCGCCGTCGCACTGCCCTATCTCGACGACGAGACCGCCGTCGTCGAGGCCGCCCGCAAACTCAGCGCGCTCACCCACTACGACCCGCGCGCCCAGGAGGCGTGCGCGCTGTGGTCACTGGCGATCCGGCGCGCCATCGTTGACGGCGAGATCGACCTGCGCGCGGGCCTGGCGTTCCTCCCCAAAGACTCGGCCAAGTTCTGGACCGACCACATCGACGAGGCCGAGACCTCGAACCCCGGGCACTTCACGCCCAACGGCTGGGTCGTGTCGGCATTGCAGGCGGCGTGGTCGGCGATCGTCCATACGCCCGTCCCCGACGATGAGTCATCCCGACAGTTCAGCGACGGCCTGGTCACCGCGATCGAGATCGGCAACGACACCGACACCGTCGCCGCGATCACCGGCGCGCTACTCGGCGCACGATGGGGTGCGTCCGCGATTCCCGACTACTGGCGCGAGATCCTCCACGGCCACCCGGGCCTACGCGGAGAGGAACTGGTCCACCTGGCTCACGTCGCGGCGACCGGATGAGTGGAGAAGAACTACTCAGCCCGCGCCGCAGCGGCCGCCCCGGCTCGCTCTATCACCTCACTCAAGTCCTCTCTGCGTACAACACCAACCGCATCGAGGGCTCGGTCCTCACCCACGAGTAAACCCGACTAATCTACGAAACCCGCACCCTCGTCGTGGATCCCGGCAACGGGCCCGGCGGCACGGCTGCCGTCCCCGTGGACGACGTCGTCGAAGCCTTGAACTCATTTGAGCTCTTCGACACAGTCCTCGACGACCTGCATCAGCCGTTGACCGCCGAGATGCTCAAGCGCTATCACGGCATCCTCAAGCGAGGCACCGCCCAGTCTCTCGATCCTCGCTTCGCCGTCGGCGCCTTCAAAGCGCTCCCGAACGCACTCGGACTGACTCCGACCACTCCACCTGAGCACGTCGAGCTGGCGATCGCCGAGTTGCTCGAGCACGCACCCCGCGATCTCGAAGGGATCGCAGCGTTCCACCACCGCTTTGAATCAATCCACCCGTTCGCCGACGGCAATGGTCGCATCGGTCGAGTCGCGATGTTCAAGCAGACCCTCGAAGCCGGTATCGCTCCCTTCGTGATCCTCGATCAGGCGAAGGCCTTCTACTACCGCGGCCTATCCGAGTTCAGCACCGAGCCCGGGTTCCTAATCGGCACGCTTGAATCGATGCAGGACAATTACGCCGAGGTCGCAGCCCCGTTGGCTGCCAAACTCGCCCTAGCGCCGAGATCCTGGACCGCTATTGATAGGTCAACTGGACAGCAAATAGTTCTTATCAAAGCAGTGCTCTCGAACTGCATTGAATGGCGCCCTCCCCTGAGGGCACTTGATCGCGCCGCCTACGGCCCGACGCCATCCACCTCGACGTCGACCCCGTCGGCGAAGCGGTACGGCCCGGCCGCCAGCAGGCCGCCGAGGTGTTTGCGCAACCGCGAGATCTCGGCGCGCACGGTGACCGTCCGGCCGGGGTCGCCGAACAGCGCCACCGCGATCTGACCCGCGGTCAACCCGGCGGGCGAGGCGGCCAGCAGG
>WPCI01497953.1_pt1 | contig 10244 bp, 8 predicted proteins | sample 5399871 | NCBI WGS metagenome assembly WPCI01 (sample SAMN12869469, study PRJNA574797) | sludge metagenome | isolation source: wastewater treatment of pH7 | place: China:Beijing | collected 2019-05-20
ACTGAGCACCTTGACTCTGGCACCATCCATGCCGCGAATAACCGGGCGGCTGGCACCTGCACCAAACGAGCTGCCACGCACTCCCGGCAAGTGCTCAATGGTTTCACCCAGGGTTGACCTCCCCTGGCTGGCCAGCTGTTCAGCACTGATTACTTCTGCCGGCGTGGTCATACGGGTTGGCGTACCTGACAGGGGGCTGGCATGAATAAAGGCCGGCTTGAGTTGCAGCTCCTCTGGAGCGGCACTGACAGCCGAAGGAAGCCACGGAGCAATTGACAATGCCACTGCAGTAAATGGAAAAGAGGTTGGACGTTTCATGATGGGACCTTGAGTTGATGGTTGGAACAAAACAAATGTTATGTTATAACGTTTCTACGTTTTGGCAACCATCTGTGGAAAATTTTTCACAGTGCACTCAAAACCAGATTGAACCCTGCCCAGGTTTCTGGGCCAGATGGATATACAAAGAGGTAAACCAATGAAGCTGATCAGAAAAACCAGCCTGCTACTATTGCTTGGTACAGGCTTGCTACCACAGGCCGGCCTGACCGCCGGGGTACACCAGCATGGCGTGGCGCAGCTGGATGTTGTTATCGAGCCACCTGCCCTAACCCTTGCCCTGCACTCACCGCTGGCCAACCTGACCGGCTTTGAGCATCCGCCTGCTACTGCCGAAGAGCAGGCACTCTGGGCTGAGTTACAAGAGCACATGCAACAACCCGAACTCCAGCTGCTACTACCACAAGCCGCTGACTGCAGCTTGCAAAGCAGCGACATGAATGATCCTTTTGCACACCACGCACAACACAGCCATACCCATGAGGATGAGCACGATGACGATCACGACCATGCCGACTTGACTGTCGAATACCATTTTCACTGCACCCGGTCCGAATACCTGAAACACCTGGATCTGCCACTGTTGCAAAATTATCCGGGTATCGAAAAACTTGAGGTGCGCATGCTGACCCCCTCGGGACAGCACCTGCAAATCCTCCAGACACCAGACCAACGGCTGACGCTGCCATGAGTCCACTCATTGAAATCCGGCAACTTGCATTTGCCTGGCCCGACAACTTGCCCGTGCTGCAGATTGAACACCTGCAGCTTGAGCGTGGTGAGCACCTGTTTATTCAGGGAGCATCGGGCAGCGGAAAAAGCACCTTGCTTAACGTGCTCGGTGGCGTCCTGACCGGCTTTACCGGCGAGGTCCGGGTGAACGGTCTGTCACTGGCACAATTATCTGCCCAGCAGCGTGACCGTTTGCGGGCTGATTGCATGGGCGTGCTGTTTCAACAGTTCAACCTGCTGCCCTATTTGAGCCTGGAAGCCAATGTCAGCCTGCCCTGTGTATTCTCCAGGCAGCGGCGTGCGGCAGCTATCACACGTAGCGGCAGTGTAGCTGCAGAAGCCAAACGGCTACTGCAGCGGCTGGGTCTAAGCCCGCAGCAGTATGGAAAGCGGCCGGTCGCACAACTTTCAATTGGCCAGCAACAGCGTGTAGCGGCAGCACGCGCCCTGATCGGCTCACCACTTTTACTGATTGCAGACGAGCCCACGTCTGCACTGGATGGCCATAGTCGTGACTTGTTCATGCAGCTATTGATGGAAGAGCTGCAACAGGCAGATATCACCCTGCTGCTGGTCAGCCACGACCCGGCACTGGCCCGTTATTTTTCCCGAACGCTCAAGCTGGAGGGCAACACATGATGTTTTTGCACATAGCAGCCCGCAGCTTGTTCAGCCGCCGGGCCAGTGTCTTGCTGACGTTATTCACGCTGGCACTAAGTACGGCACTACTACTGGGGATTGAGCAGATCCGGGCACAAAGCAAAGCCGGATTTTTCAACACAGTAACCGGGACCGACCTAATCGTCGGTGCCCGTTCCGGACCGGTGCAACTGCTATTGTACTCGGTGTTCCATGTTGGCTCGGCTACCAGCAATATCCGCTGGCACAGCTATGCCGAACTACGGGATGACCCGCGTGTAGCCTGGACCATTCCCTTGTCACTGGGCGACTCCCATCGCGGCTATCGTGTCATAGGTACCGACAACGGCATGTTTGAACACTACCGCTATGGAGATGGCAACCGACTGCAACTGGCCGCAGGCAACCAGCTCAATGATCTTTTTTCCGTGGTGCTGGGCGCTGAAGTGGCCCGTACCCTGGACTATCAACCAAACGATGAGCTGATCATTGCCCACGGCACCGGCAACACCAGCTTCATGCAACATGACAACATGCCGTTTTATGTCAGCGGTATCTTGAAGCCAACAGGAACGCCACTGGACCGAGCCCTGCTGGTAACTCTGGAAGGGCTGGAAGCCGTGCACCTGGGCTGGCGTGCTGGTGTCCCTTTGCCGGGAGCCCAAGCGACACCGGAGCAAGCGCGTCAGCGCGATCTGACACCACGCCAGTTAACAGCAGCCTTGGTGGGCCTGAACAGCCGCATGCAGGCTTTTCATCTGCAGCGTGAACTCAACAGCAAACCATCTGACCCGTTAACAGCGGTCATGCCCGGCGTGGCCTTGCAGGAGCTATGGCAAGTCGTACGTCTGGCAGAAAAGGCACTGCTGGCAGTATCTGCCGCCGCGTTGCTCATCGGTGTGTGCGGCATGCTGGCCGTACTGCTTGGCAGCATGCAACAGCGCCGTCATGAAATTGCCGTACTACGGGCACTGGGAGCATCCCCTATACGCATTTCAGCGTTACTGCTGCTGGAAACACTGCTGTTGACCGTACTGGGTTTGTTACTGGGTCTGGCATTATTGTGGGGCGGCATTCATTTGTTGCAGCAGCCTTTGCTGGAACAGTTCGGTTTGCATGTCGGCCTGACATGGCCCAGCACACAACAAAACCGGCTCGTTGCCATTATTCTTGGCATGGGTCTGTGCAGCGGGCTGATACCCGCAATACTGGCGTACCGGATGGCACTGGTAAACAGCCTGGGCCAACGCCACTGAAGGAGTCTTGCATGCGTAGATTTGTACTAATGGCCGGCTGGCTGTTGCTATATCCGGTGTGGGCTCACCCGGATGTGTTAGTCAATGGCGAGCCAGCCCCGCTCATCCAGTGGGATGACCTGATGCCTGAAGGCTACGGAGCGGGGTTGATGGAGTTGTTTGACAGCCCAGAGCTGGACCAGATTGACGACTATAGCGAGCGCGGCATGGAGCTGATGCGGCAGATGATGCAAAAGCTGTCATCTGCTCCGGTGGTGGATGACATGGATGGCCGCATGGTCAGCATTCCCGGTTTTGTGGTACCACTGGACAGTCCGGGCGGCATGGTACGACACTTCTTTTTAGTGCCTTATTACGGAGCCTGCATTCATGTGCCCCCACCGCCGTCGAACCAGATCATTGACGTGCACTTTGAGCCAGGTACTCATGACGACAACCTCTATGATGCCATTTTGGTGAGTGGCCGGCTAACCACCGAAACCTATAGCCATGAAATGGGTACCGCCGGTTACCGGCTGGAGGCATACAGCATCCAACCCTACAAGGCCTCATCGTATTTTGATTAACGGCCGGCCTGATTAACTCAAGTTCGGATAACTGTGGCCCCGGGGCAAGGCGCTGCGACGAATCATAGCAGGGCTATGACGAGAAGCCGCGACGCAGCATGGGGCACAGGCGTCGAAATTGACTAACTGAATTGGCCAAACAGACCGCTACCCTGCACATATCCTTGGTGGCTTGCCTGTAGAAAAACCAAATGAGAACGCCTATCATTTAGCCTCTTATCAAATGGCCTTCTCTTAACAACCATGCTCGACTCCCTATACCGTGAACACAACAACTGGCTTAAAAGCTGGATCGGGCGGCGTTTGGGTTGTCCAGAGCAGGCCAGCGACCTGGCGCAGGAAACCTTTGTTCGCATCCTCACGCAGCAACGCCAAGTGCAGCCACATACGCCTCGCGCATACCTCAGCACCATTGCTCGGGGCTTGATGATCGACCTGTTTCGCCGTAAAAGTCTGGAGCAAGCTTATCTCGACAGCCTGCAACAGCTACCCGAGACCACAGCCATTTCACCCGAAGACCACCACTTGATCATCGAGGCACTGATGCACATCGACCAGATGCTGGATCAGCTGGGCGAGCGCAGCCGGCAGATTTTCTTAATGGCCCAGCTTGATGGCCTCAGCCACGCCGAAATCAGCCGCCGTATCGGGGTTTCCGTCAACACCGTGCGCAAACACTACATCCGCGCCCTCACCCACTGCCTGCTGCTGATGGACGACAGCCATGAAACTGACTGCTGAAATTCTCGAACAGGCCGCCACCTGGCATGTGGACCTGCAACAGGCCGCACCCGGCGACCCGCTGCATGCCCGCCACCAGCAATGGCTCCAGCAAAGCCCGCTGCACCGCCAAGCCTGGCAGCGCATGGAAAAGCTGCAGCACAGCTTCAACCGCCTGCCCGACAACCTCACCAGTGTCAGCCTGCAAAACGCCCGCTACTCGCGCCGCCACATGATTCAGGCGCTGGCGGTCTTGCTGGCCGTGGGCGTAACCGGCTACAGCCAGCGCCAGCCGATTGCCAACCGCTTTGCCGACCAGCGCACCGCCACCGGCCAGCGCCGCAGCCTGACGCTGGACGACGGCAGCCAGGTCGAAATCAACACCGCCACCGCCCTCAACATTGAATACAACAGCCAGCAACGCATCCTGCACCTGCGCGAAGGCGAAGTTCTGGTCACCACCGCCGCCGACCAGCGCCCGTTCAGCGTACATACCCGCCACGGCATAGTGCGTGCCCTGGGCACCCGCTTTCAGGTTTACAGCACCGCACACAACAGCTTGGTACAGGTTCACCAGCACTCGGTTGAAATCCGCCCCACCCGTGCCGACGCCAGCCCGGTCATCCTGCACAGCGGCCAGCAAAGCCGCTTTACCCCGCAACAGGTCGGGCCCATCCAGCCACTGGCCGCCCACGCCGACAGCTGGACACAGGACATGCTGATTGTCAGCAACTGGTCACTGGGCGAGTTTCTCGACCAGCTCAACCGCTACCATAGCGGCCAAATCAGCTACACCCCGGCGGCGGCAGCGCTGCGGGTATCCGGTGCCTTTCACCTGGACAACACCCGCGCCATCCTCGACAGCCTCAGCGCCACCCTGCCCATCCAGACCCGCCAACTGGCCGGCTACTGGACACGCATCGACCACGCATAAAAAAATATTTCGCATCAGGGGTTGTTGATTTGGCAGTACTGTTCGGCTCTATAGATAGGAACGATTATCTCTAGCATTTTCGTTCGAGGAATAACCTAATTAGAACAGAGACTCATGCATGCCAACCCAACAACCCCTTACAGGCTTTCACCGCAAGCCACTCAGCCACGCCATTTTAATTGCCTGCCTCAGCCTGGGCACCACCGCCCTCAGCGCCCCGCTTAACCTGGCGCAGGCGCAAACCGAAAACAGCGCCCTGCACAGCTTCAACATTCCAGCCGGCAACCTGGAAACCGCCCTGCAACAGTTTGCCGCCCAAAGCGGCATCAGCCTGGCCTACAGTCCGGAACGGGTACAGGGTCGCCAGTCCGCTGGCGTACAGGGCCAATACAGCACCGCTAGCGCCCTGCAAAGCATGCTCGCCGGCAGCGGCCTATACGCCAGCGCCCAGCCCAACGGCAGCTACCGGCTAGAACTGGCCCAAACCAGCGTCGACAGCACCGCCCTGCCCACTGCTGTTGTTTACGGCGGCCGGCTCAACCCGGACGAAGTCGGCCACAACAACGTCTACAACGAAAACGTCACCAGCGTGTACCAGGGGCGTGAGGAATTACAGCGCTTCCAAACCTCCAACCCCGGCGACGTGTTCAAAGGCATGAACGGCGTGTACAGCATGGACACCCGCAGCAGCCAGGCCATTACCCCCAACATTCGCGGCATCACCGGTGAAGGCCGGGTGCCGCTGACCATCGACGGCACCGAGCAGTCCACCAACGTCTGGCTGCACACCTTTGGCGTTGGCAACCGCAGCTATGTAGACCCCGCATTATTTCGCAGCATCGAGGTAGAAAAAGGCGCTTCCCTGAGCCGTGGCATTAAAAGCGGGGTTGGCGGCTCGGTAAATGTCCGCACCATTGAAGCCAACGACATTATTCCAGAGGGTGATAGCTGGGGGGTAGAGGCTAACCTAAAAGCTTCCAGTAATACCAATACACCAAAACATGATGCAAGTTCATTTTATGGAAAAGATTATCGCGATATTCCAGGCGCTTCTCGCAGTAATACAGATGCCATTCAAATTCACAACAACCCACGCAACAAAGGCAGCTCATCAAAAACAAACACTGATGATCATTCAGAGATGCTAACCATTGCAGGCCGCAATGAGTTTTTTGACGTTCTATTTTCGCGCAGCGAGCGCAAAAGCGGTAACTATTATGCAGGGAAAAACAACTCAAACAAATACAAAGGGCATGACATATATAACGAAAAAACCACCGACAGATTCATCCCTAACCTGACAAAACTTTATTATGCCGGGGACGAAGTATTCAACACTTCAAGCGAAACAGATACAACACTTATTAAAAGCAACCTATACTTCACAGGTGAGCAAAAAATAGGCTTGCAATTCATGCGCACAAACACTGTATTTGGTGAAACAACTCCAGGTGATACTATTTTAAACTGGCAATACAGAGAAGCCTTTGAGAAGACGGCAAAAGACCAAAACATAGACATAGACTGGGATTACTATAGATTTGTACACGAAAGGCCTCGTACAGCGCTTCGCCTTGATAGTTACAAAATAGACTACGAAGCCAAACCGTTAGACTCCAACATACTCAATCTGGAGGCAAGCCTATGGCATACAAAGACCAATGGCACTCGCTATCAAACCGGCGCACACCCTTACGGTATAATAAACGATGACCAAACAAACGCTTCGCTACGTGATTATGATTGGTGGATGACCAACCACCCTGAGTTCGCAGATTATTTTACCGAGCCTGATCACGACGGAATTATTCACCCAGAAGGCAGACAATGGACCACGCATGATCGCACCGGATTTGATCTAAGTAATCAATTCATTTTATCCGACAGCTTACAACTCTTGTTGGCAACAAGCTATCAGCAAGAAAAGCTTAATGAAAAAGTTCAAAGTTCAGGAAAGCAATCCAACGGTTTATTTCCTGATGGTGCTGGACTACACCGCTCCACTGGAATTCTTGGCCCCCGTTCAGGTGAACGTAAAGAATATTCAGCATTATTCAATTTATCCTGGCAAGCTAATGACTGGCTTAACCTGACTGCTGGCACCCGTTATACACGCTATAAAGGCAAAGACGTAGGGCTGGCAAAAATGCGCCGTTTGCGTAACGAACAGTTTAAAGCGATGCGGCAACTGGTTGGATTAAAGCTGGATTACCATGAACTTATGACACCAGAAGACAAAGCTGAGCTCGAAAGTTTACGAGCTACGCTAGTAGCTGCTTACTCATCGATTGATTTCAGTGACGCTAACAACCACAAACCCATGGAGTCTTATCAGTACACAACAAGTCAAGGCTGGACCAGTTATACTGCAAGTGGATATGGCATGGGCAATCAGCAGGTTATAGATTCCGCTCAAAACTTTCTCGATTTTCTCACCAAACACAATGCAAACCCCTATCTCAAAGAAGCCAGCCTCCATTTCTCAGGCGCTGACGCACAGGAACGAGCCATTCTTCTTTTTCTTGGTGGCCATTATTTAACTGGCGGCTCAACTTGTATCGGCAACAACAACCCTGACTGCAAAGGTTATCAGAGCGGCAACTACTTAATTAAAACAATTTTACTGCCAAATAATGACGGAAAATTCGACTCTTCAAGCAACCCTTTTGCCAATGGCGAGGCAACGGCGAATGAAGTTATTGAAAATCCTTACAATCCTGGCACAACAATAAACAAATACAAAGTCAACAACATATATGGTACGGAAATATACGAATCGTTGGGTGCCAATAAAGGCTGGGAGATGCCGGAGGAACAATCAGGTGAAGCATTCAGCCCGGTTCTGAGCGCCACCGCCCGCATTACACCATTTGGCACCGGCTTTATTCGTTATGCGCAAACTACCCGTTTTGCCAGTGTCAATGAATTAACGTCTGGCACCCTTGTTAATGGTGAGCTTGGCAATCTAGCTATTAACGGTGCCAGCAAGCCTGAGCGCAGCACCAACTGGGAAATAGGCTACGCTCACGATTTGCGCCAGTTCTTTCCAAATCTGTTAGCCGCAGATGCTCGCATTAGTTATTACAACACTCAAATAAAAGATTTTTTTGATCGTGACATTTATTACAATACTATTCAATTTGGCAAGAAAAAAAGCCAGGGTATCGAACTGCAATCGCGCTTTGATGGTGGTCGCTACTTCGGCAGTCTGGGTGCCACTTATCGCCTCAAGCAAAAACTTTGCGATAAAGATTATGCATCTGGTATGGATCCAATTTATAACAGGATACCAGACTGTATTACAGGCGGCTTCCCGGGCACCTATAGCGGCAACAGCCTTCAACCCAGGTACAGTATTGATGCACTTATGGGAACAAGATTATTTAACGACCGATTGGAGCTTGGCTGGCGTAGCACCTACCATAAGGGAGCGGAAAACAAACAACTAGACAAGCTTCTAGCCTCAGAGCAAGGCCCAGGTGGCTATGGAACTTACATAAGCGACGTGTGGTTCACAGGTGGTCTGGATGGTTTTTACTGGCAATCAGTACTGCTGCACGATATTTACGCCAACTACAACTTGAATAATAATTTTAGCATTAATCTTGGTGTGACCAACTTGACAGACGAGTATTACCTTGACCCCATGTCAAAATCACTGCTTCCTGCTCCGGGGCGTACAGTGAGTGCAGGCGTGACAATTAATTTCTAGTTTTTACTGGTTTTTTTTAAAAACCAGAAATCCCGGCAGCGTTAAAACTGCCAATCAACTCAACTTTGCACGGTAATTTATTATGCAAAAATCAATTCTTACACTGGCCGTTATTGCGGCTCTGACCAGCAACGCAGCGATGGCTGCTTCTAACAATGTTCAGGGCAGCAGCTCTGGGAGCTTGGTTCAAGTTGGGCCTTCCACACATACATGGTTTGACAAAGGAAACTCCGGGCTTAAGCTGAACAATAGCTCCTCTGGCTACATTGATCTGGCCGATGGCCCAATTCGCGGCTCCAACGCAGCACTTGCTGATGCTCCTGACAGTAATGGTAACTATTTCTTGTATCCGGCACATGTTGGGCAATTGCCGCTACCACTTAAAGTGGCTCAAGTCTGGAAAGATGAAACCTCTGTAAATGACGCCAACACAGGTAGCGATTACGCCAACTTTGCCGTTAACAGCGTGCGCCAAATCACCACCCTGGCGCTGGCACCACAGTTTGGCGGTCTGGTCATTGGCCAAGTGGGTGAGACTACCCCTGGCGCTGTCAGCTCAACCACTCTGTTGCCCGTTGGTGAAGGTGTGTACTTTGGTGAGTGGGCTCCACGGGTTGGCTCGCCTGCTGCATCCGGTACCAACCTCAATATGACCAGTGGGGACCGTACTGTCTGGTACGTCGGTGACAATGCCACTACTTCCACCACCATGCCGACAACCATCAACGCCACCTATGGCGTAATTGGGATCGGCCAGACCGGTACCGATGCCAACGGTAATACCCTGGCTGGTGGTCTGCCCGGCAACCTGAACCTGTACCAAGGCAAACTGGATGTAGCCTATGCCAACGGTTCCGGCACCATTGGTGCAGGTGCTACCAACAACAGCATCAGTCGTGATGTCAATGGTGTAACCCAGACCATCAGCTTTGCTGGCACAACCATTGGCAATAGCGGCAGCTTCAGTAACGGTTCGAGCATTCAGGGTCAGTTCTACAATGGTGCTGAAGCCCTAGCCGGCATCTATACCGGTGGCACAGCGCAAGAACACGTCGCCTTCGGCGGTAGCAAAGTCAGCGGCACCATCACTCCTTAATGTTTGACCACTCTCCACTGGCGGCCACCAGTGAAGAGCGTCAAACCGGACGCTGCCGAATGTAACCCGTTCGGTAGTGTTTGAGGGAAACCACGTTGGGGCCGGTGCGCCGGCCCCATCTTAATACACCCAGATTTTCTGTGGAATCTTTATGCCACATCTTTCCTTTTGCGAGAGTAGAGGCAGGGTAAAAAATTCATTCTTTACCCTGCCTCTACTCTCTGCGCTGTTGCTGTGCCTGTTAACCATT
>WPCI01016029.1_pt1 | contig 10231 bp, 7 predicted proteins | sample 5399871 | NCBI WGS metagenome assembly WPCI01 (sample SAMN12869469, study PRJNA574797) | sludge metagenome | isolation source: wastewater treatment of pH7 | place: China:Beijing | collected 2019-05-20
GCAGAACCGTCAGCTGACGCTTGTGCTTGTTCCTATCGGTTTTCTGCTGCACCGGGGTATTCTTCATCGTCATCCTCAATATGCACTTGCCGAAGCTTGCAGTATCAAAGTCAGGCTTACAGGTTTTAATAGTACAACAGCAGGGGAATTACCTCCCCTGCTGTCTATTTTAGCAAAGCATTTCAAATAATGCTTTCAGCTTCTTTCTGACTGTGAGCCGGTTTTTCTTAGCCGATATTTGCCATCATAGCGCTAAAGGCTGCCTGCAGCTCTGCATAGGCTGCTTCAACGTCTTGCGGCTGGACATTATTCCAGGAGAGGACGCTGTTCTTCCAGGTTTCCCAGACCTGACCGAATTCCTGATAGAGGGGTCTGCCGGGTGAGATATTGAAGGACTTGATGGCTGCCGCGATAACGGTCTTGTCAACTTCATCCAAACCTGAAGCTTCATATTGCTCAGCTGTTGCATTCTCGAGAATCTTGCCTGTAGCGCGGAAGAGGTCTTCGGCGAAGTCAGGGTTGATGATCTCGGCGATCATGGCTTCTGCCAGTGCGACCTTGTCAGCATCATCCTCGATACGAGGGTTGATGGCGAGGCCCCAGCCTCCCTGCCAATGTCTCAGCGGCTGTCCGGCAACAGTGATCTGGTCAATGTTGTAAATACCGAGATCTGCGCCGTCATTGGTTCTGTCTCTCATGCTACCGGTCTCCCATGGGCCACCGATACGCAGGACGCCTGCATTGCCGCTGGTGAATTGCTCATCAATGTAGCCCCAGCCTGCATCAGCATCAAAGAGTGTCGTATTGTTTTCTGCATTGAGCTTCCAGTAATCATAGAGAGCTTCTATTGCAGCCTGTTTTGCAGGCTCGAGCTCTGACCAGTCTTTGGCCAGATCGGATGCAAAACCGTCGCCTGCAGGTGCCAGCAGATCAATCTCGGCAGAGTTGGTCAAAGCAACACCGAACCAGGCGTCAAAGGCCGGCAGCAAGATGTGTGCCGGGTTTTCAATGTCATTCATTTCAACAGGTGCGGACAGGTCAATGCCTTCAGCTTCTGCGTTAGCTTCGTTAGCGAAAACTATCAGGGTTTCGATGTTGTACGGGAAGGCCAGATACTCACCGTCTACGACGAAAAGTCCGCCCAGGCCGGCATCAAAATCGTCCCAGCCGCCTGCTGCTGCAGCTATGGCGTGTGAGTCGAGTGCGCCGAGCAGGTCTTTACCTGCCAGGTTGGTTAAACGGTCTGCAGGCAGAGCGAAAACGTCTGCTACGTCAGGGTTGGTTGCATCTGTCTGATCCAGAGTATCGATGTGGTCGAATGAGCCGACTTCCATCAATTCGATTTTGCTGTCAGGATTAGCTGCGATAACACGGTCTGCAGCGGCCTGATAGTATTCCAACCATCCGGTCTCTGCCTGAACGACGATGGTCGCTGTCAGTCCGCCGACGGGTGCCTCGGTAGGGGCTTCGGTCGGTGTTTCACTTCCACCCGGCTGACTTGCCAGCGGGTCTGTCTTTACGGGTTCCTTACCGTTGTCACATGCAACAGCAAAGGTCAGAACCATGACCAAAGACAGGATTATTGCCAGTGCTTTTTTCATATATTTTCCTCCTTGTTCTGTGTCCCGTTTTTCAGGGATCACGTTAGCGTTTTGATATCAATCCGTTCAGAACAAGTCTAATTATATATGATTCACAATGACGTAACAAAATGACAAGAATCTACAAGTATATGTCCCCCCTTTTTAAGTGGAGGACGTCGATTATTCGAACTTGGCTGCCCGCGCTTTTTTCTCGGAATCATTGCGGTATTTGATCATTGATTCAGCGAAAATCTCAGCTGTTGTGGGCGGTGTATAGGTTATTGCGTTGGCACCGGCCTGAATCGTCATCAGGATGCTTTCGTCGGTCGGTCCTCCGGTGGCGATAATCGGATAGTCGGGGCCGACGATTTCTCTGACTTTTTCTACCAGAGCAGGTGTTTCCCTTGCTCCGGAAATGTTAAGTATTGCCGCGCCGGCTTCAACCTTGCCCACAATGTCATCAAAGATGGAGGCCACTGTGGCTACGACCGGGATATCAACTGTCTGGCTCATGTTTTTGATTACAGTGTTGGGAGTCGGGCTGTTTACTACCACAGCTGCAGCTCCCAGCAACTCTGCCTGAAAGGCTATGCCGATCGAGCGTTTGCCGGTCGTGGTACCCCCGCCTACGCCGGCAAAAACCGGCACGTTCGCCACGGAAATGGCCGCCTGGGTGATGACCAGTTCGGGCGTGAAAGGATATACGACCATCAGAGCATTTCCGTTATGGTTGCGCATGATGGAAATGTCGGTCGTAAAAATGAGTGACTTGATCCTGCGTCTCATCAGGAGGATACCCGACGCCTTATAGATCACGTCGGGTACCGTTATTATTTTTTTGCGCAGGGAAGTTTCAACCCTGGGCATGAACTTCGTTTCTTTCTGCTTCAGTTCCTCGTTGTAGTTCGTGTCATCACAGTATTCGGCCTGAAGCAGTTCTTCGTGTACACGTTTATCCATATTTACCTCTATTCAGAGAGTCTTTTCTTCAAAGCTTCCAGTTCGTCGAAAAGCTCCTGTGGCATTCTCTCGCCATAGCTCTTAAAGTTTTCTTCTATCTGTTCGCTTTCCTGCAGCCAGGCGTCCTTATCTACGCGCAAGACTTCTTCCATGTCTGCCGGATCAATTTCCAGACCGGTCAGGTCGAGATCTTCAACCCGCGGCAGATAGCCGATGGCGGTCTTTTCCGCACCCGCCGTGCCGGCACAGCGTCCCACTACCCAGGCCAGAACGCGGCTGTTTTCGCCAAAACCGGGCCAGAGGAAGTGTCCGTCACTGTCGCGGCGGAACCAGTTGACAGAAAAGATTTTCGGCAGTTTTGACTGATCGCCGGACCCGCCCAGAGAGAGCCAGTGCCGGAGGTAGTCGCCGACGTGATAACCGATAAAGGGCAGCATGGCGAAGGGATCGCGTCTCACCTGCCCGATTTTGTCCGAGATGATGGCAGCCGTGATTTCCGAACCCATGATGGAGCCGAGAAAGACTCCGTGCTGCCAGTCAAAGCTTTCGTGTACCAGGGGTACGGTGCCTGCTCTGCGTCCGCCGACCAGGATGGCGTCAATCGGTACACCCAGAGGTTCTTCCCAGTCATCTGCGATGGTGGGTGCCTGAGCAGCGGGGGTGGTGAAGCGGGCGTTGGGATGGGCTGCTTTGACATCAGTCCCCTTGATCCAGTCATTGCCCTGCCAATCGATCAGGTGGTCGGGGGCTTCGCCCATGCCTTCCCAGAAAACATCACCGTCGTCAGTCAGAGCGACGTTGGTGAAAATTGTATTCTTCTCTACCGTGGACATGGCTGTCGGATTTGAGTCCCAGCTGGTTCCGGGAGCGACGCCGAAGAAGCCGGCTTCCGGATTGATGGCATAGAGTCTGCCATCCTCACCGAAGCGCATCCAGGCGATGTCGTCGCCGACTGTTTCGACCTTCCAGTCGGGAAGTGTCGGCAGCAGCATGGCCAGGTTTGTCTTGCCGCAGGCTGAGGGGAAGGCTCCGCAGATGTGGTAAACCTTGCCTTCAGGCGAGGTCAGCTTGAGGATGAGCATGTGCTCGGCCAGCCAGCCTTCGTCACGGGCCAGTACTGAAGCGATCCTGAGGGCCAGGCATTTTTTCCCTAATAGGGCGTTGCCGCCGTAACCTGAACCGTAAGACCAGATTTCACGGCTTTCAGGAAAGTGACTGATATATTTTTGATCCATGGGAGCGCAGGGCCAGGCTGCGTCTACTTCGCCCTCTTCCAGGGGGGCGCCCACTGAGTGGAGGCAGGGTACGAATTCGGCATCGCCGTCAAGGCGGTCCAGTACTTCCTTGCCCATGCGGGTCATGATGCGCATGTTTGCGACAACGTAAGGGCTGTCGGTAATCTCCACGGCCAGTTTGGAAAAGGGGGAATCCAGGGGTCCCATGCAGAAGGGAATGACGTACATGACCCGCCCCTTCATAGCTCCGCGGTAGAGTTCGAGCATTTGCGGCTTCAGCTGGCGGGGGTCAATCCAGTTGTTGGTCGGACCGGCATCTTCTTCTTTTTCCGAAGAAATAAAAGTGCGGTCTTCCACCCTGGCCACGTCACTGGGGTCGCTGAGGAACAAATATGAGCCGGGACGTTTCTCCGGGTTGAGCTTCACGGCTGCGCCGCGGGCCACCTCCATTTCGAGCAGTCTCTGATTCTCTTCTTCGCTGCCATCACAAATATAAACCGAATCCGGTGTAAGCAGTTCTTCCATTTCTTCAATAAAGCTGTAGAAGCGATCGTTTTTCATTTTCTCCCTTTCCTGTGAAGAGCCTGATCTTTTTTAAAAAAAACGGCCCCTGACCTTTTGATTGTTTTATTCTATCATCATTTCGGATTGAGCAGTGTGGCTATAGTGTGACCTGGAAAGCACTAAATAACTTGTTAGCCTTGCAGCGGTAAAATTGGATATAATGTGGATATGAAAAATAAAGATACTGATAAAAAGAGTTTTGTTTCCTATTTACCGCGCTTCGTCAGTTATTACAAACCCTATAAAGGTCTTTTCGCAGCAGACATGTTCTTTGCGATGGTGATCGGTGCCACCGGTCTGGCCTTTCCCTGGGTCATGCGAACACTGATCAATGAGGTCTTTACCCTGAGTGATAAGGGGCGGATCGTCGAGATTCTGATTCCGGCGGGTATTTTCATGCTGGCCCTTTATGTGATCGAGGGTCTGGCGACTAAATTTGTCACCTCCTGGGGGCATATTCTGGGGGCGCGTATCGAACGGGATATGCGGCAGGATCTTTTCACGCATATGGAAAAGCTGTCCTTCTCCTTCTTCGATGACACCAGCACCGGACAAATGGTTTCGCGCATTATCACGGACCTGCAGGATATTACTGAGCTGGCCCACCACGGACCGGAGAACCTCCTGATTTCTGCGATCAAGATTGCCGGAGCCTTCATAATTCTGATGAATACTCATGTGGGTCTCACCATGGTCCTGTTGATATTCACCGTACTCATGGGCCTGTTCACTTTTTTCTACCGAAAAAAAATGTTCCAGTCTTTCATGGATAACCGCGTTAAGATTGCCAATGTCAACGCTATCGTTAATGACAGTCTTTCCGGGATCCGGACGGTGCAATCTTATTCTCAGGAAGAAGTTGAACTGGAGAAATTCTACGAGGGCAACCAGGAGTTTTACCAGTCGAAGAAGAATATGTACACGGTAATGGGTACCTACCATTCGACCAACGGCTTCCTGCAGGGCCTGCTTTATGTGGTCACTATCGTGGCCGGCGGCTTTTATGTTGTGCGGGGTACCATCAATCCGGGTGACCTCTATCTCTTTGTGCTTTACATCAATATGTTCCTGCAACCGGTGCGCACGCTGATTCAATTCAACGAACAGCTGCAGCAGGGTATGACGGGCTTTTTCCGCATGTGTCAGATCCTGGACACGGAGCCGGAGATTAAAGACCTTCCCGGCGCGATAGATGCCGGCCTGCTTAGAGGCGACATTAAATTCGAGGGTGTGACTTTTAAGTATAAGGATGCTGATGAGTCCGTGCTGACCGACTTTTCACTGGATATAAAGGCCAAGCACTCTGTGGCTTTGGTCGGTCCTTCCGGTGTCGGTAAGTCGACCATTTGCTCGCTGATCCCGCGTTTCTATGACGTAGATGAAGGTGCTATTACGATTGACGGTATTGATATCCGCAATATGACGCTGCGTTCGCTGCGCGACAATATCGCCATGGTCCAGCAGGATGTCTATCTCTTCAACAGCTCGGTGCGTGACAACATAGCTTATGGCCAGTATGACGCTACTGATGAGCAGATTATCGCTGCAGCCAAGCAGGCCAATATCCACGATTTCATCATGACTTTGTCAAAAGGTTACGACACCATGGTCGGTGAGCGCGGCGTGCGCTTTTCCGGTGGTGAGAAGCAGCGCATCTCGATTGCCAGAGCCTTCCTGCGCAATCCACCAATCCTGATTTTGGACGAGGCAACCTCTTCGCTTGATAACGTGAGCGAACGGGCGGTACAGGAGTCGCTGGACCGGCTGTCCAGAGACCGTACCACCATCGTGATAGCTCACCGCCTTTCCACCGTGCGCAATGCCGATGAGATTTTGGTCCTGGCCGAGACCGGTATTACTGAGCGCGGCACTCATGAAGGCCTAATGGCCCGGGGCGGTGAATACGCTGGCTACTACCAGGTTCAGTTTGAAGATCTGAGCGTAGTCAGAGAAGGTGCATAGAGTCGTGCTCTGCATAGAATCGTGCCTGGCACCAAACTATGCAGAAGGATGCAAATAACTTAATAAATTAGGTGCCTGGCACCATCAAAATGGCACCATCAAAAGGAGCTTCGTATGCAAGTTGACAAGATTCTGATTATTGATCTGGGCGGCACGAAGAATGCTGAAATTGCGCGTGAGCTGAGGCGCTATCTGGTTTACAGTGAGGTCCATCCGCACGACATGACGGCTGCCGAGCTGGCGGAAATCGAGGATGTGCGCGGGGTCATCATTAACAGCGGTCCCAATCGCGAGGTGGATGGTGTTTTGATCGAACCCTCGGCTGACATCATGGCGCTCGATGTGCCCTTTCTGCACACAGGTTATGACGGCCACCCCAAGCTGCCTACCGATCTGACAGAGCGGGCCAAGCTGCTGAATGAGTTTATCTTCGATACCTGCAAGGCGACGCCCAACTGGACGATTGAGAACTTTCTGGAGTGGAAGATGGCTGAAATCCGGGAGGAAGTCGGTGACAAAAAGGTTCTGCTCGCACTCTCCGGCGGTGTGGATTCTACCGTACTGGCTGCTCTTTTGGGTAAGGTTATCGGCGACCGCCTGACAATGATTCACGTTAATACCGGCCTCATGCGCAAAAACGAGTCGGAACATATACGAGAAGTTTTTGACGCTCAGTTCCCCGGCCAGCTGATATATGTCGATGCCTCTGACCGCTTTTTGACCAAACTGGAAGGCGTTGCTGATCCTGAAGAAAAACGTAAGATTATCGGCAATGAGTTTATCGCTGTCTTTGAAGAGATTTCCAGCAGCCTGGATGACGTCGAGTTTTTGGCTCAGGGTACTATTTACCCCGACATTATCGAGTCCGGAACCAAGACGACCAAAAAGGTGAAGAGTCATCATAATGTGGGGGCTCTTCCTGAAGAGATGCGCTTCAAGCTGATTGAACCGCTGAAGACTCTTTTTAAAGATGAAGTACGTAGCTGCGGCCACGTCCTCGACGTCCCCCCTGACCTGATCAACCGCCAGCCCTTCCCGGGCCCGGGTCTTGCCGTCCGCTGTATCGGCGCTATCTCGCGCGAACGTCTGGAGGCGGTGCGTGAGGCAGATGCTATCCTCCGCGAGGAGTTTGCAAATGCCGGCTTGGACAGAACGGTCTGGCAGTATTTCACGGTGGTGCCTGATGTCAGGTCTACCGGTATGCGCAACAAGGAGCGCAGCTACGAATGGCCCTGCATTATCCGTGCAGTCAACAGCGTTGATGCCATGACGGCTACGGTCGAACCTCTGTCTTATGAACTCCTGGCACGTCTGACCGAGAGGATCACCTCTGAAGTCAAAGGAATCAACCGTGTTCTGTATGATGTAACACCGAAGCCTCCGGGAACGATCGAGTGGGAATAATTTCAGGAGAGCCGCAAACCCTTGTAAATAGCGGGTTTGCGGTGTTTCGAATAGCCTCGTGGCAACGTTTTGGCAACATCTGAAAATATTGCTTTCAAATATCCAAAAGTGAATTTGTTTCAGTTAGAAAATGCTTAAACATAAAACACACCCTGAATCTTTAATAAAGAAAAGGGGTGTATTTTTTCGAAATTAATGAAATATAATTGATATAGATACTAAGACAGGAATTTAAAACCTACATTCACAGGAAAGTTTAATCAATAAATACAGGAATAAAACATGCGCATTTGCAGGAATGATGATATAATCTTTTTAAGAGAGGAGGTATAAGATGCAATATTTACCTAGAGTGGCTGACAAACTTTTAGATGAAAGATTGGATGCTAAAGGAGCTATTTTAATAGAAGGTCCTAAATGGTGTGGCAAGACTACAACAGCTAAAGAGTTTTCCAATAGTTTGCTTTCAATGGATCAACCTGACATGACAAAACAATATCAAGATATGGCGGAGATAAATCCTCAGATATTATTGGAGGGGGAAACACCAAGGTTAATTGATGAATGGCAAATAGCACCAAATTTATGGAATGCAGTAAGATACGAAGTAGACCAAAGAAATGAAATGGGACAATTTATTTTGACTGGCTCGGCTGTACCTCCGGATTTAGATGATTCTTTTCATACAGGTACAGGCAGAATATCTCGTTTAAGAATGAGAACAATGAGTTTGTTTGAATCACAAGAATCTAATGGGCAAGTATCTCTTAGTAAATTGTTTGAAGGAGATGTCCCTAGTGGACACAGTCAAACAACGATTGAAGAGCTAGCTTTTTGGATTTGTAGAGGAGGATGGCCACAATCAGTCAAATTAGGAGACAAGCCAGCATTATTTCAGGCGATTGATTATCATGAAGCAATTATAAGTCAAGATATCAGTCGAGCAGATAATGTTTCTAGAGATAAAGAAAAGGCTAGAAGACTGCTAAGGTCATATGCGAGGCATGTTGGTAGTCAAGCTTCCTATGAAGTGATTAGGCAAGATATGTTATCAAATGACATAGGAACTTTTGATGAAAAAACTTTATATTCTTATATAGATGCACTTACTAAAATTTTTGTCATTGAGGATTCTCCAGCATGGAATCCAAATTTAAGGTCAAAGGTAGCTATACGTACTACGGATACACGATATTTTGTAGATCCATCTATAGCAGCAGCGTCATTAGGTGTTGGGCCGAAGGACTTAATTAATGACCTGAACACTATGGGGTTTTTGTTTGAAAATTTAGCCATTAGAGATTTAAGAGTCTATGCAGATAGCTTATTTGGAAATGTATATCATTACAGAGACAGTTCTAACTTAGAATGTGATGCTGTTGTCCACTTAAGAAATGGAAGTTATGGATTAATTGAAATCAAATTAGGTGGTGATTCTCATATAGAGGCAGGTGCAAAAACATTACTAAATTTAGCTTCTAAAATTGACACTGACAAAATGAAAAAGCCATCATTTTTAATGGTTTTATGTGGCATAGCTCCCTTTGCATATAAAAGAAAAGATGGCGTTTTAGTTGTCCCAATTTCCTGTTTAAAAGATTAGATGATTATAAGTTTAGCGCTGATGTAATTGTTTTATCCGGACACTGCGTTGGAACAATACAACCGCATTGCGGATGGCAATTGTGTCACAGAATTGCGTGTACTATATAGTGCTTCTGATATTATCGCTCGATTGCGAAAAGAGTAAAAACTTCCGGCAACAATCCGGCAACTAAAATTTAGATAGCTACCACGATATGGATACCTGGAGTAATCGTAATACCACCTACCACATTCCATAAACAAAATTGTTCAAGAAATGCTCCTCGTGATCGAGTGGGAGTAATGGGTAAAGTGTACAGCTTAGTGCCAGGTTTCGAGCCCTTGTAAAAATCAATATCTACTGAAGCGTCCGAACTTTCTCTGAATAGCTACCGTCACAGCAAAAGAAATAGCTGCTACTATGAAAATGCCGCCGATTATTTCCAGTGGAAAAGTATTGCCGCTTGCCGTTCTGGCCTTATAGTCAAAGGAGCTGTTTGTGCTATGAATCGCCAGGCTGTCCATATCGATTTGCCCTTCGCTTACCGTAAACTCAACCCACATGGTTTGTTTATCAGGAAGATATGTCGCTGAAAAAAGCCAGGTAAACATAATTACCTTCGAGATGGCTTTTTATCTTCTGTTCTTTCTCCTCTTTATCGTTTCCGCTATACTCAAGATCATCGAGAGAAATATCCGAAACGTTGATGCTACCACGTATCTCGCCTAGCGCATAGATACGTCCATCAGCCTTAATTGCTTGGTCAAAGTCTTCCTGACTGTCGATTATAATCCTGACATCTGAGGCTTTTAACTCCTCAACTTCCGGGTTCACATAAAAGAAAGCAAAATAAGCACTTAACACAATGGCCAATACGATATGCACGCACAAAGCGATAAAAGTCCTGAATTTCATTGAGTTTTTCTTATCAAATAACC
>WPCI01394862.1_pt1 | contig 10213 bp, 22 predicted proteins | sample 5399871 | NCBI WGS metagenome assembly WPCI01 (sample SAMN12869469, study PRJNA574797) | sludge metagenome | isolation source: wastewater treatment of pH7 | place: China:Beijing | collected 2019-05-20
ACAGGCGTTTCAGAAGCTAACAAGGAGATATGTGTCGCTCACAGCATTAAAAACAGGGATAACTACAGAGAGTACGCTCACGCTACTCTCTGTAAGTTCCTCCTGTGTTTGCCAAGGCACATGCTGGACGAACCGGAAAAAACAAAAGATTAAAAGCGGAGAGTAGGCTAACGCCTACTTTTTTTATTTATATTATTTTTGCATTTGCACTACGCACTGTAACATACCGCAGAATCACTAAGCAAAAAACAGGTCAAAGTTTCCCCTTCGGTTTAACCTGTTTTTTGCTAAGTGATTCAGGAAAATTGGCAAGGGGCTGAAAAATTTTTATTCCGATGAAAAAAATTCGGACATAAAATTTTTTCAGCTAAAACCCTTGCCAACTTCCCTATGCGGATGTTCCATGCTTCATGTCAAATGGCAAAAATAATTCCCTTTGGGAAGATCATTTGCGTAATGCAAATGCAAAAAAAGGAGAGAAAAAACATGAAAACATTAAAAAACATGCAAGAACAAATCTTTCAAGATCTAAAAGAATTTATGGAAAGACAAAATACTTTTGAGATCCAAGACATTGTATATCAAAAGTATGAAGCTGGATTCTTTTGTTATAAGGCTTTTGCTAAAGAAATGAATGAGGACGTGGTTATTAAACTAAATCCTTATGATGGAGAAGTAAATTTAATTTTCAAATCAGATAAAAATCAAGAATGGCATGTAGGGTATATATTAGATTCTATGAAAAATACAGAAATTATTGTTGTAAAAGAATTATGGAATCTAGAAGAATCAAAACAGCATGTGCATTTATTCACCGAATGGGATAATGCTATGGATTATACGAATCAACAAATAGAATTGTTTGCGAGTATGTGCGATCAACGTGAGAGTATTGTTGTTACAGGACAAGAGATTGAAGAAGAATTATATGAATGGATAGGGGAAGAAAATATGAATCGAAAATTAGAGATTATAGCATGTTATTTAGGATTTGAAGACGGACAAAAAAAGGAGGTGAGATAATATGTATACAGTAAAAGAAAGATCACGTACATTTATTGAACGCTTTTTTGAAGAAAAGCACATTCCAAGTGATATTTTTGTTATTAAACATAAAGGACTTACACATGTAATTGAAAATGAAATTGTTATAGATATGATTAAACAAGCACCAATAGAAGAACAAAAAGTAATTGAAAAGCAAATACGAAAAATAGATTTTTATAATAGAGATATCAATCATTACTTGGGGTTTTTAGCAAATGCATATGTTCAATATCACTATTAATAAAAAGAAAAAGGAACACGAGCATAGGGATTTTATTTTTATTGAATACGTGTGTGAAGAATGCAAGGAAGGTGATTGGAGTAGTGAAATCATACCCAAAAAGAAATGCCCGAAATGTGAAATGTATATGGACTTCATTGAACATAAATAAAAGAGTGCAAGAATCGACCCTCACACTCTAAACAGCATTGGCAAAAGGCAAGGTTGCAACTTGTCTTTTGCTATTATCTTAATAAGAATTATACTATTGGTAGTATGTAAAGTAAAGTTTCTACGAAAAGCCAAATGAAAAAATGATTTTATGGGGGAATATGCACATGAGTTTTAATCAGCATAAAACACCTAGTACAAAGCACCAATTAATATTAGGGAATGTATATTATGAATTAAGAAAACAATTAGAAATGAAGCATGTCAGTATTTTTGCGCCCTACACTGTCTATTTAAGAAATGTAAAAGGACGTTTTGGACATGCCAAACCTCAACCTGATCTTTCAGTTGTTGTTTCTGATCATAATATAGTAAGAGAAAATTGTATTGTGGGCGCACCGGATTTAATTGTAGAAGTATTATCTCATTCTAATATGGATAAAGATCTAGTGGAGAACGTAAAATTATATGAAAAAAATGGTGTAAAGGAATATTGGATACTGGATCAGTTCAAAAACAAAGCATATGTTTATAAACTTACAGAAGGTGGACAATATATAAAAAGCGAAGATTCATTTATAATAGAAAGTGATCTCCTTCAGTTAGAGTTAGATTTAGAAAAACTATTTTAAAAGGAGTGTTAAATAATGCAATTAGGAAAAGTATTTTTAGATGATGAAAAAACTGAAATTATGGTTGAGTTAATTCATGATATGGAAAATGGGAAAAAAGTTTTAAAAGGATTTGTTTATGAATTAAAAGATGAAACAGCCGATGAATTTAATTATGAAGAAAGATATGCTGATATTCCTGTATTCAGTAATGTCATGGACTATCAACCAAACCAAGATAAAGAAATTGAAGATTGGGCGGAAGAATTGGTTCAAGAGTATCAGTTGTACTTACAAAGAAAAGAAGATGAAAAACAAATGATTCAAGAAGCCTTTGATGTATTAAGTAGAACTGTGAAAGAGCCGAAGAAAAGATTAAAACGAGCATAAAAATGGAATCTAATGATTCCATTTTTATTTATATATATAACTAAATGTGTTTTAAAAAAATATTTACTTTAAACTATATTTATTGTATGTTTTTTATATAATAAATAAGATATAAGATAGGGAATAACTGTTGCGATGTATCCTGTTCTCTTATATATCAAAATAAAAAAATAACAAAGTAGGTGGTCATTATATTTAGCTTACAAAAAACAATAACTAATATTATTTTTAAACCTTTTGTGGTTACTTTGTTTGTGTCTTTTATTTTTTTATGTGTAATGCCGATTTCTAATGTAGAGATAATAGAACGTTTCTTGGTGGATCTTAACCATGTGACGAATGCAACTATAACAAACTATATTCTTAATTTGTTATGGACGGTACTTGTAAAATTCTCGATTCCTACATACAAAATTTTATTTATGGTGTTTTTAAATTTAGAACTTGTTATGCCTATGCTTAAAAAATGTATATTAAAAAATTTAGATTTAGAAAATATATCAAGTAGTTATAAAAAATGAGAATGAGATAGAAAATCTTGTTCTCATTTTTTATATAAAGGCATTGAAAATAAGCTACGCTTATTCTCTATATCAATACCCACCGCCAACCCTCTTAAAACAATTGTGGTTTACATTATTTTTATTAATAAACCATATTTGTTTTATTAATAAAATATGATATAATAAGATAGTCAGTTAGATAAGTGGATTTTTATATAACTTATAATAAGAGTATTCATGAATACTAAATAAGGAGAGGAATTTAGATGGAAAAACTTGAAGAAATTCGTAAGGATATACATAAGCTGTCTCACCAATTATGGTGTAAATTGGATACATTAGAGGAAGCAAGCGTTCTTCATGATAATGTTGATTATTGTAATAACAATGAAATGAAATTATATGATGCTCTTGAAAAGTTTTTAAAAGCTGAAGGTGTATTTACTAGTAATAGTTCAAATAAAAAATGAAAGGATTGATATGATTTGACGAATTTAAAAAGCTTAGAAAGATACATGAGGTTTCTTGAAAATAATAGAGAGAGTTTAGGGCAAACAAGGCGAGTAGACGATATATTGGAAGCCTTAGAAAAGATCGTGAAAGAAACAAGAGGACAAGGATTTCTAGGTAATGAGAAACAAATGGGACTAGATGAAGGTATGGTATGGAAGCATTGTTCAACTGAAGAATTGAATACACTGAGAGAGTTTAATAAGGAGTTTTTTAATGCACAAAACCCCAATAAGAAAGTTAATTATCATAAGCAAGAAGCTAAGGATTTTAATTTAGAAAATATTAGTATGGAAATACCGGAAGTTACACTATCCTCAAAAGCTATTAGAGAAATGCTTACTGATCGGATTAATGAGTTTATCAGAATAGAAAAATCAGAAAATGATGGAAAATATCATGTGAAATCCAGTTTCGTTAGAGGACAAATTAATGTAATTACTACCCTTTTAGATGAAACATGGGACTTTAAAGAATCAGGACAAAGTTATTTTGATTTCTTAAAATACCTTGTTAGTAAGTACAAACTAGAGGGAGTGTGGAGAATTAAAGAACTCTCTTAAAATCAAATTTTATTTGGAACTAGGAGGATATAAAATGAGTAAGTTTTTTAGTATATTTGGATTTGTGGTTTTAATGTTACTTGCTTTATCATCAATGGGTGATTTATTACAACAAACTGGACTAACGAATGAAATGGCTATACAAGAGGTGGTTGCGGGAATATTTGCTCCTTTAAGGAAGTGGTATATTGGTGTACCTGTAGTTATATGTTTATTAGGATTTAACACTAGTGTTCTTTATAGAATGCTTAATGGACATAGTGAAAAGAATAATACATTTCTTATGATGTTTGCATTAACTGGTTGTATGGTATATATGGCAGGTGCAATTTCTATAGCAATACTGGATGTAATAGTGTAAAAGGAAGCACAATTTGAATTTTATATAAAGGGAGAATGCGTTATGAAAAAAATAAGAGTAACTTTCAATATGAGTAGTGGTGAATCAAGGGCTACCAATTTAGATGTTAAAGATTTTGAAGAAGCACAAAAAAAAATTTACGACAATTTCCTTCTTCAAAGGACATTAAATAAGAGCGTTTTATACAATAATGCAGATCATCAAGAAGGAAATGTATTTGAAGTTAATAAAGATCAAGTAGTTTGTATTGACTATGAAGAAGCTGAATAACACCCAATATATAATTGAAATTTTGTAGTGAGGTGAGATTTATGGAGAAAAGAGAATTAACAATTTTAAAAATACAACTAGATGAAACTTTTAAGTCCATAATGATTAGTACGTTAGCTTGTCTTCTTACTATGATGTTGAGTAATTATTTACATAATACAGTAAAGATTCCAGAGTGGTCTACTATACTTATTGATCAGGTGATACCTTGGATTTATGCATTAACAAATATTATCTTGCTCATTAAGGTTATAAAAATTAAAAGAAATATGGACAGTCTAACATAAAGATATTACTGTAATAGATTTTGAATTTGGTATTAAGTGAGGAAAAACTATGAATAGAGATAATATGAGAATTTCATGTGTTTATTTTTTAATATTTTTGATTTTTATAATTATGCTTTTTTCGCTAATTTTTGAAGCCTACTGAATTAGATAGTAGGGTTTAATCAAATTTGAATTTTATTAAAAAGGGAGGATTTGAAATGGAGACGATCAACAATAATGAACTATCCGCTTTAAGAGAAGAAGTACAACAAGAAAAACAAATTTATTTTGAAATATATCAGATTGCATTCGAAGATTTTTTAAACACAACATTTAGAAAACAGTGTTTAAAGAGCCAAATAAAAAAGGCCATGGAAAGGGGAGAAAATCATTTGTTATTTCAATTCGGCTATTATAGTGGATTTTCCTTTCATAATATGGTGAAAGAAACATTTTTTAATAAGTGGTTAAAGGTTATAAGTTTTGAAAGTGTAAAAAAAGAATTTAAGAGTTACAAAAAGAATGTTGAAAAATTAGTAAGTCCTTTTTCTACACCTAAAATTAAAATGCGGGAAATTAAGGATACAGTGGTAGATAACAACGCCATTTGGAAATCCCTTCTTGAAGAATTAAAAAAAGCGGGAATTACAACTGAAGTGAAATTCATTGAGGATAAAGAAATTTTTGAATTACGACTATCTTGGTAAAAACTGAATCAAATTTGAATTTTATTAGGAAATGAGGGGACGAAAGTGAGAGGAGAAGTAATATTTAAAGTCAATCCCTTGTGGGTAAAGAGAGAAAAAAAAGAGTTAAAGTTCTGGTTATTGAAGTATTTAGTGATTTTTTGTGCAGTTATAATTTTTTTGAATTTTTTATACGATCAAGATTCAATATTATCATCAAAAACAATTTCAGTTCTAGCGTTAGAAAGTTATGGTGTACACATACCAGCAATTCCTGATTATTTCAAAATGATTCTCATACCTATATTCGTGATATTAGGTATTGTATTGCTCTTCAAAACACTAGGATTACTTTTATATATTGTTTGTTTAATTTTTATATTGTTGTTTCACATCGTAGGAGTATCAGCATGTGGAAAATGAAGATGAACGGAATAGATTTTATATTAAAAGCAATCTCTACAATAGCTTTATGGTTATATTTGTTTCCTGAAATGCTGAAACCTAGTAATGTTCCTTTTAGATTCCTTTTAGATATTTTTTCAAATGACCTTGCAGGAACATTTTTTAGTTATATGTTTTTTTCTATTGGATATGTAATTTATTTTATTTTTGTAGTATTCATGTCACACAAGGTAATTTGGTCTAATACACTTGCACAAAAAAATTAAATAAAAAGGAATGATAATATGTTTGCAAAATATGAAGCTTTTAATAACGATGAAAATAGTGGTAAATTTACTAATCGGATACTTGCTTTAATAGGTATTCATGATTTTATTAGTAATGCAGATAAAAAAGGTGAATATGAAAGAGGATATATTACTTCAGGTTTACTTCAGGTAGAAAGTGAGTTGTGTTTTTTATTGTCTCTTTTAACTTCAAAAGAGTTAGAAGAATTTTATAAAAAAGTAAAAATAAATTGGTCTGATAATGTTGAATTCGAAGGGAATAGACCAACTATTAAAAAACCAAAAATTTATGAGGGTTTTCGTATTGATGAATTCGAATAGTAAACAAAAAAGATTTAAATGAAGGGAGCATGAAAATATGGAAAATCTAGCATTTGATTGGTTTTTAATAATAAGAATTTTTGTTTGTTTCGGTTTGGTTGTTTTATTGGGATATTGCTTTACAGTGGGACTGTCGATCTTTGTTAAACAAGAGGGAGAACCAATCATAGGAAAAGACGTAGATAAAGTTGTAAATTATATGAAAGATAAAAATTTGAAATCCTGTAAAATAAGCATGGATAAAAAAGAAATTGAAATATCTAGCGATAAAACTAATATAGTTAGGCGCTCTAATAGACACTCACATGTAAATCATTTTACTGAGGAAAGAAAATATAATAATACTAGTGATCTATTAGATCCTTTAATCATAGCAAGAGGAAATTTTAATAACATAACACTAGATTCTGATAATGGATCGGACAGAATGTGTTCACCGGATACTAACTCGAATAGCAATAATGATAGTGGCAGTGATAGTTCTTCGAGTTGTGATTGAATAAAAGGTAAAGAAGTGAGTAATTAGCAAGCCAAAGATTAGGAGGGAATATTTAATGGAAAAGGACTATCGTAAAATAGTTGGAAAATTAGGTGTAGAAATAATAAAAATAAGCCCTGAGAGAACCACAATAAATCCACTTGAAATTGCTCCAATTGATGAAGATAAAAATAGAGTATTCTTTTCATATTCTTTGCAAAATATGTATGAATTTATAGAGCTACATATATTAGGATGTAATCTAACGCAATGTGAAAAAGATGAACTTTATAGATTATTTATGAAGAATAATAATACTAATCATCAAATGGAATTTGAGGATATTTATAGAGTGTTATTAGAACTTAAATATAAGAAAAATAAAAAATTATTAAGATTAATTAATGCCTTTGAAAATTTTCTCAATTAATAATGCACAATCTTATTATTAAACTCATTATTTGTAAACAGTAAGGACAAGATATAATATCTCGTCCTTTTAATTATGACACTAAAAATAAACCGAATATAGTTTAGAAAGTTGTTTGATTTAAACTATATTTAGTGTATAATGTAATTATAATATTAAAAGATTGTAGGTTCTATTAACCATAAAGTATTCATGAATACTTTATGGTTAATAGATTAGAAGTTTTATAGAACAAATGATTACAAGATTATTAGTTAATAACATTACAAAATTAATATAAAAGGAATGAATGATATGAAACTTATGGAACAAAATTCACAAACTGTAACAGAAAAATCAGTAGATATGCTAAAGGCTCTAGGGCATCCCATCCGTCTTCAAATAGTACGATACCTTATTTCATGTAAGATTAGCAATGTAACTCAAATACAAACACAATTAGATATACCACAATCTACTGTATCTGTTCATCTAGCAAAATTAAAAAGTACAAGAGTATTAAAATCACAAAGACGTGGCTTAGAAATGTATTATCAAGTAGCAGATAATACAGCAGTAGATATTGTTACATTACTTTGTAATTAAGGGGGGATCAGTGTGAAGGAAATTCATAACATTTATACTGTAGTTTTATATAAGGATAACAAGGAAGTTGGGTGTGAGGTTATATATGAAGCATCTACTAAAACTAATTCGTTTCAAGAGAAGATACAGTTATGTATAAAGGGCTACAATGCAGATCGTGCTAACATACATTATCTTGATAAAAAGACCTCTAAATTTAGTTTGTTAAAGACCATTCTTACAAAGGAGTGGTTACAAATTTAATAGATTTTCCTTATAAATGTGTAAGCGTGAAGTATCAAAACCTTACCTTTCATGCAAAAAAAGAGTTCAGCCCCTAATGGTGCGCATTGAGGGGCTGAACTCTTGAGAACTCTTATGATATTGTAGAAATGATATTAATTCACCTCTAGCATTATAACACTAAGTTATTCGGAAGTTAAACTATTTATTCGAATTTTATGATGAAGGGAGTTTGCTAAAATGAGAGATAGGACACATCTTATAAAATCCTTATTTTAGTGAGCTTAATCAATTCTACAAATACACAGTTAGTTATATATAAATATGGGGTGATGAAATGGGAATGTATACAGCATTTCGGGGGAAAGTAATTATTAAAGTAGAATACAAAGAATTAGTTGAATTAATTAATGATGGTGATTGGCACATAGCAGTTGATAAATATCCGTTTCTTAAAGAATATTATGATATCGAAAGAAGCACTTTGATTCCATTGAGTAGGGAAGTTATTCAAAACAGATGTAATGAAGTGGGGAGTTGGACTAAAGCAGGAGAACTGGATTTGGAAACAGATCCTTTAGATTGGAAAACTGATAGTACGTATTTTACTAATCTAAAAGGGCTAGAGTGGACATTCATTGCATGCCTAAAAAACTATGCAGATAAAAATCATTCCAACAAAAAACCTATTGGAGCATTTATCGAACAGGTTCTATCGGAAATTGTAAGTGAGATTATTAATATCCAAGTTTACTATGAAGAATGGGATAAACCAGTAGAATATGAGTTTCAAAAGATGAAAATACTAACTAAACTTTTCAAAAAAAAGGTAGTAAATAAGATAGTAGCCAAAGGCGTTAATTTATAGAGTTTAATGCAATCTGAATTTTGTAGAAAACGTAAGGAGGAATAATTTATGGGGGTAACTTGGACTTATTTCAAACAATTTGAAATCGTAAAACATGAAGAAAATGATTTTAATGAGATGATACGATATTTTGATCAAGACGAATTAAGATTTACTTACACAACAAGTGGGACATTAAGAGCTGTATTCGCAAATTATGGAATACATATTCCGATATATAGTCAATTTGAACCTCCAAACTCAAAGAAATTAGAATTAGTTTCTCCTGAAGATCTAGTTCATGCTTGTGAAGATGCCATAAAAGTTTTAAAAGAAGGAATTAACCCAGAATTTAAGGGTTTTGATGGTGAGAAAAGTTTGCTATGGGAGTTGGATGATCTCGATGGACGGAATGGGGGAAGTAGAACCATAGTAGAATTAAATGCAAGGATAATTGATGAATTACAGCGTATAAAATCAATTTCTAGCCAAGGATACTATATTATTGAAAATGAACAATAAATAGAAGGATCTTTACAGAGTTTTAATACAATTTAAATTTTGTATAGAAAGGTACGGAAATATGGAAGTGAAAAATAAATTAGAAAATATTATTTGGCACATTAAAACAAATAGAGTGGTTTTAGGTGATAAAAGAACTTTAAATGATGTATTAGTAGCTTTAGAAAATATGGTTGAAGAGAAAGTTATTGTTGCTCCTGTTGATGATGTTATATTGCAATCTCACCAATTCACTAAACAATTGGGTGTTGTTACATCTGTATTAAAAGAGGTTAGGAAATCTAATATAAAGGAGATTGAGAACCTTTAAAGATTTAAACATTATAGATCCTTTGGGCGGTGGCACTTACTCCTTATAACCTCCTGAAAGCCTATACAGGCGTTTCAGAAGCTAACAAGGAGATATGTGTCGCTCACAGCATTAAAAACAGGGATAACTACAGAGAGTACGCTCACGCTACTCTCTGTAAGTTCCTCCTGTGTTTGCCAAGGCACATGCTGGACGAACCGGAAAA
>WPCI01411731.1_pt1 | contig 10206 bp, 11 predicted proteins | sample 5399871 | NCBI WGS metagenome assembly WPCI01 (sample SAMN12869469, study PRJNA574797) | sludge metagenome | isolation source: wastewater treatment of pH7 | place: China:Beijing | collected 2019-05-20
ACAAGCATCACGCAAATACTGATTCGCCCGCGTTTCAATCCAACTCGTCACATCACTGTCTGCTGGACCACCATCGGGCGTGTTGTATTTAATACCGCCATCTTCCGGTGGATTATGCGATGGGGTAATAATCAAACCATCGGCCAAATCCGCCGAGCGCTGCGCGTTATAGCTTAAAATCGCCCGACTGACCAAAGGCGTCGCCGTCACGCCCTCATCCTGCGCCACACGCACCGCCACCTGATTGGCCAGCAACACCTGCAACGCCACCTCCCAAGCGGGGCGTGATAAAGCATGAGTGTCTAAACCGATAAACAACGGCCCAGTAATCCCCGCCTGCAGACGGTAATCCACCACAGCTTGAGCAATGGCGAGAATGTGTTGCTCGTTAAAACTGGCGGTCAAAGAAGAACCGCGATGGCCAGAGGTGCCGAAGCTGACTCGTTGGGCGGGAAAAGTAGAATCGGGTTTAACAGAATAAAAGGCATCGAGCCAAGGGGTGATCAAGATTGAAACTCCATTACTGTATGACGCTGCATCGCTATTAACTATAAACGGCCACCGCCTAAAGGATTCGCAGAGACGGTACTGTGTCTTTACGACCTCTCGCGCAGTCTTTTCGACCGCAGTGGACATGGCGGAAAGCAATCCATCCCGAAACAACGCGGCGCTCAATGGGAGCGCGGGCCGCTGGCCCGCACCTGCATAACATAGCGTTGGCGAACAAACTACCAAGCCACTACGCTACTAGCGGAAAATCGGCCTAGATACATCAGACGTTACTTTAAGAGCATTCCCACCAACCGCTCATTGACTTCCTGCGCATCAAACTTCTCTTGCGCAATACGGTAGCTCTCTTTACCCATTTGCTCAATCAGCTCTGGCTGCTCAATAAAACGAATCATTTTTTCAGCGAGCTGTTCAGATGACCAAGGTGGTACAAAAAAACCATTCACCCCATCCACAACTGTTTCACGACAACCTGGCACATCCGTGGTAATAACCGCACGGCCAATGGCCATAGCTTCTTGGGTGCTGCGTGGCACCCCTTCACGATAAGAAGGCAACACAAAAACCGACGCCTCGGCAATCCAGCGCGGAACATCATTCACATGGCCAGGGTAAATAATAATGTTCTCTTTTATCAACGCCTCTAGCTGGGCTTTTTTAAGCCCGCCAGGGTTGTCTTCATCCAAACCACCAAGCACCACAAACTCGGCATCTGGGTATTGCTGCTTAACCAACTTTGCTGCACCGATATATTCATTAATCCCTTTCTCCGCCAGTAAACGGCCAATGAAAATGAAACGACGCTTCGAAGTGTCTGGTTGCACAAAAGCGTAACTGGTTAAATCTAAACCGATAGCACCAAGTACCTCTGATTTCTTGGCTTTTATAGAATGCTTTTCAAGTAAATCTTTGGGGTCATCAGGGTTTAAAAAGATAATTTTATCAAGCAAAGGTACAGACAAACGATACAGCTGCACCTGTACCCAGCGGATAAGCTTGGTTTTAAACGGCAAGGGAAAAGGCTGTTCGGTAAAGGTAAATCCTAGCCCTTCTAGCATGCCTATGCGCTTTGGCACCCCCGCCAACTTCGCTGCCAAGCTGCCATAAATTACAGGCTTAGCAAAAAACGAAAACATTAAATCAGGCTTAATTTCTTTTAGCTTACGCGATAAAGCCAAAGTATCGCGCAGATCACGCAAAGGGTTTAAACCCGTTCTATTTAAAGAATAATCCACAGGAATACCACCCAGATTTTTAACCTGATCACGCGTGGCATCGGTAAAATCAATCGCAAAGCAATAAACCTTATGGCCTTGCGCGGATAAGGTTTGGATAAGCTCTTTGCGGAAGATGATTAAGCCAGGGGAGGCGTTTTGGGAGATGAGGGCTATTTTCATTATTTAATGCCGTAAATTTCCAGCCACTTTGCAACCGTGGCATCCAAACTAAAATGTTCAACAATTCTGTTTCTTGCCCTCAACCCAAGTTCTTGTGCTTCTCTATTGCTCATATTTGAAGCCTCTGTCATCGCCTGAACCAAAGCTGCAGAATCTTTGGGTGGCACTAGAAAGCCGGCATCGCCGATCACCTGAGCAACACCACCGCTATCAGTCCCAATAGCAATGCGCTCACAAGCCATAGCTTCGGCAACGACTAAGCCAAATCCCTCCCATGCTGAGGAAAGAACAAAAACATCCGCAGCCGATAAAAGCTGTGGTATATCACGGCGAATACCTAACAGCGTTACGCAGCGAGTAAGTGCAAGTGAGTTAATTTGAGTTTCTATCTCAGCTCGCAGTTCACCATCTCCCACAATAAGCAAATAAGCATTAGGAATGTTTTGCAGTAATGTGGCAAAAGCATTTATTAAATTTGGATAATCTTTCGCCTCATGAAAACGACCAATGGCAATAAATACTTTTTTATCTTCTAGCTTCAGCTCGCTGCGCAGTTGCTGTCTTGCCTGTGCAGTAAGTTGAAAAAAGTCGGTATCAATACCATTGGTGATCGCTTGCATTTTACCTTGAGCAACCGCGCCGTTTTGCTCGAACGCCTTAACTGCGTCATCACTCACATTGGTAAAAGTATCGGCCAGCCAATTACTCAGGCGATAGCTAAGCATTCTTAATTTGCCACCTTCGTTATTACTGTGTGATGTGCAAATAAGCCGTGGGGTTTTAGCAAACAACCGTGCGGCACGCGACAGCATATTAGCGTGATACATATGGCTATGAACCACATCCGGCTTAATTCGATTAATTAAACGCACTAAATTTATTAGCGCCTTAAATATGCCAACGGGGTCTTTGGTACCACCAAGCCACAGCAATTTCACATTGGAGTTTTTTGGCTGTACTAAAGCAGGTTGCAGCATATAAGCAATGGTTACCTGATGGCCTTTAGAGGCAAATTTATCGGCCAAGTTGACGACTTGGTTTTCAGCACCGCCCATGCCAAGGCCGGTGATTAAGTATAAGATTTTCATTGTTATTTTCCATAAAGTCTTTTATTTAGAGTTTTTTTCGGCATTAATAATTTTATTAACGTAATAAAAGTTCTTTTTTGAAAAAAAACACTTGGTTGATTAAACAGTACTTTAATAAGATTAGTAATTGTACATTTCTTATTAAATGTAACAGATTCAACACCTATAGTATACAGAAGTGCATACTTTGCTTTTTCATAGTATTTTGATTCTTTGAATAAACTTAATATCTTATAGCGATCGTTATGGAGTAGCCCAGTATTATTTGATGTATTACTCTGATGTCTTCTGTAGCCGATAAATGCTGGATTTAAAGCATATAAATACCCACAATTTTGGGTTAACTTTAAAAACATATACCAGTCTTCAAGAATTATCCCATTTTTATATCCACCAGTTTTTTTAATATCATTTAATCGATATGTAGCACTCGGAGAAAATAATTGATACTCATTTAATATAATATCTTTAAAATGATATTTTTTTTCCGACCCTCGCCTAACTATATCTAACTCCCCACTTTCTTTTAATATAGCAGCTCCTGAAAACACCCCCACACAATTAGGATTTCTCTCTAAAAACTCTATTTGCTTAGTTGTCTTAGTAACATCATACATTATGTCATCAGAAGCAATAATAGATATGTATACCCCTGATGAATATGCCAAAGCCTCATTCAGTGTTGCGGATAGACCTTTATTAGGACGATGAAAAAACTTAAATTTTTCAAAGCGTTCTTCACAAAGTACTCGCATCTCTTCGATCTTTTGTACAGAGTTATCTTTGGAGCCATCATCTATAATAATTAACTCTATATTTTTATAGTCTTGCGCAATTACACTTTTGATGCATGCTTGTATGAAGCTCTCATGATTATAGCAGGGGATAATAATAGATATTAGCTTTTGCATTTGTATCTTGTCGCCATAGAAAATATTTCGCGTAAGAGGATAATAGGCAATAAAGCAATTAGATATACATATATATATCTAAAAGAGGAGAAGATGTACAAACCATTGGTAATAGTTAGGGATGTTGTGAAAGTCCAGAGCAAAGGCATCCTTAAACCTTCGCCTAATAGTTTTGTTACAAAATCATTAACAATAAAAATTGACTTTATAAGTACAAATCCAACTATTGGCATGATTAAGATAGCTAAGTAATCACCTAAAACTCTATGAGCCTCAGCCCCTAAAAATGTATTTTTCATTTGATTTGTTTCAGAGATACCTTCTGTATATATCATCAGATCCGAAGCATAGCTTATTTGTTCTCCAAAAATAAAACTAGACATAGGAATCCAAGACTTCCAATACTCGCTTGAGGATTCAAAAAACTCAAACTCTTGATAATAGCCATGCATTTGCCCAACAAATAGTCTATTTAAAAACTCTTCCAAAAACTTCGATTTATTAGCTATAGTTGAATAATAAATCATCATCAACACAATTAATAATACTATCGTAAATAAAACAAAAAAGAACTTTTTTTTCAGATTAGGCCTTTCAAATTGAATGCTATAAAAAAAGAAGCCGAGCAATGCAAGAATTAAACTAGACTTGTGGCCAAACCAAGCTAGGCCAAAGGAACCTAAAATTAATAGTAAAAGATGTTTTTTCTTTTGCATTCGCTGTGCCGCAGACACATAGATTAAAAGCCAAGATAGAGTTATAGATAAAGTATGAAGAATGGAGTATACGCCAGATAATTCAGTACCAACAGTTGCTCGGTCAATAGCGGATTGATTTCCACTGGTAAAAATTGTTAACAAGGGGATTTTCGAAACATGGGTTAATAGCAGCAGCATTATAACACCATAAGTTATTAGCAAGCTTAATACCGCCGAGCCACTGTAAGACAATACAACTTCAGACTTATATCTATCTATTTCAAATGATTTTGCACCAAGTAAGATACCTAACAAAAAAAGGATTAATTGAAAATAAAAATAAACACTATAAATTTCAATGCCGGTTTGCGTTGTACCTAGCATTTGATATACATTTTGAGTATTTGGAACGAGTAGTAATACAAGTGGAGCAAAAACAATCAATAGAATCTCTAGAAATAATATTTTCCAAAGAAAACCAGGATTAAAAAAACCTTGACCGTATTTATTAAGAATTTTATATGCAAGAAAAAGCGATAAGATTAACAAAAAAAATATTACTGAAATCATATTATGATCTTTATTATTTTGGATAGCATTATTTTGGGGTTAATTAAATAAGGCTTGTTAATAAATTTAATAGTGCCTTGTATTTCATTTTTCCACTCTTGTATATTAGGCAGTAATTTTTTTCCAAGCATAAATAGCTGTCCCCCACAAAGTACTTATTAATTCTTTATTTACATTTTGAGCAACTAATAAATTACTATTATTACCAAACAGTTTTTGTAAAATTATTGCATTACGACACATCAAATACCTTTTCGAGTTTATTTTTTTGTTGTAGATTTTGGATTTTTTTGATAGTAGTAAACAGCATCGGTCCTAACAATTTCATCTGAGTAATAAAAGTTTAAATGAGTAATGATTTCATCATTATTAATGTAATTTTCATCACTGGGATTATATTCTTTATATTTAGAATAGCTTTTTAGAAAGGTATCTCTTTTAGTACAGCACCACCCATGGACACTCCATTCTCCTAAGGAGTGCTCTAAACATTCAATGCCTGCCAATATTTTTTGGTCACAATAAAATGGAAAATTTTTACATCCATTTTCCATTTCTAATTCAGCATTCGGCATTCGGCATTCGGCATTCGGCATTAAAATATCAATATTTGGAAAAAGTTCAATGTCTTTTATTGTTAGCTCTATATAACTTGGTGATATTTTGTCATCACAATCCAAAATCACAATATATTGGCTATGACTATGTTTATAGCTGTTTCCCTAGCTTTAGCAGCTCCTAAATTTTCTTGATTAAGAATTTCATAGCTGAATAAAGGGATATTACTAGATAATTGCTCAGACAAGGTTTTAACAGTATTATCAGAAGAATCATCGTCTGCCACAACGATTTCTATATTTGGATAATCTTGACTCAAAACAGACTCAATGCATTCTTTCAAAAGCTCCTTTTGATTGTTTGTAATAATTGCAACACTTACTAAAGGTTTCTCTTTCATTAAAAATCTCTTATAACAATAATATTAGCTATGCAAACCATTTAACAGATGCCATTCAAATTTCTCTAAATAATTTCCTTCCAATCACCACCGCCATCATCACCCAATAAACAGCGTAATTAACCGCATGCGCGATGGTTACGCCTTCGAGTCCGTATAAATTAGTGAGCATTACAGTCAGTCCGTAAAAACTGGCGGCGAAGATGATTTCGGTGCTGATAAAAAGTTTGGTCATGGCTTTACCTAGCATCAGGTAAGCAAGTATCCAGCTGCCAATTTTTAACGTATCGCCCACCATCTGCCATGCAAATAAATCACGCATCGGAATAAAGTCAGATGTAAACAAAACTCCAATAATAAAGTCACGTAGCAAGTAGATAACTAAACCACAGGCAGCAGCTACAGGGAGGATAATCTTGTAGCCTTGGAGGATTTCCGCCTTTATTTCTTTTGGTTCTTTCAGTTCTGATAGCTTAGGCAGGTAGTACAGGCTTAGCGTTGTTGTTACGAGCATTAAATAGGCAGCACTTAAGCGCCACATGGCTTCCCAGTAACCCGCTGCATCCATCCCTAGAGTATCGGCAAGGTGCGTACGAATTAAGATATGACTTACCGGCACACAGGCAGCACTGGTGAGTGCCATGGCGGTGTATTTGCTTAGGTTTAAAACAACTTGCTTATCTAAGCGGCCAAACAAATAACTGAATTTAAACCAATCAGCCTTATAGCAAAGGTACAGCGTGATAATAAAAGCAAAGGATGGATGAATAGCCAGTGCAGTTAGCGCACCATGTAGACCAAACTGGATGGCTAAGACGCTGGTGACTGCTAATGCAAAAAGGCTGCCTGCAATGTTAGCAATAATATAACGGTGAATTTCTTTTTTGCCGTTTAATATCGCCAGCAACAGCGTATTAAAAATAAAGAAAACCAGCGTGACTGAAAACCAGATAAAAACCGTGTTGTAACTTTCGTCCTGCAAAAACCATTGGGCGATTTGCTTGCTGAATACAGCTACACCTATTCCGGTAATGACTGAGCCCAGCACAGCAATTGTGCCCGCAGTGCGCCACACTTGCCGTTGCTTTTCTTCATCATCATGGTATTCAGCGGTGTATTTCACTACACCGGTATTAATCGCACCGCTGGCAAAGGTAGTGATCATTTGTGCAGCGTTTTGAAAGTTACCAATCGCCGCATAGCCTGCAGGGCCAACGTAGATAGCAAGTATCTTGTTGAGCCCAAGCATGGTTAGCATTTTTATCACTACCGCAATGCCATTGAGCAGGCTAGTTTTTATCAGAGTCACAGGATTAATTCTTAATGAGTAATTTTAAATTTTGAATGTGTTTATGGCTGCAATCACTTTTTTAACTTCATCCATCGTAATCGTCGGCCCCATTGGCAAGCTCATGACCTGCTGGTGAATCAGCTCCGACACTGGATAGCTATTTATATTCCACTCTTTATAAGCTTGCTGCTGATGCGGTGGGATTGGGTAGTGGATTAAGGTTTGAATGCCATGTTCTAGTAAGTGCTTTTGCAGGGCTTCGCGTTGCTCGCAGCGGATGACGAAGACATGGTATACATGAGCTTCGCTCATTAATTGTGAATTATTAATGTTGAATGTTGAATTAAGAGCAGGCAAGACGATTGCTGGATTGGTGATTCCTTCTAGATAAGCTTGGGCTACTTTTCTTCTGTGTGCTATTTCTGTATCTAGGTGTTTTAGCTTGACGCTGAGCATCGCTGCTTGTATTTCGTCAAGACGGCTGTTGGTGCCTTGGAACAGGTTTTTATATTTTTCATGTGAGCCGTAGTTGCGCAGTGCGCGTAAAGTTTCGGCGAGTTGGTCATCATTGGTCGTGACTGCACCGGCATCGCCTAATGCACCGAGGTTTTTACCTGGGTAAAAGCTAAAACCGCTGGCATCGCCCCAGTTACCTGCTTTTTTACCGTTTAATTCTGCTCCATGGGCTTGGGCAGAATCTTCTAGCACAAGTAAGTTATGGCGCTGGGCGATAGCCATAATGGCGGGCATATCAGCTAACTGGCCGTATAAATGCACAGGGAGAATGGCGCGTGTTTTAGCGGTAATCGCCGCTTCGGTTTGTTTCGGGCATAGGTTGTAAGTGGCTACATCTGGTTCAACGAGCACCGGCACAAGGTCATTGGCGCTGATGGCTAAAATGCTGGCAATGTAGGTGTTGGACGGCACAATCACTTCGTCGCCGTCTTTGAGCTTGCCCAACTCTTTCCACGCGCGCAGGGTGAGAATCAGTGCATCAAGGCCATTAGCCACACCAATCGCGTGCTTAGTGCCGCAGTAGCTGGCGAACGCCTGTTCAAATTGTGTGAGTTCATTACCAGCGATGTACCAGCCAGAGTCGATAACACGGGTGCAGGCAGCAATAAGCTCATCACGGTATTGGGCGTTGATGGTTTTTAAATCTAGGAAAGGGATCATTTTATATACCTAATAATTTTTGCTGGATTACCAACAACAACTGCATAATCTGGCACGTCTTTAGTAACGACTGCGCCCGCACCGACCATGGCGTTTTTACCAATAGTAATACCCGGTAAAATGGTGGCGTTTGCTCCGATGCTACAACCTTCTTTTAAGGTGATGCCTTGAAAAGCTTCGGGATATTGTTTAGAGCGTGGCGTTTTGTCGTTGGTTAATGTGGCATTGGGCCCAAGAAAAACATTGTCCTCTATTCGCGTACCATCCCATATCTGCACCCCTGACTTAACGGTGACGTTGTTGCCGATAATGACATCGTTTTCAATCAGTACTTGAGCGTTTATATTGCAGTTTTTGCCTATTACTGCGCCTGCCAAAATCACACAAAACTGCCACACTTTGGTGTCTTTACCTATATTTTGACTGTGTACATCAGCTAGCGGATGAATGTAACTCATAAGATTTCGCACCCGTTATAAAGATATTTAGGCAAAACTGAAGATTTAACCATGGATTGCCACGTCGCTACGCTTCTCGCAATGACAGAACTATTAGTCTATGCAAGCAAAGTGAAACAGTTCATCTTCGCTATTCAAAACTCAAAATTAAGCATTCACAATTTTTATGAACGCATCATAATCACGAATATAATCAGCTTCATCATAATGTTCGCTGGCTAGCACTAGCAGTACACAGTCTTCGCTGAAGTCGTGCATTTCTCGCCAGATTAAATCACCGATTAATAAGCCTTTAGTAGGTGAGTCGAGCCAGGCTTCTTCACGATTTTTGCCATCGTCTAAAATCATTCGGCATTTGCCTGTTACGCAGACGGCAACTTGCTTTAGGTTGTGGTGGGCATGAAAACCGCGAGCTACGCCCTGCTGTGTGCCAAAAATGTAGTACACACGCTTGATTTCAAAGGGAACGGTTTTTTCGGCTTCTAAGGCAACCAGCGAACCACGATCGTCGCCGAGAGGCGGGAAGTGAGCCCATTGGATTAAGCTCATAATTTACCTTCCATTAAAGCAAGCAAATACTGCCCATAACTATTTTTACTCAGCTGCTGACCTATACGCTGTAGGTCTTCTTTGCTAAGCCAGCCGTTGTTAAAGGCTATCTCTTCTAAGCAAGCAATTTTATAGCCTTGGCGCTTTTCTATGGTTTCGACAAACATACCGGCTTCAAGCAAACTTTCATGTGTGCCGGTATCCAGCCATGCAAAGCCACGGCCAAGCAACTCAACGTCTAAGTCGCCGCGCTCTAGATAGGCTTGGTTGATGCTGGTGATTTCTAACTCGCCACGCTCGGAGGGCTGCACTTTTTTGGCGATTTTCACCACATCGTTATCGTAAAAATACAGGCCGGTTACAGCATAGTGTGATTTTGGTTTCAGTGGCTTTTCTTCAAGGGAAATAGCGCGCTGGTTTTCATCAAACTCAACCACACCAAAGCGCTCTGGGTCTTTCACTTGATAACCAAACACCGTCGCGCCACTGGGCTTGGCCGCCGCTTTACGCAGCATAGGGCCAAAGCCTTGGCCATAGAAAATATTATCGCCCAACACTAAGCACACGTTGCTATCGCCAATAAAGTCTTCACCAATAATA
>WPCI01037463.1_pt1 | contig 10201 bp, 8 predicted proteins | sample 5399871 | NCBI WGS metagenome assembly WPCI01 (sample SAMN12869469, study PRJNA574797) | sludge metagenome | isolation source: wastewater treatment of pH7 | place: China:Beijing | collected 2019-05-20
CCGGCATCGGGAGCGCGTCGACCAGGTGCAGGTCCGACCCGCAGATGCCGCAGGCCTCGACGGCGACGACGACCTCACCCGGCCCGGGCGTGGGGTCGTCGAGGTCGACCGGTTGGAGCGGTCCGCCCAGGTCGGTGGTGACGACCGCCCGCACCGCGGGCTCAGGCGCCGATGACGTTCGGCTCGTCGTGGCCCTCGGCCTCACAGAGGGCCAGGTAGGCCTCGAGGATGAAGCCGGCGTCGAGCACGGACTCGACGTTGCCGTCGGCGTCCAGGTTGAGGTTGGCGCCGTAGATGGCGAACCAGACGTCGGTGACCTCGGTGTTGTCCTCGGGCACGATCAGCGTGTGGATCGAGCCCGCGGGCTCGAAGAGGTAGGAGCCGGCGGTCATCCGCTCGGGGTACTCGTCGTACTTCCAGCAGCCCGACTGGGTGAAGGCGAAGACCTGGCCGGTGTGCTTGTGGGTCTGGACCTTGGCGCCGGGCTCGAACAGGTTCCGGATGACCCAGAGGCCGACCTCGATGTCCACCTGCAGCAGCTGGAGCTTGACGCCCTCGCCCGCGTTCACCATCGGGCAGTCGGACTCGCCGCGCATCACGGCCTTGGGCAGGTCGACCATCGTCATCACTCGGCTCCTTCGTCTCGAACGAAGACCGAGGCTAACCCGGACGGACGAGGGGCTTGCTCCGGGGGTGGGGCTCGAACCCACGACATTCTGATTAACAGTCAGACGCTCTGCCAGCTGAGCTACCCCGGAATGGAGTCCGGAGGATAACGCGCCGGGGGCTCGGGCAGGTCGGTGACGTCACCGATCCACCCGAGCCTCCGGCTCGCAACGACCTCGTGCTCAGACGTTCTGGCGGGTGAACCGGAGGTAGTACCGGCCTGCCGCACCGTTGTAGCCGTCGACCGCGATGCGATAGGTGGTGTAAGGCTGAGCGATGAAGGCCACGCAACTGGACCCGATCCCTTGGCAGTCGTCATTGGCCACCACGCGGCGGAGGCCACCGCACAGGGAGTTCCCGCGGTACACGGCCAGGAGCGTGTCGAAGGAGGACCCCGCGGTGTTTATCCGCACCACGGAACGGTGGGCGCGACCCCCGAGGATGAACCAGTCTGAGTGGCCGCCGGAGTTGCCGGCATGGTTCGGCTCACAGGGCTGCTTGGTCGAGAAGTTGGTGTTGTCGAAGAACTGCCTTCCGCTCGACCCGCCCGCAATCCCGAAAGGCTGGTTGAAGTTGTCGCCAGGCCCGAAGGCGCCCGCCGGCGTCATCGCGCTCCCGAGCGAAACGATCGTGAGGATCACCGCAGTGACCACGAAGAAACGTAGGTGTCGCATCGCTAGCCCTTTCCGTTGGCAGCCCTTGCCATCCGGCCAGACCGTAGCCGCTGGTCCGGTGACGTGCCGACGCGCCCAGCTGTGGTGGGATCGGGGGGGCGGGCGGGTAGGCAGGTCCCCATGGGATTCAAGACGGGTGCGATCGTGGGGTTCGCCGTGGGGTACTACCTGGGCAGCAAGGCCGGACGCGAGCGCTATGAGCAGATCAACACGTGGATCGACCAACTGCGGGACTCCGATGCCCTCAGCGCCGCCGCCGATCGGGCTCGGGGGATCATCGAGGACACGCCGGACATGACGGTGGACTTCTCGAACAACTGAGGTTCGCTCAGCCGCCCTCGAGGTAGTCCCGGAGCTTCTGGCTCCGGTGGGGGTGGCGCAGCTTGGCCAGGGTCTTGGCCTCGATCTGGCGGATCCGCTCGCGGGTCACGCCGAACTGCTTGCCGACCTCCTCCAGCGTCCGGGCCTGGCCGTCGTCGAGGCCGAAGCGCAGGCGCACGACCTCCTTCTCCCGGGGCGTGAGGTCGTCCAGGGCCTCCAACACGGCGTCGTTGAGCATGTGCCGGGTGGCCACGTCCGCGGGCGCCTCGGCCTGCAGGTCCTCGATGAAGTCGGCCAGGTTGGAGTCGTCCTCCTCCCCCACCGGTGAGTCCAGCGACAGCGGGTCCTGGGAGATGCGCAGGATCTCCCGCACCCGGGTCGGGGTCATGTCCACCTTCTCGGCCAGCTCGTCCACCGTGGGCTCCCGCTCCAGCTCCTGGACCATCTGGCGCTGCTGACGGTGCACCTTGTTGATCGACTCCACCATGTGCACCGGGATGCGGATGGTGCGGGCCTGATCGGCGATGGCCCGGGTGATGGCCTGGCGGATCCACCAGGTGGCGTAGGTCGAGAACTTGAAGCCCTTGGTCCAGTCGAACTTCTCCACGGCCCGCATCAGGCCGAGGTTCCCCTCCTGGACCAGGTCCAACAGGAGCATCCCCCGCCCGACGTAGCGCTTGGCGATCGACACGACCAGGCGCAGGTTGGCCTGGGTCAGCTCCCGGGTGGCCTCCTCGCCGTCCTTCTTGGACCGCTCCAGCACCCGGCGCTCGGCGAAGCCCAGATCGTCCAGGGTCCCCGCTGCGGAGTGGTCGGCGAGCTCGACGGAGGCCTTCATCCCCGCCTCGATGCGCTTGGCCAGGCGGACCTCGTCCTCGGCCTTGAGCAGCGGCACCTGGCCGATCTCCCGCAGGTACATGCGCACGGGATCCGACGTCGAGCCCCGCTCGCCGTTGTCGCCGCGGGCCCGGGTGGGCTTGGGGCGACGGGAGCGGTGGGTCGGCTTGCGCAAGTCGACCAGGTCGTCCACCTCGACCAGCTCCGAGACCTCCACCACGACCGGGACCTCGACCTCGTGGTCGTCCTCCTCCAGCGTGATGCCCTCGGTGGCCAGCGCCGACCGGATCCCGTCGATGCGCTCCGGCGAGAGCTCGACGTCACCGAGGACCTTCATCAGATCCTCCATGCCGAGGGTGCCCTCCTCCCGGCCGAGGTCGAGCAACCCGGCCACGTCGGTGTCCAACACCCCGGCCCAGGGGGACGCCACGGCGTCAGTCATCGTCGGCTCCCACACCATCAGGGCTACCACGGCCGTGGGCCCTCAGCAGTTCCAGGGCCTTGTCGACCACGGTCATGTCCACGTCCGGCGGCTGGATCCGGTCGAGCAGGCCGTTGATCTCGTGGGCCAGGGATATGTCCCCTTCACGGGCCACGGATTGGCGGAGGCGGCCGAGGGCCTCTTTCACCAGCAGGGCCACGTCGACCGCGGTGGGCTCATCGCCCACCTCTTCGACGGAGAGCCGGTGGAGCAGATGGACCGTCGACGGGTCGTCGATCATCTCGATCGCCTCGTGCACCGAGCCGGCCCCGGCCAGCGCCCGGTAGGCCGACCGGGCCACCGGGTCGGCGAACAGGCTCAGATCGAGGTGGGTCTCGACGTCGGTGCGGCGGTGGGCCAGCAGGCGCAGGGCCGTCATCTCCCGCATCGAGGCCTGCGAGGGCTCGGCCACCCGCTCCACGACCTCGACCTCGCGCCGGGCGCCGACCTTCAGGCGTCCCCGGAGCCGGTCCGGGTCCAGGTGCAGGCGGTCCGCCAGGTCCATGACGTACTGGTCCCGCACGATCTCGTCAGGATGCTCCGCGATGACCGGCAGCACGCGATCAGCGGCCCGGGCCTTGCCCTCGGGCGAGGACACGTCCTGGCCGGCGAGGGCCCGGTCGAACCGGAAGCGCAGGAACGGCACCGACTCCTCGACCGAGCGACGCAGGGCGTCGGGGTCGTTCTGGGCCAGGTCCCCCGGGTCCTGGCCCGGCGGGAGCGCGGCCACCCGGACGTCGACCTCGTACTTGCCCTCCCACTCATAGAAGCGGGCGGCGGCGTTGTCCCCCGCCGCGTCGGCGTCGAAGGCGAGGACGATGCGCTTGCCGAAGCGGGTCAGCAGGCGGACGTGCTCTTCGGTCAGCGAGGTCCCGCAGGGCGCCACGGCCCGACCCAGGCCGACGCGGGCCATGCCGATCACGTCGGTGTAGCCCTCGCACACGATCGCTTCGTCGTTCTCGACGATGGCCCCCTTGGCCCAGTTCAGCCCGTAGAGCACCTTGCTCTTCGCGTAGATCGGCGTCTCCGAGGAGTTCCTGTACTTCGGTCCCTCGCCCCCGGGCAGGACCCGGCCACCGAAGGCCACCGGGTCGCCCTGGCTGTCGAAGATCGGGAAGAGGATCCGGTTGCGGAAGACGTCCTGGCGCCGGTTCCGCTTGTTCAGCATCGCCAGGTTCACCGCCTCGAGGCGGTCGAAGCCGATGCCGACGTTGCGCACCAACAGGTCCCAGTCGTCGGGCGCCCAGCCGATGCGGTACTGGCGGACGATCTCACCGTCCAGGCCCCGGCCCCGCAGGTACTTGCGGGCCTCGGCCGCGTCGGGCGAGGAGAGCAGGCGCTCGTGGTACCAGACCACCGCGGCCTCCATCGCGTCGACCAGGGTCTTCTTGCGGGACCGCCCCTCGCCCTCCCCCTGGGTCGTGTAGCGCAGCGTGATGCCGGCCCGACCGGCCAGGCGCTCGACCGCCCCGGCGAAGTCGAGGTGCTCGATCTCCCGCACGAAGGTGATGGCGTCACCCTTGGCCCCGCAGCCGAAGCAGTAGTAGAGGCCCTCTTCGCCGTTCACCGAGAACGACGGCGACTTCTCGGTGTGGAACGGGCAGAGGCCCGTCCAGCGCCGCCCGACCCGCTTGAGCTGGAGGTGCTCGGTCACCAGCGCGACCATGTCCGTCGCCTCCCGGACCCGCTGGATGTCTTCGTCGAGGATCCCCACCTCACTCGACCTCCATCACCGGGACGCTACCAGTGGGCCGGCGGCCCTTCGCCGGGGTTCAGCCCACTTCGGCCAGGACCGCCCGGGCCGCGGCCAGCCGGGCGACCGGCACCCGGAACGGTGAGCAGGACACGTAGTCCATGCCCAGCCCCAGGAACACCGCGATGGAGGCCGGATCGCCCCCGTGCTCGCCGCACACCCCGACGCTCAGGCCCGGATGGGTGCGCCGACCGCCCTCGATGCCGATGCGGATCAGATCGGCCACCCCGCCGGCGTCGACGGTGCTGAAGGGGTCCGCCGCCAGCAGCCCCCGCGCGAGGTAGGCGGTCATCAGCGGACCCTCGACATCATCCCGCGAGAAGCCGAAGGTGAGCTGGGTCAGGTCGTTGGTGCCGAAGGAGAAGAAGTCGGCCTCCTCGGCGATCTCGAAGGCCCGCACGCAGGCCCGCGGCGTCTCGATCATCGTGCCGATGTGGACCGTGCCCGTGTCCCCGCCGGCCCGGCTGGCCAGCTCCTCCTCCACCCAGGACCGGGCCAGGGCCAGCTCCTCGCGGACGGCTACCAGCGGGATCATCACCTCGACGATGGGCGTCCCACCGGCCGCGGTGCGGGCCTCGGCGGCATCGAGGAGCGCCCGCACCTGGGTGCGGTAGAGCCCCTCTCGGAGGACGGCCAGGCGGACGCCCCGCACGCCGAGCATGGGGTTCTGCTCCCGCCACTGGCGGGCGGCCATCAGGAGCTCCGCATGCTCGTCGTCCAGCTCGTCTCGGGCCTCCATGGCGATGAGGTCGTCCAGGTCCGGGAGGAACTCGTGCAGCGGGGGGTCGAGCAGCCGCACCGTCACCGGGAGGCCGTCCATCGCCTCGAGGAGGGCCTCGAAGTCGACCAGCTGCTGGACCCCGAGCTCGGCCAGCGCGGCGGCCTCCTCCTCGTCGGTCTCGGCCAGGATCATGCGCCGCACCAGCGGCAGGCGACCGCCGAGGAACTGGTGCTCGGTGCGACAGAGGCCGATGCCCTCAGCGCCCCACTCCCGGGCCCGGGCGGCGTCGACCGCGTTGTCGGCGTTGGCCCTGACCCCGAGCCGGCCGGCTCGGATCTCGTCGGCCCACGCCAGAACGGTGGTGAGCTCGTGGGGTAGCCGGCTCTCGGCCAGCGCCACCTCGCCCCGCACCACGTCCCCCGTCGTCCCGTCGAGGGACAGGTACTCGCCCTCGGCCACCGAGACGTCCCCCACCCGGAGGAACCCGTCGTGGACCTCCACCTCCTGGGCCCCGACGACCGCCGGCTTGCCCCACTGCCGCGCCACGACGGCGGCGTGGCTGACCAGGCCACCTCGGGCCGTGAGGATGCCTTCGGCCGCGGCCATCCCGTGGATGTCCTCCGGTGAGGTCTCGTGGCGCACGAGCACGGCGCGCTCCCCCGCCCGCACGGCGGTGACCACGTCGTCGGCGGTGAAGTAGACCCGACCGACCGCCGCCCCGGGGCTGGCGGGCAGGCCGGAGGTCAGGCGGTCGGCCGGGTCGAAGGCGCCGAGCTGGGGGTGCAGGACCTGGTCGATGTGCTCCGGTTCCACCCGGGCCACCGCCTCGGCCGGGGTCAGCGCGATGCGCTCGTCCTCGTGCATGGCCACGGCCAGCCGGATGGCGGCAGCGCCGGTGCGCTTGCCGACCCGCGTCTGGAGGATCCAGAGCGTGTCCTGCTCGATGGTGAACTCGATGTCCATCATGTCCCGGTAGTGCTGCTCGAGCCGGTCGAAGGTCGTCTCCAGCTCCCCCACCAGGTCCGGGAAGTGGTCCCCCAGCGCGGCGAGGGGCTCGGTGTTGCGGATGCCCGCCACCACGTCCTCGCCCTGGGCGTTGACCAGGAAGTCGCCGTAGAGCCCCGCCGCCCCCGACGCCGGGTCGCGGGTGAAGCCGACGCCCGTCCCCGAGCGATCGTCGCGGTTGCCGAACACCATGACCTGGACGTTCACCGCGGTGCCGAGGTCGTGGGGGATGCCCTCCCGACGGCGGTAGGCATCGGCCCGGGCGGTGTTCCACGAGCGGAACACGGCCTCGACGGCCTGCCGGAGCTGGGCCACGGGGTCTGTCGGGAACGGGCTCCCCACCGCGGTGGCGTAGGTCGCGCCGAAGCGCTCGACCTCCTCGGCCAGTCCCGCCTCGTCGAGGCCATCGACGTGGTCGAACGCCTCGCCGTCGACCCCGGCCACCGTGGTGCCGTACATCTGGATCAGGCGACGGTGGCTGTCGAGCGCGAACCACCGGTGTCCGGTGACCTCGGCGAGGCCCGCCGTGCTGCCTGCGTTGAGCCCGAGGTTGAGGATGGTGTCCATCATCCCGGGCATGGAGAACTTGGCCCCCGACCGCACGCTCAGCAGCAGGGGGTCAGACGGGTCCCCGAAACGGCGCCCCATGGTCGCCTCCAGCCGGGCCACGTGCTCGGCGATCTCCGCGTCCAAGCCCTCCGGCCAGCCGTCCCGCAGATAAGCGACACAGGCCTCGGTGGTGATCGTGAAGCCCGGCGGGACCGCCAGGCCCAGGACCGAGGTCATCTCCGCCAGGTTCGCCCCCTTGCCGCCGAGCAGGTCCTTCAGGTCCCGGGGTGGGGTCGGGTGCTCGTGGTCGAAGGCGTAGATCCAGGCCATGACGGCGGACGCTAACGACCCCCGCGCCCGAAGGGGAGGGCCGAAGGACCCTCAGGCCGGGCGGCGGGCGACCACGGAGTACATCATCGGCAGCGTGGGCCGTCCCTCGGGTCCCCACCAGGTCGTGGTCTGGCCGGGCCGTTCCTCGAGCCAGGGCCACATCTCGAAGACCGTGAAGGGGTGCTCGGCGAACCGCTCGAGGACGAAGCCGGCGTCGATCAACGCCTGGATCACGTCGCTCAGGGTGTGGCTGAACTCGATGGTGTCGTTGTTGACCGTCTCGGCACTCATGTCGGCGTAGGTGCCGCCCTCGTCGCTGATGCGTTGGCCACCCGGGACGAAGAAGTACGGGTACTCGACCTTCTCGCCGGCGTCGTCGAGCACCCAGCCCATGGGGTGCCCCTCCAGCAGGCAGTACCGGCCACCCGGCCGGGTGAGGGTGTACAGGATCCGGGCCCACCGGCCCATGTCGGGGTGCCAGTTGAGCGAGCCGAGGCTCTGGTAGGTGATGTCGTAGGTGGCGCCCAGCACCTCGACCGCGTCATACACGTCGGCCACCTCGAAGCGGGCCTCGACGCCGATGCGCTCCGCCAGGCTCCGGGCGGTCGCGATGGCCGGCTCGGAGAAGTCCAGCCCGGTGACCCGGGCGCCGCGCCGGGCCCAGGACAGGGTGTCCATGCCCATGTGGCACTGGAGGTGCACGAGGTCGAGACCGGCGACGTCCCCGAGGGCCTCGGGCTCGAAGGCCAGCAGGGTGTCGTGGCCGGCGACGAAGCCGTCGAGGTCATAGAAGTCGCCCTCGGCGTGGATCGGGGCCCGCTCGTCCCACCACGCCCGGTTCAGGCGCAGGTACTCCGGCTCCTCCACCGGCTCGGCCATCAGGCCAGGCGTTCCCGGAGGTAGCCGACCAGCTCGTCGATGGCGATGCGCTCCTGTTCCATCGAGTCCCGCTCCCGCACGGTGACGGCGTGGTCCTCCAGGGTGTCGAAGTCCACGGTCACGGCGTACGGCGTGCCCAGCTCGTCCTGTCGGCGGTAGCGCCGGCCGATCGACTGGGTCTCGTCGTAGTCGCACATGAACTCCGGGGCGAGCCGGGCGAACACGTCCTGGGCGGGGCCGGTCAGGGCCTCCTTGCGGGACAGCGGCAGCACGGCGACCTTGTAGGGCGCGAGGCGGTGATGCAGACGGAGCACGACGCGGGTCTCGCCCTTGACCTCCTCCTCGTCGTAGGCCGAGAGCAGGAAGGCCATGAGCGTCCGGGTGGCGCCGGCGGCCGGCTCGATCACGTGGGGCACGTACCGGGTCTCGGTGGCCGTGTCGAAGTAGTCCAAGGCCTCGCCGGAGTGCTCGGCGTGCTGCTTGAGGTCGTAGTCGGTGCGGTTGGCGATGCCCTCGAGCTCGTCGAAGCCCCAGGGGAACCGGTACTCCACATCGGCGGTGCCCGCCGAGTAGTGGCTGAGCTCGTCGGCGTCGTGGTGGCGCAGCTGCAGGTCCTCGGCGGGGATGCCGAGGTCGACATACCACTGCATCCGCTCCTGGCACCAGTACTCGAACCACTGCTGGCCCTCGTCGGGGGGCACGAAGTACTCCATCTCCATCTGCTCGAACTCGCGGGTCCGGAAGATGAAGTTCCCGGGGGTGATCTCGTTGCGGAACGACTTGCCCACCTGGGCGATGCCGAAGGGCGGCTTCTTGCGGCTGGCCTGCAGGACGTTGGCGAAATTCACGAAGTGACCCTGGGCCGTCTCCGGCCGGAGGTAGACGTCGTTGCCCTCACCCTCCACGGGCCCGGCCTGGGTCTTGAACATCAGGTTGAAGGCCCGGGCCTCGGTGAAGCTGCCCTTGGCCCCGCACTGCGGACAGGTCTCCGGGTCCTCGAGCTTGTCGAGGCGCCAGCGGGACTGGCACTCCCGGCAGTCCACCAGCGGGTCGGTGAAGTTGGCCAGGTGGCCCGAGGCCTCCCAGACCGCGGGCGGCGAGAGGATGGCGGCGTCGAGACCCACCACGTCGGTGCGCAGCTGCACCATCGAGCGCCACCACGCGTCCTTCACGTTGCGCAGCAGCAGCACCCCGATCGGGCCGTAGTCGTAGGCGGACCGGAAGCCGCCGTAGATCTCCGCGGACGGGAACACGAACCCGCGGCGCTTGGACAGGTTGACGATCTTCTGCATCCGGTCATCGGGCGCGCCGGAGTCGACGTCGGCGGGGGGAGCCATGGCCCGATCGTACCGGCGGTCAGGGCTCCCCCCGGGGCCATTGCGCGCCGGGTCCGGTGCTAGGAAGTGCGCCGTGACACGGCGGACCCTGACCGACCCGACCGCGGTCGTGGCCCGCCGGGGCGGGGCCTGGTTCATCGACGTGGTCCTGTGCGGCCTGGCCGCGGCGATCCCCCTCCTGCTCCTGGCCGACGCCTACTCCCTGGACCGGGCCAGCGGGGGCATCGAACTGGAATGGCACGACGGCGACATCGGCGTGTTCGTCCGGGACACCGCGATCGTCCTCCGCCAGACCGAGCTGGCGATCGTCCTCGGGGCCCTCCTGGCCGCGGTCCTCCTCCTCGTCGTGATCCTCCCGGGCCGGCGGGGGTGGACCCCCGGTCACCTGGCCGCCGACCTCCGCATCGTGCGCCGGGACGGGTCACGGGCGGGCCTCTTCCGGGCGTTGGTCCGCACCGTCGCCTGGGTGATCGACATCCTCCCCGGCCTGCCCCTGGTGGCCTACGGCTCGGCCCGCCTGACCCGCCGCCACCAGCGCGTCGGGGACCTCCTGGCTCGGACCTATGTCGTGGACAAGCGCGCCGCGGGACGACCGGTGGACCAGCCCCTGACCGAGGACGGCGCCGCCGGCACACCCCAGATCGAGCC
>WPCI01297101.1_pt1 | contig 10199 bp, 6 predicted proteins | sample 5399871 | NCBI WGS metagenome assembly WPCI01 (sample SAMN12869469, study PRJNA574797) | sludge metagenome | isolation source: wastewater treatment of pH7 | place: China:Beijing | collected 2019-05-20
GGATCGTGTCAAAGAAATGCTTAACAAGGACAAACATGAATAGGAATTGCATTCATCTTTACAGCAGAGTTTTGTGGTGGAACTTGCTGTCTATTTAGGAGGACACCATGGCTAGAAGAAATTCAATTGAAATATCCGGCAAGACAGTTGACATTGCTGTTGAGAAAGCATTGGAAGAGCTGGGAGTCCACAGAAATGATGTGGAAGTGGAAATCTTAGACGAAGGTGAGATCGGCGGTTTACTCGGCTTCGGACGAAGACCTGCACTGGTGAGGGTAAGTCTGAAGCCCGGTGCTGTAGTAGATGAAGAAGACGATCCCGGCGATTATGATGACGATGATCAGGAAAGCGAAGAGATCGATGTTCTTGAGTATGATGAAACTGACCGCGAAGAAGACGACCAAAGTTCTGAACGTGGCTTTGCAGCTGCTGAAAATGCCGTATTGGATTATTTCCAGGATGTTCTCTCCGGCATCGGCATTCATGGCAGAATAGATTCGTACGTAGACGGAGAAGGAAGCCTCCACATCGATGTCAGCGGTTCAGACAGCGGCGCAGCTATCGGGCGTCACGGTGAAACTCTCGAGGCCTTGCAGTATCTGGCCAACGTAGTCGCCAATAAGTATGTCGATGATTACTTGCGTGTTGTGGTGGATGTCGCCGGCTATCGCAAGAGATCCGAAGAAAGAATTCAGGACCTGGCCAACCGCACGGCGGATAAAGTCATGGCCAGCGGACGTGAAATGAAATTAAAACCCATGAATCCGGCGGAAAGACGTTTGGTTCACATGTGCCTCCGTGAGTATCCGGGCATCGTTACCTACAGTGAAGGCAGAGATCCCAGAAGACATATAGTAGTGGCACCAAGTGATGGTGTTGAAGTTATAGATGACAAGAACGAATGAAAATTTAGCAGAGGGCAAACTAGCAAATCAGCAAGCTGATATTGATACGATTGCTGCTTTTTCAACACCGCCCGGCCAAAGTGGTCTGGCGGTGATTCGTCTTTCAGGGCCTGAAGCCGCTGCCATCTGCGACCGGCTCTTTCGGCCCTATGGCGACAGATTTCCCCTGCCTTCCGCTATGGAAGGCTATACAATGGCCCCCGGTATCTGGGCGGAAATTGATGAAGTAGTTCTGGCGGCCTTCCGTGCGCCCCATTCCTATACCGGCGAAGATGTCTATGAGATATCCTGCCATGGCGGCAATGCAGTGCGACAGGCAATTTTGGACAGCCTGATCAATAACGGTGCGCGTCCGGCTGAAGCCGGCGAGTTCAGCAAGCGGGCATTCATCAGTGGCAAGATGGATCTGGCACAGGCAGAGGCCGTGATGGATCTGATCCACGCTGAATCGGAACAACAGACAGAATTGGCCTTCGCCCAGTTGCGCGGCCGCCTGTCTCAGGCAGTACGTCTGGAACTGGACAAACTCTACGGTATTCTCGCATTCCTCGAAACCCTTATGGATTGGGATGAGGAAGAGGCACGTCCGGAGGATCGACTTCAGGTCAGCCGGGATCTTGTCTCTTCCGAGGAAAGCTTGAAACAGCTGGCAGACAGTTTCCGTTACGGTCGCATAGTGCGAGAAGGTCTTTCTATTGTAATTGCAGGTCGCCCTAACGCGGGCAAGTCCTCTCTGCTCAATTCTTTGACCGCACACGAACGTGCCATCGTCAGTGATATACCGGGTACAACCCGCGATACGATTGAGATTGATATCAATATGGGAGGCTATCTGCTTCATCTGACGGATACAGCCGGTTTGGCAGTCAAGTCCGATGATCCGATCGAACAGGAAGGTATCAAGCGGGCACAGGAAGCGCTGCAGAGCGCAGACCTGGTACTTTGGGTTTTATCTCCACCGCTCGGAAACCCGGCTGAACTTCACGATGAAATGAATACCATCAGAGAAATACAGTCCCGGGGTCAGAAGCTTCTGCTGATTTTAGGAAAAGATGATTTGCGTGCCACTGTAACCGCCGAGGAAGATCCTGCCAGCTTTGCCGCTGAATATCTGTCAGATGTACCGACTATAGCGTGGTCTGCCAAGCGCGAAGAAGATTTGGCATCCCTACGCAAGATACTCTTTAGTTTTATTGAAAATGACACACTGGAGACAGATACAAAGACGGACAAGACTGAGGAAGAGTCTTCCGGACATGGCATTCAGAGCCAGACTTCAGCGGCTATCGTTACTCATTCCAGACATAAGGCGCTGGCAGACAAAAGTCTGAAGCAGGTGCTTGCAGCCCGTCAGGCGATCGACAGCGGACTGTCCTATGATTTAATTGCGACTTTGCTCCGTTCAGCTGTTGAAAGTTTGGCAGCCATGAGCGGGGATGATGTTTCCGAAAAATTGATCGATACCATTTTTTCACGCTTTTGCATCGGCAAATAACAAGTACATTCAAAGTTGGTAACTGCCGGCTTTAAACAATAAATAAAAAGATAATGATGACTACTTTTCAAGAAGCAAGAAATAGAGAAAATACTTTTTTGGCGGACAGCGTCGACATAATCGTGGTCGGTGCCGGCCATGCCGGCTGTGAAGCAGCTCTGGCTGCAGCCCGTTTGGGCAAGACCTGTATCCTTTTCACAATGACGCTGGACAGCCTGGCAAATCTTCCCTGTAACCCGAACATCGGTGGTACTGCCAAAGGGCAGTTGGTTCGTGAAATTGATGCACTCGGTGGTGAAATGGGAAAAATCGCCGACCGCAATATGATACAGTTTCGCATGCTTAATGCCTCCAAGGGACCCGCTGTTATCTCGCCTAGAGCTCAAATGGATCGCGTTCACTACCAAAGAGATATGAAGGGTGTGCTGGAGCGGGAAAAGAACCTCCTGCTGGTCCAGCACGAAATCGTTGATGTTCTCTTTGCGGATGATACTGGTCCGGGACTGCCACGAGTCGCAGGAGTCATGTCGTCTACCGGCGGAATCTATCAGGCCCCGATTGTGATTCTCGCACCCGGTACCTTCCTGGATGCCCGGGTAATCATCGGAGATGCCATCATCGATTCCGGTCCTGACGCATTGGCACCTTCCCGGGGTCTTGGCCGGTCTTTGACCGACATGGGCCTGCCCACGAGACGGTTTAAAACCGGAACTCCCGGCCGCTTCCATCGACGCAGCCTGCATTTGGATGAGATGACCCTCCAGGAGGGCGACGAGATTCCCCGACCTTTTTCTTATGAAAATGATGACGATCCCGGCTGGCAGCCACGGGCGAATATCCCCTGCTATCTGACCTGGACGACGGACGGGACCAAGCAGATTTTAACAGATAACATGCACAGGTCCCCGCTCTACTCGGGGCTGATCGAGGGCATCGGTCCGCGTTACTGCCCCTCGATCGAAGATAAAATCGTTAAGTTCCCTGACCATGACCGCCACCATGTTTTTCTTGAGCCAACGGGCCTGGACACTGAGGAGTACTATGCTTCAGGCTTGTCCTCTTCAATGCCTGAAGAGGTCCAGCGTGGCTTGCTGAAGACTGTTCCCGGCATGGAAGATGCTGAAATGATGCGCCCGGCTTATGCCATTGAATATCTCTGTGTAGATCCGACTGTTCTGAAGCAGACGCTGGAACTGAAGTCTATTGACGGACTGTTCCTGGCAGGCCAGATCAACGGGTCTTCCGGCTATGAAGAAGCGGCCGCCCAGGGTTTGCTGGCAGGCATCAACGCCGTGCACAAGCTGGACGGAAAAGCTGAGTTTTTTGTCGACCGCTCGGATGGTTATATAGGGGTTTTGATTGACGACCTGGTGACCAAAGGCACGAACGAGCCCTATCGTATGATGACGTCCCGTGCTGAATACAGATTATTGCTGCGCCAGGACAATGCTGACCAGCGCCTCACGCAGAAAGGCTATGAGATAGGCCTCATTTCCGAAGAAAGATACCAGCATTTTTTGAAAAAACAAGAAGCGGTTGAAGCTGAAATTGAGCGCCTTAAAAATACAAGGGTCGAGAAATCGGATTTGTCTGACCGTGTTTTGCAGGCGATGAACAGCACGCCTCTGAAACAGGCCGCCAGCCTCTACAAACTGCTGAAACGTCCGGAAGTGACCTATGAAGGCTTGGCCGAAGTGGACCCGGGACGGCCTGACTTAGCCGGATCGGTCATTGAAACTGTTTCAATCCGGATCAGCTATGAGGGATATACGCGTCTTGAGCATGAGCGCGTGGAGCGTTTCCGCCGCTTGGAACACAAGCGCCTGCCTGAGGGAACTGATTATTCGAAGATTTCCGGCCTGCGACTTGAAGCAAGGCAAGCTCTGAACCAACGTCAGCCGAGCTCAGTCGGCCAGGCCGGCCGCCTGTCAGCTGTGTCGCCTGCGGATGTTCAAGTGCTTCTGGTCTACCTGGAGCAACAGTCACGCCAACGCGATCGTCAGGAGGCTGCCGGTGAAAAAACAGACGATTGAGCACGCTGCCGAGCGGGCCGGACTCGAATTGCCAGCCGAAACAATAGAGCAAATACAAGTATTTATCGCCCGTCTTCTAGAAAAAAATAAAGTGATGAATCTGACTGCGATTACCGAAGAAGAAGAAATCGCGGACAGTCACCTGCTGGATAGTTTTTTGCTCCTGCCCTACCTCCGTGGTAAAAGTATGATTGACGTCGGAACCGGCGCCGGATTTCCCGGTATGTTAGTGAAACTGGCGCGTCCGGAACTCAAGCTGGTACTGGTGGACTCCACGAGGAAGCGGATCAGCTTTCTGGAAGACCTGATCAAAGAGCTGGGATTGTCAGAGGTTTCCGCTGTCCACGGTCGCGCAGAAGATCTGGCTCATATGTCTGAGTATCGGGAAAAATTCGATACAGCAGTAGCACGTGCCGTCAGTTCGCTGGATATCTTGCTTGAATTGTGCCTTCCCATGGTTAAGCCCGGCGGCAGATTCCTCGCAATGAAAGGCAAGGAGGATGAACTGGATCTGGCAGCAAAAGCCATCCCTTTGCTGGGGGGCGGTAAAGCTACCGCAGACCACTATCTTTTACCGGGCACGGACAAGCAGAGAACCATGGTGATTGTGCCTAAGGAAAAGCCCACAAAACAACGATATCCACGACCTTTTGCAGCCATCAAGAAGTCCCCTTTATAAGCTGATCTATGCTAAAATAGTAGTAGATATTTGTGTCTTTTTTTGTGCTCTTTTTTAGTGAAAAAAAGACTTGTATTAAGGAGGCCTAAATGGCAGACAAGGGAAAAGATTCCTATCTGGACAGAGAAGCTGCAGTTGATCAAGCTTTCCAAAACCCCGACAACGAACCCATCCCTGTAGACATAGATCATGAGATGCGCCAGTCTTTTATTGATTATGCGATGAGCGTAATTACTGACCGTGCATTACCTGATGTGCGTGACGGACTGAAACCCGTACACAGGCGAATCCTCTATTCGATGTATACCCAGGGTTTTACCCATGACAAACCCTACCGCAAATGCGCGACCACAGTAGGTGATGTGCTGGGACGTTTCCACCCGCACGGTGACGCGTCCGTTTACGATGCCTTGGTGCGGCTGGCGCAGGATTTCTCCATGCGGCACCCTCTGGTGGATGGTCATGGCAACTTCGGCTCACGTGACGGTGACCCGCCGGCAGCCTATCGTTATACGGAAGCACGTCTGACCCGTCTTTCAGGTGAGATGATGAAGGATCTCAACAAAGACACTGTTGATTTCCAGCCTAACTATGATGACCGACTGGAAGAGCCGATAGTTCTTCCGGCAGCTTTCCCCAACCTGCTCGTTTCAGGTTCAACCGGAATTGCAGTCGGTATGACAACCAACATCCCACCCCACAATATGCGTGAGGTGGTTGCAGGTGCCATTCACCTGATAGACAATCCCGACGCTGACAGCGACGATCTGATGGAGTTCATCCCCGGGCCCGATTTCCCGACCGGAGCTCAGATTATCGGTACTTCCGGCATTCGTTCCGCTTACCGTACCGGTCGCGGCAGAATAGTTGTCCGTGGTCATACCGAAATTGAAGAAATACGCGGTGGGCGTTATCGTATTCTGATTCACAGCCTGCCCTACATGGTTAACAAAGCCCGCTTGATTGAGCGGATAGCTGACCTGGTCAAAGACAAGCGCATTGAAGGTATTTCCGATGTTAGAGACGAATCCGACCGCCATGACCAGGTGCGTGTTGTAGTTGAGTTAAAACGCGACGCCACCCCTATGGTCGTGCTGAATCAGCTCTATCGGCATACACAGCTGCAGGATACTTTCAGCACCATCATGATCGCCCTGGTTGAAGAGAATGGAAAATACGTCCCCCGACTTTTGTCCCTGAGTGATATTCTTGGGCATTTCATCGAGCATCAGCGGTCAGTAATCGGCAGGCGTACTAAATTTGATCTGGACAAGGCTGAAGCGCGCCGTCACCTGGTTGAAGGCCTGCAGCTTGCTATCGACCATATCGATGAAGTCATCAGGATTATTCGGGGCTCTGACGACGAGGACCAGGCTAAAGTCCGTTTGAGCGAACGCTTCGGCTTGTCGGAAAAACAGTCCCAGCATGTTGTTGATATGCGTCTGGGACGACTGTCAGGTTTGGAACGTGAGAAGTTAAATGCTGAGCATAGGGACCTGACCGAGAAGATTGACTATTTCAACAGGATCCTCAGTGAAGACAGCCTGATGCGGCAGATCATGAAAGAGGAACTGCAGGATATCGCCAACCGCTTTGGTGATGATCGCCGCAGTGAGTTTGAACTCAGCGATGAATTTGATCTTGATGACGAGTCCCTGATTGAAGATGAAGATGCCGTGATAACTTTGACTCATGCCGGCTATATTAAACGCATGCATTTGGATGAGTATCGCTCACAACGACGGGGCGGCCGTGGCGTCAGCGGTATGCAGACGCGCGAAGGCGATGTTGTTAAGCAGATTCTTACGACGACGGCACTTAAGACCATACTGTTTTTCACAAATACAGGTCGCGTCTACAGGCTGAAGAGTTATCAGATACCGGAGTCAAAGCGACAGGCCCGTGGTTTGCCGATCGTCAATCTTTTGCACTTGGATCCTGAAGAGTATGTTGTCGGTATGCTTGAAGTCGACAAGTTCGACGAAGACAGCTATTTGATCATGGCTACCAGCCTGGGTCAGATCAAAAAAACCGCCATGTCTGAGTATGCAAATGTTCATAAAGGCGGCATCATTGCCATTGCACTCCGTGAAGGCGACAAGCTGATCGGGGTTGATCTGGCAGACAACGGACACGACATTGTTTTAATCAGCCGCCAGGGACTGGCAATTCGTTTCCCTGAAAGTGACGTCCGTGATACCGGCAGAAACACCATGGGTGTCAAAGGAATGAATCTGTCTGATGATGACGCAGTTATTTCTTCACTCTGCGCCGATTGTGATGATACGATTTTGGTTGTTTCGGAAAACGGTTTCGGCAAACGCAGTGTGATAGACCAGTACCGTCCGCAAAAACGTGGAGGCAAGGGTTTAATTACCTATAAGGTTACACGCAGAACCGGTGTGCTGGTTGAAGCAGCTTTAGTAAATGACTATCAGGACATCCTGCTGGTCAACGATAAAGGAATTATCATACGTCTGGCCACTGATGAAATCCCGATACTGGGACGCTCAACCTCAGGGGTGACCCTGATGCGCAGCAGTGACGGCAAGGTGGTCAGCATGGCTGTGGTAGACCATGAAAACGTGGAAGAAGAGACGGATCCGGACCCGGATTCTCTGATAGAGGTTAGCGAAGACGATTTTGAACCGGACAATGAGCTCGATGAAGACGAGACGGAAGTAAGTCTGGATCAGGAATAGATGAAAACACGGAGCTGTCGCTTAAGGCAGCTCCTTTTTTTGACTATATAATGTAAATAAAGGAGAGGGGAATTCAATGCAGAATATATTTTTTGAAGAAGAAAAAAAGACAACTTTAGCCCAACGCAAGCGTTCAGAAGTGCCAATGGAAGAAACTTGGGACCTGACAACGATTTATGCCGACGACAATGCCTGGGATCAAGCTTTTAAGGAGCTAAGCGGTCAGGAGGCAACAGTTCTTTCCTACAGGGGCAGATTAGCTGAATCGGCTGATACGCTCTATGCCGCACTTATGATGATGGAAGACCTGGGCTGTGAGCTGGGTAAGCTTGCAACCTACGCTATGCGGGCCAGCGATGCTGATACTGCAGACCAGGAAGCTCTGGGACGCAAAGCTAAACTGATGCAGGTCTTTGCCGGTCTGCAGGGAGCCATGGCCTACTTTGAACCTGAGATAGCCAATCTTTCAGAAGATACAGTCAGTCGGTTCATGCAGGAGAAATCTGAACTGCAGGATTTTGATCATTATTTTGCAGAAATGTGGCGGGTTAAGAAGCATCAGCTGTCTGAAAAAGAGGAAGTATTGCTGGCAAAAGCTTCACAGATTTTTAACGACCCTAACGAAACCTTTGACGTTCTTTCCGATACTGACATGAGCTTCCGTCCGATTGAAGATGACAAAGGCCAGATGGTCGAGATGTCACATGCCCGCTATGGCACCTATATGGAAAGCCGCGACCCCCGGGTACGCCGGGATGCTTTCAGCAGCATGTATGAATCTTTTGGTCAGTTCCGCAACACCTGCGCTCAGACTCTGGCCAGCCAGGTTCGTGTCAATACTTATATCAAAGATGTACGTGGCTTTACCAGCGGACGGGAAGCCGCTCTGTTTGAAAACAATATTCCGGAATCTGTTTATGACAGCCTGTTGGAGGCGGTTAACGCCAGACTGCCGCTGCTGCATCGCTATGTGCGTCTGCGCAAGGAGGTAATGGGCCTGGATGAGATCCACTCTTACGATCTCTACGCCCCGCTGGTTAAAGATGTCGATCTGAAGTTTACCTTTGAGGAGGCTCAGGAACTGATTCTCAAGGCCTTACAGCCCTTGGGACCCGAGTATATTGCGGTTCTGGAAAAGGCATTTTCCGAGCGCTGGATTGATTACGCAGACAATGCCGGTAAACGCTCAGGAGCCTATTCCAGCGGCGCCTACAAAACCAATCCCTTTATTCTGATGAGCTGGCAGGGCACTTTGGACAACGTCTTTACTTTGGCCCACGAGCTTGGGCATAGCCTGCACTCCTGGTTTACCCGCGAGTCACAGCCATATCAATATGGTGACTATTGTATTTTCCTCGCAGAAATAGCTTCAACTACGAATGAGAATTTGCTGACTGAGTACCTTTTGAGGACTGCGGAAGATGACAAGATGAAGGCTGCCGTGATTAATCATTACCTGGACGGCTTTAAGGGGACGGTTTTCCGCCAAACACAATTTGCCGAATTTGAACACAAGATCCACCAGGCAGATGAAAGCGGTGTCCCGCTGACCGCCAGTTACCTGACAGAGACTTACGGGGCGCTAAACCGTCACTACTACGGTGAGGACCTGACCTTTGATGAAGAGATAGCATTGGAATGGGCGCGAATACCACACTTCTATTACAATTACTATGTCTTCCAGTATTCAACGGGATTCTCAGCTGCTACAGCCTTTGCCGAGATGATCAAAGAAGAAGGTGAGCCTGCTGTTGAACGCTACCTTAACTTCCTTAAAGCAGGATCATCCGACTGGCCGATCGAAGTCCTGCAGACGGCAGGTGTCGATATGACAAAGCCTGATCCCATCCTGAAAGCTCTGGATACGTTCGAGGCCTATCTGGAAGAGTTCGAGCAAGTAATGCTCTAAAGACACTCTCATTAGCAGCAATGAAGGGTTCGCAGCTATGTCTGTGAACCCTTTTTTAGCTGTGTAACCCTGGCGACGGCACAGAATGATCTTCAATGCAATAATGACTATCCCTCAATCGGGAGCAAATTGATAAGTTAACTCTGCTGATGTGACATGTTTTTCAGAGGATGTTTACCGGCTATATATGTATAAGTATTGGAATGTCGGGCTTAGAGCATAACTGAATCTATGTAGAAATTTATATTTCATAGCTGTTTCTTGTGCAAAGTGTGAAAAAAGTAATTTTTCGCAAGATTCGTGAAAATTGAGTTGACAGATTGATATTCGATTGATATCCTAGCTAAGCGCCTTAAAAAAGAGAGGCGCGTCGGATCTTGAAAATTGAACAGTGCAAACACAAAGACGGGTCCTGAAGATTCTATTTAGATAGAGTTTGACGGAACGGACAATTAATTTAAGTAAATGAGCCAAAT